>SWCB01009870.1_pt2 | contig 11582 bp, 10 predicted proteins | sample 4692901 | NCBI WGS metagenome assembly SWCB01 (sample SAMN10267276, study PRJNA491770) | bioreactor metagenome | isolation source: DHS bioreactor inoculated with subseafloor sediment | place: Japan: off Shimokita Peninsula | collected 2006-08 | reverse complement strand
TCTACTTCAGCAAACGATTCTTCGAAATCTAAGCGCAATAATTGTTGATTTCGGCTCAAAATACGCAATTTTGTGATCGTTGGGTGAGTAGCTGACTGAATAAATTTACAATCGATAGCCATTGCTGACAGATGAGTTTGCAAAGTTTCAGACGCTTCATCTTCGCCAGTAATACCAAGCAAAGTAACTTGACCATTTAGCGAAGCAATGTTTAAAGCTACGTTGGCTGCGCCTCCTGGGCGATCTTCGTCTTGATGTATTTTAACAATCGGCACAGGTGCCTCGGGTGAAATACGTTGTGTTGGTCCAGACCAGTAGCGATCTAACATGATATCACCAACAACTAAAACACGCGCTTTTTCAAAAGCGGGAATATCTACTTTCATCCTGTACCCTATAACAGATATAATAACGAATATTGTATCACAAGCAATTCAATGAGTTGAATCATCCCGTGAGTAAAAACAAAGTTTTACAGCCAAATTTTAAAATATCTTTCCTGTTACCCAAATATTGGCCAACATGGATTGGTGTATTTATCCTTTACACCATTTCATGGTTACCTTATCGGTTTCAGCTTTTTCTCGGTAAAATGATCGGGCGTTTATTATACAAAATAGGTTCAAGCCGAAAAAAAGTTGCCTTACGCAATTTAGAACTTTGCTTTCCTGATATGTCTGATGCTGATAGACAAATAATGCTAAAACGAAACTTTGAAAACACCGGTATTGCACTGTTAGAAACCGGTATGGGTTGGTGGTGGCCAAATTGGCGCGTAAAACGTAAAACTAAGATCATCGGGCTTGAACATATTGAAGAAGCACAAAAGCAAGGTAAAGGCATATTATTATTAGCCATGCACTACCTTAGTGTAGAAATAAATTGTCGAGGCATTGGCTATGGTCATCCTATGGTGGTTTTTTATCGCCCTCATAACAACCCATTAATGGAGTACTTTCAGTTTAGGGGCCGTGGCCGTTCAAATAAATACATGCTAGGAAAGCGCGACGTAAAAGGTTTACTCACCGCATTAAAAGAAGGTGAAGCTTGTATTTATTTACCTGATCAAGACTATGGTCGCAACCGTAGTGTTTTTGTACCTTTTTTCGCCGTACCTGATGCGGCATCAACAACAGGTACCTTACTGTTTGCTCGACACAAAAATTGCCAAACTCATATGTTGATCCCAACACGTAACGACGATGGCAGTGGTTACACTTTGGAAATAAAACCTATGTTAGAAAACTTTCCAACGGGTGATGATACCGCGGATGTACTGAGAGTTAATCAGGAATTAGAGAAAGCGATTATGGTCAAGCCCGAACAATACATGTGGTTACACCGACGTTTCAAAACACGACCTAATGAAGATGATCCATCATTGTATAAATAAGTATTGTTAGTTATGGTATGTTTCAAGGTGTAAATTTAACTATAAGTAACTTATGAATTTTTGGATAAGAAACATTATTTTAGCATTGATTCTTTCTGCCTTAGCAGCAGCTTTATTGATGAACCAAGAATCATTATTTTCGATCAGCCAAGAAGCTGCTGACGATATAGCGGCATCAACGGCTGATATACACCATAAAGAAAAAAGCGCGCCGTTAGCGACAGAAACAGCACGAGACGTGCTTCGCCCGAAAGAAACTAAAAACGCCGCCGCAGAGGGACTTTCTCGCTTTTACGCCAATTTACATGGCGATATGGACGAGAAAGGGCCCAAAATTCGCAATAATATTGTCTATTTACCTGAACCAAGAGGTGACTTGAAAGAAATATTAGAAGCGAAACGTTTAGTCACTCGACCACTGCGTAAAAATTGGACCGGAAAAACTGAAAACCATCCATTTCGCCTTGGGGAAACGTTATTTCAAAAGCTATCAGAGTATGCCGAAGATAATGGCCTTGAAATAATATGGTGGCTTGATCGTGATTTTTTGGTGAAAGATGCTTTTAGAATCAATAAAAATATCATCACTACATCATACCAAGTAGGTAAAGCCATTGAAGGGCATTTTGAAAATGGTTTATCAGTCTATTTCTGTTATCAACAACGTACAATTGTGTTGATAGAGCACGACATTCCTTATTTAGCAAATGAATGCATGCTACTACCTAAAGTTAAACGTTAATAACATCGCTTGCGCAAACACTAAACATAGCTATTGATAGAGCTTGTTTACTATTGTCATCACCTCACTGTATTCAGCGTCGAACTCTGTAGACGCTATCATCGCAGCACTATTTTGTAAGGTGGCGTGATGACCAAAGTCTCGTAACTTACAATAGTTGTTTGTTAAAATTTGCTGCTCTTGTGTGCTAATCACTGAGATATTAGCTAAGTATTGCAATAAGCTTATATTGTCTGAATGAACACTTAAGTTGGGATGCTGCGCACTGTGAACTAACACTAAATACTGCACAATAAATTCGATATCAACTAAACCACCAAGTCCTTGTTTAATATCAATCTCACTTGTTGAAGATTTATCTAAATGTTGACGCATTTTATTACGCATATTTATCACATCTTCACGCAATTTCTGCTTATCACGCGCTTTCATTAACACTTGACGTTTAATATCGATAAATTGAGTGGCTAATGTTTGATGACCATATATCACTCGAGCTCGAACTAAGGCTTGATGCTCCCATGTCCAGGCATCATTCTCCTGGTAATGAGCAAAAGTATCAATATGTACCATGAGTAGCCCGGCATTACCTGAAGGCCGCAAACGCATATCTAATTCATACAAAATGCCATTACTCATACGGGTATTAAATAAGTGCATCATGCGTTGTGCCAATTTCAAATAAAACTGCCCTGCCGAAATTTCCCTGGGCCCTGTGGTCATTTCCTCAAGGTTGGCATCATGAACATAGACTAAATCCAAATCTGAGCTATAGCCAAGCTCAATACCGCCTAATTTGCCATAGCCAATGATTGCAAAACCTTTATTAGCGCTATCTAGTCGACTTGAGGGTACACCAAAACGTAGCGATACTTGCTGCCATGCTAAGTTAGCCACTTCCTCAACTATTGCCTCTGCTAATGCCGTTAAATGATCACTGACTTTAGTAATAGGCAAAATACCTGTGATATCAGCCGCAGCAATACGCAATTGCTTAACTTGCTTAAATTCACGTAACACGATCATTTGTGCTTCTTGATCATCATCAGGAACTCGTAACATGGTTTCACGTAATTCTGCGACATAAGAAGATAATAATGGCGGTTGATGAAATAATTTAGGGTCAATTAACTCATCGAGTAAAATTGGGTACTTAGCAATATATTCTGCAACCCAGCTACTATTTCGGCACAAATGAATAAGTTGCTTCAACGCTCCTTCATTTTCAAATAATAACTCAAGATATGCTGTCCGTGTTGCTACTGTTGTTAGTACGCCAAGTACACGTACTAATGTCTGGTCAGTTAGCTTTAAGTTAGCCAAATGCCATAATACTGTTGGGATAAGTTTATCAAGCACTTGTCGACCGCGATTGCCCATACTGCACTTGATCATTTCTCGGCGAAAATCTCGCAAAGCTTGCCATATAACATCACTTTGCCAGATCTTTTCTCCATCTGCTTCATGACCTAACTGTGGTGAGTTTTCAATCCAAGCAATTGATTCTTCATCACTCCACTGGCTGTCCCATAAAGTTGTCCAATATTGATCAACCGCTTGGCGATTAGGACTTTCTTCACCAATTAATTCAACAAACTGTTGATGAACACCTTGCATATGAAAAGCAAGCTGACTAAGGAAGCTTGGCCAGTCATAGCAGTGTAGATCGGCTAGAATAATAAGTAGGCGTTGCTGATCTAAATCATTATCAGGCAAAGTTTGTGTTTGTTGATCGTTTAACGCTTGAATTATATTTTCAACGCGACGTAAAAACCGATAACTATCCGTCAACACTTGCGCACTTTGCGTTGTAATTTCTTCATGCTTAACCAATAAAGGCAACACGGTTAGTAAATTGCGATGTTGCAACTCATTAACGCGGCCTCCCCTGATCATTTGAAATACCTGGACAATAAATTCAACTTCTCGAATACCGCCAGCACCTAACTTAATATTATTATTGAGCTGTTTACGCCTCACCTCTTGCGCAATCATCGCTTTCATACGTCGCAAGCTATCAATGACACTAAAATCAATATATCGACGATATACAAAGGGGCGTAACATATTTGACAGTTGTCCGTGATATTGACTTTCACCAATTAAGCGTGCTTTTAGCATTGCATAACGTTCCCAGTCACGCCCTTGATCCTGATAGTAATTTTCCATGGCGTTAAATGACAAAACAACAGGACCACTTTCACCAAACGGCCGTAAACGCATATCAACTCGATAGACAAAACCATCAACGGTTTGCTGGTTTAACGCAGTAATTAATTTTTGCCCCAAACGAGTAAAAAACAATTGATTGTCGATAGTACGTCTCAGACCTTGCGTTTCACCTGCTTCAGGGTAAACAAATATTAAATCAATATCAGATGAAAAATTTAGCTCTTGCCCACCTAATTTACCCATACCGTAAACCAATAGCTCTTGTTGTTCACCAGCGCTATTAACGGGAACCCCCCACTTATTGTGACAATACGTAGATAGCCAGTTAGTCGCGGCAATAATTAATTGATCAGCTAATGAAGATAAACGCTTAAGTGACTCGTCAAGAGATGTAGCCAATAAAAAATCACCAACGCCAATGTAGGTCATTTCCACTAAACGAAACAAACGCAGGCTGCGGTGCAATTGTTCTTCTGTCGAACAGTTAGCCAGTTCTTTAGCTAAAGCGGCTTTATAATCGGGTGTTTCATTTAACAGTAATCGCTCACTGCTAAAGAGCTCAATAACTAACTCAGGTGCCTGCAAAGCACTGCGCAATATAAAATCACTTAACGCTATAGCTTGCTTAAACAGAGCTAAACGCTCAGCAGATAACTTATCGCTAAAACTGGGGTGTTGTTGGGAGAACTTTAACCAACTATTATTTTGCTGGCTTTCAAGTAACGGCGAAAATGGTAATAGTGAAAAAGTAGACACGTTATCCTCGATAAAAGCTACAATGACGAAATTAGCAATAATATGTAATGGTAATAAATTAATTTCACTGATTTGTCTAAAATAATAGACATAATATGTCATAAGTGATATTAATGAATGATAACCATAGCATTTTTGAGGACACTATGGCAGAAATGCAGCCACTAAAATCAATTATAATCTTGCTGATGTTCTTGCTCTGCGCTTGTGGAGATCCGATAAAAGAACAAATTGCTCAGCAAATTCCACTCACTGAACAACGTATTGATTTACTTGCGCAAGCGCTTGATAGCGGACAAGTACGTAACGCTAATTTAATTAGGCAATACGCAGATAGATTACTACAAGATAAACCTGATTATAAACCCTTAATCGATGAGTTTTTAAAAGATAGTGGCACACAAGGGCCAATGTATCTTGCCTTAGTTGATCGACTTAACACGGTAAAAAATCAACCACAAATGTTTCAAAATTCTCAAGCTTTATATGATGAATTATTAAACCTTTACCAAGCGGCTGATCCGGTTTTATATTCCGATGCATTGAGTGATCCGCTCAATGTTTTAGCCGATATGTCTGAAGGCACATTACCACGAGTTAATGCGATGTCAAAAGCACAAAGCTTAGCTGCAAACAAAGCTCAAGACTTTGGTACAGGCGAGCAATTAATTGGCAACCCTGCATATGGTAATTGGACTACTGGTTCTAATGGTATGTCATTTTGGGCTTGGTATGGCATGTATTCTATGATGGGCGATTTATTTGGCTCTCGTCGTACTTATTATAATGACTGGGGGCGCAGCCGTAACTACAGTTACTACAACGACTATGGCCGTAAACGTTATAGCTCGCCAGATCAATTACGAAAGCAAACCGACCTTGACACTCGCACTAAGAAATCTTTTGAACGTCGTGGCCAAAAATACACTAGCGCCTACAGTAAAAATAGAACTGGCGCTTCAAGTATCTCTAGCCAAAGTAAAAGTGCGCAAACCAGTGCTAATCGGTTTACCAGCAAAGCAAGCAATAAAAGCACTTATGCAAAATCAAGTAAAAGTGCCAAAAATGCGAGTTTCAGAAACAGTAAAAGTACAACCTCACGTAGCTTTAGACGTGGAAAGTAGGGATAAATATGAATACATTTATTGAAATAACCGGCCTAAATCAAGAGCTACTAATTTTCTTAGCTATTGATATTACAATAGCGATTATATTACTTGGCGCCATGCGTTTTATCAGTGGTTTATCAGCGAAAGTAAACTCAACTGACGAACTGGCCAAAGAAGATAACTTTGCTTTTGGTATCAGTGTTGCGGGTAGTGTTGCTGCACTTGGCATTGTCTTAACCGGCGCCATTACCGGTGAAAACGCTGATAGTTACTTGATGGAAGCTATTGGTATGGCAAGTTACGGTATTTTTGGCTTAATTTTAATTAAAATTGGTCGCGTTTTTCATGATCGTTTTGCCTTAAATCAAATCGATAAAAATGCACAAATTAAAGCACGAAATATTACCGTAGGCATTGTTGATGCCTCTGGTGCTATTGCAACCGCCATTATTATTCGTGCAGTATTGCTTTGGGTTTATGGTTTAGACATCAATACTTTTACTGCCATAGCTGCCGGTTTTATTGTTTCACAAGCAATGTTGGTATTAGTTACTCGTATTAAAGAACGCCAATATGCCGCTAACAATCAAAACAGCAGCATGCAAACTGCTTTTGCTGACGGTCAAGTGGCATTAGCAATTCGTTATGCAGGCCAAGTTATTAGTACCGCTTTAGCAGTAACAGCGGCAAGTCACTTCCTCACTTATAGCCCTGACACTTTACTCGTCAATTTAGTCGGTTGGTTAGTCTTTGGTATGGTCATGACATTATTGGTCGCTATTTTGACATCAATTGCCAAACGTCTGGTGCTTATGGGGATTAACCTCGTAGAAGAAGTTGATCACCAACATAACATTGGTGTAGCTAGTGTCGAAATGGCAATCAGCATTTCTATTGCACTTATTTTAACGGCATTAATGTCTTAATTAACCCGTTAAACTGCCCTCGTAAAATTCAAGTTCTATTCATTAGAGCTTGAATTTTTTTATCACATTTTTTTAAAAGTACACTAGGAATATTCATGATAAGCAACAAGAATCGGTTGTGGGACGATGTGCTCCTGATTTTAACTATGGCGGTTTTAGCTGGTTGTGGACTCATATATGAATACCTTTTATCCCATTACGCCGGCCGTGTTTTAGGCATCATGGAAAGCACTATATATGCGATGATTGGCTTGATGATTGTCGCCATGGGCTTGGGGGCATTTGCGGCAAGAAAAATTCAGTGTGCATTTAATGGTTTTGTCTGGTTAGAGCTTACTATTGCTTTTCTTGGCAGTAGTTCAATTCTTATCATTGGTGGGCTAATCGCCCTAACGCAAACCTTTCCAGAAATACTAGGCTCAATGTTCAACTTACCGCCTGATGCATACCCACGCGGCGGCCTATTTAAACAGTTAAGTTTTATCGCTTTTAATAGTCCTTATTTTTTCGGTTTAATTCTAGGCTTTTTTATTGGTATGGAAATACCACTAATTGCCCGCATCCGAGAAGAAATACATCAAAAGCACCTAAAAAATAACTTGGGTACCATTTATGGGGCGGATTATGTTGGTGCAGGTATAGGCGCTGCCATTTGGGTAATGTTTTTGCTCGCCATCGACATTAGTAAAGCCAGTGCATTAACAGCCGCTCTCAACCTTATCGCCGGCAGTATTTTTATTCTCTATTATTGGCATAAATTGACTTGGCGAAAAACCTTGATTAGCGCCCATGCTGTTTTGTTGGTAATGATCATGGCGATTTATCACTTTGGCAATGGCTGGCTAAGTCAAATGAGCAACTTACTCTATCTCGATAAAGTTGTTTATAGCGATAAAACGCGTTATCAACAACTGACTTTCACTCAGCGAAATATGGGCGCTAGCGACGGTAATATTATCAATTTTTATTTAAATGGGCGTTTGCAGTTTTCATCATCAGATGAATTTATTTATCACAGTTATTTAGTCAGCCCTGTGCTATCGGGCTCAGCACGTCATGACAATATTTTAATAATTGGTGGTGGTGATGGCTTAGCGCTGAGAGACGTTTTACAATGGCAACCTAAAAAGGTTACTTTGGTCGATTTAGATACAGAGCTGATTGAAATATTTAAAAATCCACACCAAAAATTACCATTGAAACTTGCCGATACCATTGCAGAACTAAATGCCGCAAGTTTACGCGATGAGCGGGTCGAAATTATTTCTGCCGATGCTTTTATTGCTATCGATAAGTTATTGCAAAGTCGTCAAACCTTCGACGCTATTATCGTGGATTTACCCGACCCGAGTCATCCAGATCTGAATAAACTTTATTCGGTAAACTTCTATGCGCGATTAAAACAATTATTGGCTGGCGATGGCTTAATTGGCATTCAATCCGCCAGTCCATATCATGCAAAAAATGCTTTTATTGCCATTGGAAAAACCGTGCAAGCAGCCGGATATTCCACCGTACAACAATATCACGATAACGTGCCAAGCTTTGGCGAGTGGGGTTGGACTATTGCCAACAAAATGGGTGCAGCCCCATTAACGCGTCTAAAACAATTGACAGAACTCCCCGTTTCGCATCATTGGTTGACTTTGCCTATGGTGACCAACGCCTTTGAGTTTTCGAGAGATTTTTATCAAGATAGTGATCAGGTGCCAATTAATTATCTTGGCAGCCATGCCATTTACCAGTTGCATCAGCAAGCATGGCAAGATCAACAAGGTTTAAATAATGCTCATTTACAGTAACCGTAAATAAGTTAATATATACCCAAACCACTTGAAGATGCAGTGTCAGAGCTAAGCTAGGAAATCAGGGCAAGGCGATAAAGGGTCATCTACGGCGTTATTGATTTCGACAATGGAACAACCATTCTCTTCAATCACTGCCTTGGTGCTAACTCTTTCTCGACTCGCTGAATTCTGCCCTCTCAAGTGGCTTGGGTATAACTTAGGATAAAAAATTAAAATCAGCACTTGACATAATATGTCAGAGTGCTAAATTAACCCTACACGACATAATATGTCGTCAAGTAAAAACAGTCACACTGATTTTTACGCTACTTATTAGAGCATGAGGAATAACATGAATATTCATAAGATAGCTGATTACCTAAACACATTGGCCGATGATTCAGACACTGGGATGGTATTTGACTGTCAGCCCATATCAGGTGAAGTTGATGTATTACAAATTACGGTACTTGGCCGTGAAGAATTACCTATATTTCTTTCGGTAACTGATGATCAAATCATTTGCATCACTTACCTCTGGGGTGAAGAAGAAGTTAAAGCCGATAAGATGAATGAAATGCATGTCAGTATGTTGGAAATGAACATTCCTATGCCACTATCTTCATTTTCAAAAATTGGTGATAAATACGTTATTTTTGGTGCGCTAGCAATTAGCTCAACATTTAATGACATCGAACTCGAACTCGGCGTATTAAGTAACAATGCGCTAGAAATTATTGACGACATGAGTGATTACTTAGTTTAAGCAGCCACCTTAGGAGTATTATTATGAGTATTTTTAAAAAAATTATGACCGCTATTCGTGGCGGTGCCACTGAAGTAGGTGAATCAATTATTGACGCAAATGCAACCCGAATTTTTGAGCAAGAAATTCGTGACGCTGAAAATCATCTAACACAAGCAAAACGTGACTTAACGGGTGTAATGGCTCAACAAATGTCATCAAGCCGTGATGTAGACCGCATTAAGCGAGAAATTGTTGAACATGAAGGCTATGCCGTACAAGCATTAGAGAAAGGCGATGAAGCACTTGCACTTGCTGTAGCGGAAAAAATTTCAACACTTGAAAGTGAGCTAAGCACCCAACAACAAGCGCTTGATAGCTTCCAAGGCAATGCTGAGCGTTTAAAAGAGCTTGTTAAAAAGAGTGAACGTCACGTTGCTGAGTACAAGCGCCAATTATCTATGGTAAAAACCACAGAAAGCGTACAAAAGGCAACATCAGCAATCACTGATAACTTTTCATCAAGTAACTCTAAGTTATTAAACGCTAAGGACTCACTAGAGCGTATTAAAGCTAAACAGCAAAAGTTTGATGATCGTATGAAAGCTGCAGAAGTGCTTGAGTCTGAAAACTCAGATACCTCGTTAGAAGCTAAACTGAAAGAAGCAGGTATTGGCGCGAGTGACAATAATGCTAATTCTGTACTAGAGCGTTTAAAGGCTAAGCAAAAGTAATGAACTAAAAGTAATAACCGCTTAATATCATTGATGTTAAGCGGTTTTTTAGTTTACATCAGTCGTATGATTCGCCACGGATATTAGGAGTATATAGTGAGTTTTTTCAAAAACATATTCAAGAAACCAACACAAGAACGTAAGCTCAATAATGTTGAAGATCTTACCCTAGGTGACATCATTGTTATGTCTGATAGTTTTGGTTTACCCACGGCATTACGAGCACAAGAGTTTCAAGTTAGTGCAGTAAATAGCTATGAATTTGAACATAAAACTCAAGTTGAGTGGGTTTTGCTCGGCAGTAATGATATTGAGCTTTACTTAACTTTAGATGTTGACGATAAAACTTATTTAAAATTCTCACTTAAAATATTGCATCAAGATGTTGAAAGCCTTTTTGATTTAGACCAATTTTCTGAGATTTTTGACGAGCCGGGTCAAGCACAGCTCACTCGCTTAGCAGACAGTGAGAACACCTCTGGCTGGAGTAGTGAACTTTACCAACAAAGCAGCTTCGCCCAAGTTGGTTATTTCCATCGTAAAGATTACCGCAAAGATGCTTTATCTGCATATGAAGGCAAAGACAGCGGTGAGCAGTTTGAGCTTTATTCTCTGTTCAATGAGGATCAAGATAAAGGCATTGATGTCGAAGTATGGCAAGATGGCGATACCGAAGTATTTTTAACCTTATTTAAACCGACGACAGATATTGTCGATATGTACCCAGGAAGTTAATTGTGGCACGTAAACTCCCCGAAAAATGGCAATCTTCGATAAAAGCAGTGAAGGCTGTACAAGTTGCTTTTGATATGGATGAAAAAATTCAGCTATCTATTAGAAAGCAAGCATTAGAGGCTGGTATCAGCCCTTCTGAGCAGATCCGTGATATTTTAGGTCTACCAACGAATAAACGACCTAAACGACCAAGATTAACGGTCAGTTTATCAGCTGACGATTATCAGCTATTGGCAGAAAAATATGACCTGCAAGCAGAGCAACAACTTGAAATTAAGAAAAAATTAATGGATGATTTAATCAATTATGTTAATAATAAATTAGTAGACTAAAATACTTAGTCTGTAACTATTCATAACTGATAAATAATGTAAGAGACGAAAATGATAGTAGTGCAAAAAGCGATGGAGAAAAGTAATTTATATAGCGTTGATGGCTTTGGGGTTAAAAATTACAATTATGGCTTTATTGCCATCGTCTCTT
>SWCB01008528.1_pt1 | contig 11595 bp, 12 predicted proteins | sample 4692901 | NCBI WGS metagenome assembly SWCB01 (sample SAMN10267276, study PRJNA491770) | bioreactor metagenome | isolation source: DHS bioreactor inoculated with subseafloor sediment | place: Japan: off Shimokita Peninsula | collected 2006-08 | reverse complement strand
CGGCTTTTTAATTAATCCATTAAGCTCTAAAGTATGTCTTATAGATTCATAAATAGATTTTGGTGTTAATCCCTTTTTAATGCCAATTTCAAGTGCTATTAGCATACCATAACTAATTGCTTCTCCATGTTTATATGTTTGGTATTTAAACTTCTTTTCAATGGCATGTCCAAAAGTGTGTCCAAAGTTTAAAAGCATTCTTTCTTTTTGATCATAAGGATCTTTTAAGACAACATTTCTTTTAACTTCTATTGCCATAATAATTTCTTTTGTCGTCACTTTTTTACATTCTTTAAAATAATCAAATAGTTCTTTATTTGCAATTAATCCAGCTTTAATCATTTCTGCTGCACCTTGATTATACTCTCTTTTGCTTAAGGTATCTAGAAACACTGGATCAATGATTACTACCTTAGGATGATAAAAAGCTCCAACTAAATTTTTACCTTTTTCCAAATCTATACCCACTTTAGATCCTATAGAGCTATCTACTTGAGATAATAATGTTGTCGGAATTTGTATATATGGGCATCCTCTATATAAAGTAGCTGCAACAAATCCTGTTAAGTCTCCAACAACTCCTCCGCCAAGAGCAAGTATTAAATGATTTCTTTTAATACCTTTATCCATCAATTGGTTAATCACATCTAAATAAGTTGTAAAACTTTTAGATTGTTCTCCTGCTTTAACAACAACGATATGAAGATGAAAATCATTTAAAATGCTTTTTATAAAATCATGATATAATTCGTCAACATTTTCATCGGTCACGATGAAAAGATCATCATAATCGTAAAATGATTTGATGTGTTTTGGTAAATTTCTTATCGAATTTTTCTCTATGATGATTTCATAATCTGGCATTTTAAGTTTCATCAAATAATCTTCTCTTTTCTTTAGCGTTTTTTAAATACGCTTGGATAGATTCTTTATCATTATTTTTTATAAGTTTTTTTAACTTATCCAACTCTTGCTCAAAGTCAGTTATCTTTTTTAATAATGCATTTTTATTTTCTAAAAATAATTCAGTCCACATCACTTCATTGATTTTAGCAATTCTCGTCAAATCACGATATGAATCGCCTGTAGCTTGCGGTGTTTCTTTTAAATGATCGCTTTGGACAAGACTAACTGCAATCACATGGGTTAATTGTGAAGTAAATGCGATTAACTCATCATGTGTCTTAGCATCTGTCACTGTTATTTTACCAAATTTAAGGTCACTTGCGATAATTTTTAAGATTTTTTCATCTTCTTCAATTGATTTTTTAGTTTTAACAATAATAAAATTTGCATCTTTAAATATATGATAATCTTTTGCCTGATATCCTGAAGACTCTTTTCCTGCCATGGGATGATGAGATGTATAGCTTATCCCTTTTGGGATGAGTGCTTCTATTTCTTTTGTCATCCATGCTTTAGTTCCACTCACATCAGTAATTATTTGTCCTTTTGTTAATAAATGTTTATGTGAAGATAAAAATTCTATATTATGTTTAGGATATAACCCCAAAATAATTAAATCTACTTTAGACAAATAAGATATGTTATTATCCTTTTCAACGATAGACTCTTTAATTGCTAAATCAATAACCGATTGTGTTCTATTGGTTGCATAAATCTTATGTCCTGCTTTTTTTAATCCTTGAGCATAAGATGCACCAATTAAACCAAGTCCTACGATAAATATTTTCATTTGAACTCTTTATCAAATAAATTAGCTAATTCTTTTAGTTTGTGTGTCATTTGTAAATATTTTTTAGGTTTTAATGATTGAGCACCATCACTTAAAGCATGTTCAGGATTATGATGCACCTCAACGATTAAACCATCTGCGCCAACTGCGAGACTAGCTAAAGATAATTTTTCAATCATAGACCAACGACCTGCTGCATGTGATGGATCAATAATTATTGGTAAATGAGATAACTCTTTTATAGATAGAACTGAGGATATATCTAGTGTATTTCTTGTGTATTTTTCAAAGGTTCTAATTCCTCTTTCACACATAATGATTTGTTCATTTCCACCATTCATTATATATTCAGCACTCATCAACCATTCTTCAATGGTTGCAGATAAACCTCTTTTTAATAAAATAGGTTTTGTTGATTTTCCTAAAGCTTTCATCAATTCAAAGTTTTGCATGTTTCTTGCTCCAACTTGAATAATATCTACATATTTTTCGAATAAAGGAAGTAAGTCTGCACTTGGTATTTCAGTGACTACCAATAGATCAAATTCATCTCCAATTTTTCTTAAGATTTTCAATCCTTCTTCTTTTAATCCTTGAAAAGCATATGGAGAGGTTCTTGGTTTATAAGCACCACCTCTTAAAATGTGTGCTCCAGACTCTTTGACTGTTTTAGCAATTGTTCTCATTTGCTCTTCTGATTCCACTGAGCATGGTCCAGACATCATCACAAATTGATTGCTTCCTATCTCAATTCCATTTTTTAATTTAATAACTGTATTTTCTTTTTTAAAACTTCTGGATGCTTTCTTAAATGGTGTCGAGACCCTTGTGACCTCGTCTACACCTTCAAAAGCATATAAATCTTCAGGCTCAAAAGTTGATGTGTCTCCAATAATACCAAAAATATGTATCAATTTTGAGCTAACATCTCTGATCTCTAGATTCTTACTTTCTAAAAATTCTTCTAATTTTTTGTATTGCTTTTTTGTAGCATCTTTCTTCATTTTAATAATCATAATTTTTATCCCTTTCTCTTTCTAGGCTATTAAAAATAAAAAAATCCCTAAGGAACCCCAAGGATGATTTTTGTAATCATGATTTGGCTGTTCCTTTAAAATCCATAAAAAGGAATGCCTTATAATAGACAACCCTTATATACAATATGAATAATAATAAACAACCTTTTTCATTTTCAACATAGATATACACCTCATCTATTTGTTGATATAGTATCATAATAATTTTAAAAAGACAAGATAAAGCGAAAAAAACATTTTTTTTACTTTAGTATTGTGTTTTGCACACTACCTGTGATATATTAGTAGTGTGTATCACACAATAAAGGAGGTAAATGATGAATACTCAATTTAAAAAAGGTATTCTAGAGATGTGTATTTTATATGTCATTAATGATAAAGACATGTATGGTTTTGAAGTCATTGAAAGACTGGCCAAAGATATAGACGTGAATGAAAATACAGTTTATCCAATACTTAGAAGACTAACTACTCAAAATTTATTCACGACATATCAAAAACAGACAAATTTAGGTGCCCCAAGAAAGTATTATAAAATCACAGATCAAGGCTCACAAAAACTTGATCAATCACTAAATGAATGGAAAACATTCTTAAATGGTGTATTTCAAATCGTAGGAGGAAAAACAGATGCGTAAAGAATTGTATATAAATGAATTAAAAGAGATTTTACAAAGTTATCAAGTAAACCAAAGTGATATAGATGATGTCATCCTAGATTATAGTCAAATGTATGATGATGCACTAGATAGAGGATTAACAGATGATGAAGTCTATCAATTGCTAGGTGATCCTGATCACGTAATCAGTGAGTTAAGAGACACGCTAACTGTAAAAAGACAAAAACAATATAAAAATAAATTTGTCGCACTATCCCCATTTATTGCAGTTATTCTATTCATGATTATCGGTTTAACGACTAATGATTATCATCCGACATGGCTAGTTTTCTTAATTATTCCAATGTCGGCAATCATTTTGAATGCTGGTAAAAAAGATAAACTAGTTGCGTTATCTCCATTTTTAGCTCTAATCTTTTTCATTACTGTTGGAACGTATACTCAAGTTTGGACTCCAACCTGGCTGATTTTCTTAATCATACCTCTACTTGGAATGTTTCAAATAAAAAACAGTCTGCAAAAGATATTATCTATAGGTTCTTTACTTATCGCCATCGCATTTTATTTATATATGGGTTATATAGAAGATAATTTTAGCTTAGGTGCACTCGGATTCATTCTTCCAATCATAGTTATTATAGCTTACGGAAATATAACCATAGAATTTTTCAATTGGAAAGATCTCCAAAATAGAAAAAATGGACTTGCACTTCTATCTGTTATTATATTATCTGTGTTAACATTTGTTTTATTAGGTATCTTTACCAACGGTTGGGCTTATGCATGGATGGCATTCTTATTCATTCCAATGGCATCAATATATTTATTTGATAAGACTAGAAAGCTTACACCATTTATGCCTTTTATTGCAGTTATTATATTCTTTTCTTTAGGATACTTCTTTCATATATTTGAAATATCCTGGATAGCGTTCTTGCTTATCCCAATGGTTGCAGTAATCGAAAACGCATAATAAAAAGAGCAAAATTTGCTCTTTTTTTATCGTTTATTAAATTAACGCAATTTGACTAGGTTCAGCTTGGATATTCCATTTATGCAAATAATCATGAGTCATGATTTCTTGAATAACTGATTTTGCTAAGTATTGATATCCTATTTCATTAGGATGAACACCATCTGTACACATAAAAGATTTCATATGATCTAGTTCTTTCATTTTCTTTCTAATATCTAGAACAATACAATTAGTCTTCATTGCACATCTAATAATAGCTTTTGAATACATATGTTGATGACGTGAAATATTTTCAACATCTTGTTCTAAAAATAACATTATTTTTTCTGGATCACCAATTTTAGAAATAACATTATCAAAATAAGATTTAGAATCTAATGGAATCAAGGTTGTCAATACGACTGTCACTCCCATACGTTTAAGGTGTTCTATCATTTCAATTAATATTCGTTCGAAATCTTCTATTGGTGTTTTAGGCTTATGATATATATATGGATTTTCAGATATTTTCTTCCAATCATAATCTGAATCATTTCCACCAACTGAAAATATCGCATAAAGTTTGTCTGTTTGATCAACAGTATCAAGATATTTATCCACAATTTTCTTATCATATATTCTCTTTAATGTTTGTCCATATAGAGATATATTATCTATATCTTCACCAAAATATTTTGAAACAAGTGAAACTGCATTATCATCAATTGTTTCTAATTTCCCATTTTTACTTATAATCCCTTTTGCTATTGAATCTCCAAAAACTACAGTTCGCATAAAATCACTTCCTTCATCTATGATTATAAATGAATAAGTTGTCTTTCATGCTCTACTCTAATTTAAGATTCTCTACAGAGGTTATCGCGTCTGTAGAATTTAAATAATGAACTCTACTGATAGTAGAATTCGTATGTTTTAAATGATGAGTCCGTGATATAATATTATTATGGAAAAAATAAAAGAAATATTTGCAGAAAATTTAATACACTATCGAAGAACCTTGGGGTTAACTCAACTAGACTTAGCTGAGAAATTGCATTATTCAGATAAAGCTATCTCTAAATGGGAAAGAGGAGAATCATTACCTGATGTTGTTACTTTAAAAGAGATTTCTAAAATCTTTAATTTAACAGTAGATCAATTGATAAGTAAACATCATTATAATAAAAATATACCTGAACTTCATGTCATAGAGTCCAAAAAACAAACCATTTTCAATTTAAAATTGGCATTGCTTTCTGGCTCAGCTATATTATTTATTGCTATTATAGTATTTGTTATACTAACACTTATTTATCCGCAAAAAGATGACATATGGCTTGTATTTATTTATAGCATACCTCTAATATGTATTTCATTCTTGCTCTTTGCGATCTTTTCTAAGAAAAATAACTTGATTATCTTTTTTGCAGAATTATTAGCTTTCAGCATATCTCTTGTATCATTTTTTTCACTTTCAATTGCAAAAACATGGTTATTCTTTTTAATTCCTATACCCGTATTTTTCATTCTTTACTTTTCACTTTCTTTAAAAAATAATGATCAAACACAAGAATAATGATTATAAATAATTTAAAAACAAAAAAGTGTTTAGGAAATCCTAAACACTTTTTTTTTATTAATCATCTAATTTAATATATCCTACACCAATACCATTTGGTCCGGTATGAGCACCAACAACCGGTGTTAAATATGCAACAACAACTTCTCTTTTTGGAAATGCTTTTTTAATTTCATCAACAAACCAAGTCACATAACTATCAGCATGTGCATGAGAAATAAATGTGATCACATTTTTGTCTTTTGTTTCTTCAATATACTTTTCTAAGACTCTTACATGAGCTTTTCGTGTAGTTCTAATCTTTTCTAAAGTTTCTACTTTGCCATTATCACCAAGTACCAATAAAGGTTTTAATTGCAACATCGTTCCAAGAGTACCTGAAAGCTTAGATAGTCTACCATTTTTAACTAAATATAAAAGGGTATCAACTGCAAAAAAGATTTTATCATTATCTCTAATCTTTTCTAAATAAGGTAGAATTTCTTTAACTGTTTTACCTTCTTCAGCTAGACGATGAGCTTCTAATACCATATATGCTTGACTGTAAGCTAATGTTTTAGAATCAAATGCCGTTACTTTTATATTAACTTCACTTGCTGTTCTTACAACAGCATCATAAAGACCACTTAATTCAGAAGAAATTACAATGACTAATGCTTCTTCATATCCTTCTTTTTCTAATTCTTCAAAATTTTGAATCATCGTTCCTATAGACACATAAGATGTTTTTGGAATATCATTTGGATTTTCTTTAATGCGTTTATAAAATGTTTTTGCATCCATATCTACAAAATCATTATAGCTTTCATCTGTTCCAAAGTGAATCATTGATCGTAATATCCGAATATCCTTTGGATAATCTAGATAATCTAGTCCAGCATTACTACATGTTAAAATCGCAACCTTCTTCATAATAATCTCCTTTTATTTCTTTTGTAATTCCTTAAGTTGATCTCTAATCTCTGTTAATAGTTTAATATCTTCAGGAATCACAACTTCCTTAACTTCCTCAACTTTTGGTGCGTTTTCTTTTTCAATACGTTCATTAAATTCTTTTCTTCTAATCACCAAAGTTACAGCCGCATATATACTAAATGCTATAATTAAAAATTCAACGATTTGTTGAATAAAAGATCCATAACGAATTTCAGATCCGTTTAGTATCCAAATAAGATCACTAAAATCAGCATTGCCAGTAAGTGTATTGACTAGTGGCATAATGATATCATTAACCAAAGAAGTTATAATTGATTTAAATGCAGCACCAATAATAAATGCTATTGCTAAATCTATTATATTACCTTTTGTTATAAATTCTTTAAATCCTTTAAAAAATGTATTCGCTCTATTCTTCATTATAAATTAACTCCTTTTTTTATTTTATCATATCATATTTTAAACCAAATACATACTATAAATTGACTGTTTTTGTAATGATGTTAGAGTCTATTGGTCTATGAGAACTAATAATGACTGTTTTATCTGTTAATGCTTTAATGTTTTTTAATATTTTTGTCTCTCTATCTTGATCCAATGCTGATGTAATTTCATCTAGTAATAAGATAGGTGCATCTTTTAAAAGTGCTCTTGCAATTGCAAGCCTCTGGATTTGGCCGATAGATAAGCCTGCACCTTTTTCTTTTAACATCGTATCAAGATGTAAAGGAAGTGCTTTGACAAAGTCACTTAATTCCGCAATTTCTAATGCTTTATATAGTTGTTCATCTGTATATATTTTAAATAAGTTTAAGTTTTCTCTGATGGTTCCTGATAAGATTAAGAGATTTTGAGGTACATAGCTCATGAGTGATCTAGTTTGATTAGATACGTTATAAGTGTTTTTCTTTGTTGTTAATGTAATACTTCCCTCTGTGATTTCTAATAGATTTAAAATGAGTTTAAATAAAGTTGATTTTCCTTTGCCAGATGGACCCAAGATATGAATAAAATCTTTATGTTTTATTTCTAAATTTAAATCTTTAATAATAATCTCTTTATCATATGAAAATGATAAATGATTGATATTCATATGTTTAAATATTTCATGAATGTTTTCACAAGATTCTTCTATTTCATATTGATCAATCATCATTAATCTTTCTGTAGATGCTATAAGTTCTGAATATCTAGGAATCATTCTTGATAGGCCATTAAACGGAGATTGAATATGTTGAACTAATTGAATCATTGCAAGCAATGCTCCAACACTTAATCCAAATTGTAGTCTATAAGCACCAAATATGATAGAAAATGCATATCCAAAAGAAAAGAACAAAGACAAACCTGTTGAAGTAAATATAGAAACTCTTTCTTTTCTTAATCTTGTTTTAAATAAATGATCTTGTTTCACTTCATTTTTTTGACTCATATTTTCTTCTGCTTGAAAGCTTTTTATGACTTCAATATTTTCAATAGATTCTTGCATGAAACTTCTAGCATCTGATAAAGATAATTGTAGTTGATGATGTCTTATTTTAATGATTTTGGTTATAAGTCTACTGCCTGCAACCAATAATATGCCAAGTGTTAAAAAGATAAGTGCAAATACTTCATCAATTAAGAATAAAAGGATGAATGCTCCAATGAATCTAGCAATATAAAAAATAAGTCTTGGTATGATTTCTACGACTTGAAGAGAAATAATATCGATATCAGAATCAAGATATGTTAAAAGCACCCCTGAGTGCTTATCATTAATATCTTTTTGTTTTGCTTTTAGTATTTTTGAAAAAAAACTATTTTTCAAATTTTTACTTGCAATCCCTTTATAATATGCTGTTAAATAATTATTTAAAGCAGTTAGTATTAAATTTAGTAGTAAAAGAGCAGAAATTAATATGGCAAAAGTGATAAATCTTGATCCATCATCATTTAAGGCAGCATTAATTACATCTTTAGAATAATAAGCAAAAAATATCGCAAGTAAACTTAAAATCAAGCTAATAAACGATAAACCTAATAGCGGAAGTTTTAAATACTTGTGATTGTTTTTTAACCATTTAATTGCATCTTTATTTTTCATGCATATCACCTATTTTTTATTCTATCATCTTTTACCTTTTTTTTCACACAAACTTTCAACTTAAAAAAACCATGATATAATAAAAACAAAAAGATAAGAGGCTATTTATATGGTATCTATATTACGTATTGGAGACATGTGCATTAAATATCAATATCATTTTGATGACTATTTTGATGAATCAATTAAACAATATGAAGTTAGCAAACAATCCTATGACTATGAATTATTAGTAGAACTCACTTCTACTTTTGAATCATTTGATTTTGATTGGATCATTCGTAAAAATAGATATCACTATATTTCAGATGATATAGAAGTCATTACTGTTTATCATAATATTGAAGAAAACCTTTATAGTCAACAAATAGTTTTTAATAAAAAATTAAAAAAAGCTATTATTCGTCTAAATCCTGTATATGTTGAAAATATAGCTACTCAAGAATATGTTTTATCTGGAGTGATTTTCTTAGAAATGGCTATTATGGCTGGATTTATACCCATTCATGCATCTGCAATTAATTATCAAAATCAAGCTATCTTATTTTCGGCACCATCAACAACAGGTAAATCTACTCAAGCTAAATTATGGCAACATTTCAATCAAGATATTTCGATTATTAATGATGATAAACCATTGTTATTTGTTAAAGATAATAAGTTTTATGTCCAAGGTTCTCCATTTAGCGGAAAAACAAGTGAAAACATGAATGTCTCAATTCCATTAAAAACAATATTGTTCATTAAACAAAGTCGAATTAATCAGATTGATCTATTAAATCCAACTGATGCTTTAAAAGAAGTTATTAAAAATACACAAAAACCAAAAGATCACCAAGCTTATCATATACTTTTAACTAATATTGACAAATTAATAAAAGATATACCAATGTATGAATACCAAGTCACAAAAGATATAACCGCTGTAGATTACTTATATGAGAAACTTTTTAAGAAGGTGAGTGCATGAAAATCAAAGAAGGATTCATATTAAAAGATGTTGCTAATCAATATGTAGTTGTTCCTATTGGTAATGAAGCTATTAATTTTAATGGCATGTTAAGATTAAATAAAACAGCTAAATTATTATTTGAAGCGCTAAGAGAGGAAAAAGAAATTGATGATCTTGTACTTCTACTTCAAGAGCATTATGATATTAATAAAGATGACGCTCTAAGAGATGTAAAGGATTTTCTAAAAGTTTTGGAATCTAAAAATATTTTATTATGAATCATATCAAAGTTCTATCTAAAGAATTAATGCCTTTAATTAAAGAACTATTAGAGGATAATCAATCCGTTAAATTTAAGATATCAGGAACTTCTATGCTTCCTTTTTTTAAGCATAAGAAAACTACTGTCACTTTAATAAAAAAAGATTGTTACAAAAGATATGATGCGATATTATATCAAGTTAATGATGCATTTGTACTTCATAGAATCATTAAGCTAAAAGAAGATTTATATTTAACCTGTGGTGATGCACTTAAAACAATAGAAATGGTTAGTAAAAACAATGTTTTAGGCTATGTATCTTCATTTGAATATAACGAACATATAACAAATAGTAATAGTAAAGCATATATGTTTAAAGTTAAAGTTTGGCATTTTCTTAAGCCCTTTAGACGAATACTTTTAAAAATAATCAGCAGAAAGTAGGCATGCTATGGATCAAATGATTAAAGTGTTATGTGATATAACTTCATCTGTTATTAAACAAAAACCTACTCATATGCCAATTGATGATGAGCAGACTTTTTTTACGCTTTCAAAAGAAAATGGACTCATTCCATTTGTTTTTGAGTCTGTCGATAAAGATCTGATCTCATTAGATCTTTATAATCATTTAAAAAAACACTATTATGCATTTGTTGCACATGATACAAAAGCTTTACTTTATATTGATAGAGTAAACCAAATATTAAATGAACATAAAATTAAACACATTTTTATGAAAGGATCTATTTTAAAATCTATTTATCCTAAAACTTATTTTAGAGGTATGGGAGACATCGATATTTTAATCGAATCAAAAGATTTAAAGAAGGTTCATCAAATCTTTAAGGCACAAAACATTATTTTAAAACATGCTTCAGAACAGCATGATAGTTTTCTTATCGGTCAAGAAATGACGATTGAAATTCATCCAAAATTATACAAGGATTTTAATGCTAAATATGAAGCTTTATTTTCTAACCCTTGGAAATATGCTTATCAAAAAAATGCTTATGAATATAGATTTGAACCAACTTTTGAAATCATCTACCTTTTATATCATCTAGCTAAACACCTTGATTCTGGTGGTATAGGTCTTAGAAGTGTTTTAGATATCGGTGTATATCTAGATCACTATAAACACACTATCAATCAAGAAGAACTTATATTTTTGCTTAATGAGACTCAAATGGTTAAATATTTCACTCAAATTATCTATTTAAATATAAAATACTATCACTTTAATGATCTAGATAAGTTTTTATTTGATCCCTTATTAACTGATGATACATATGATCAGATCATAAGATTCATCGCAAGATCTGGTCTTCATGGTAAAGGTCATAGCTATAATCCTTTTGAAGCAAGAATTGCTTCAAATGATTTAAAAAATAAATCTAGGTTCAATCTTTTTATAACACTAGTTGTTCCTAGTTATAAAACAATGTGTGGACAATATAGAATACTTAAAA
>SWCB01009120.1_pt1 | contig 11596 bp, 6 predicted proteins | sample 4692901 | NCBI WGS metagenome assembly SWCB01 (sample SAMN10267276, study PRJNA491770) | bioreactor metagenome | isolation source: DHS bioreactor inoculated with subseafloor sediment | place: Japan: off Shimokita Peninsula | collected 2006-08 | reverse complement strand
AATGCCTTCTCGCCTGGGACCAGTCACGCTTCTTGAGCGCGATCAGGCCGGCCAGCTCATGTGCCTGGATGGAGCGTCGCTGCCGGCGCAGCACCTGGGCGCAGAGTTTCTCAGCAGTGTCGATCTCGTTGGCGTGGTAGCACCGCGAGGCCTCTGCCAGAAGTTGGTGGTCCTTGGAACCCTGCATGCGGGGCACTCCGTTATTCGTTGGCCCAACCTAGAGAGGTTGAGGAGCGGGAGATAGGGGTCGGTGGCACACTCGGGCGGGCCAGGAACGATCACCAGGAGGCCGTCGCTCTGCCCACGCCGGCCCTCACCATATCGGTCCGTCGCCGCCCTGTGGCCGATTCGGGCCGGGGACGCTGCGTGGATGGGCAGGACGGAGGTGCATTTATGGCTTGTCGGCGATAGGTGTTAGGGATATGGGCGGCGGTTGCAGATCGATTGGTCTGACTTCTGAAAGATTACCACTTGACATAGAAGTGGTTTGATTCATGCTAGATATAAGAGCGTCATCCTGACGAATCGCGATTCGCGCGTATTCTCACGTCTCGCGTCGCAACCGAAACAGGCAGAAAGGCCAAGAGAAGCACGTTGCGAAGTCGTTGAAGCGCCAGAAGTGTCGTCTCCTATTGATGTTGCGCGATTTGTGTTCGCGCTGAGATACCGGTTTCTCAGATAAAACGTCTTGAGAGGAAGAACACGTCATGAAAACTGCTTTGATTCTCGTCATCGCCGCTGGTGCTGCCAACGCTGATCCCGTGATTTGGGACAACGGCGGCCCGACCGGCTTCTTCACCTCGTCGCAGTACGACACTGCGTATCCCTTCGATTCGCAGGTCGCCGACGACTTCGTGCTGGCCGATGACATGTACGTCACCGACGTGCACTGGCACGGTGGCTACTGGAACGGCTCTCCCGTCGAGCCCATTCCCTTCAACATCCTGATCTACGCTGATGACGGCACCGGCACCGCCCCCACGCTGCCCGGCACCGAGATCTACGGCGCCTACGGCGTGAACCCCAACTACGCTGCCGACCCCGCCTATGCCAATGGCTTCTTCTACGACATCGATCTGGCCAGCCCCTTCATGGCCCAGGCCGGCGTTCAGTACTGGATCGCCATCCAGGCCGTGGTCGATTTCCCGCCGCAGTGGGGCTGGACCAGCACCTTTGACGGCGTCAACGGCTCCCTCGCTGTGCAGGGCTTCCCCCTGCTCGGTATGCCCTACTGGACCCACGACCTGACCGAGGACATGAGCTTCCAGCTCACCGGCATCCCGATTCCCGCCCCGACCAGCCTTGCGCTGCTCGGCCTCGGCGCCCTGCTCCGTCGTCGCTAATCGCGTCTGACGGTCCACCCCTTCCACATGGAGGGGTTTGAGTCTACTACTCAGACAGCCCCGTCTCTTGCAGGCGGGGTTGTTCTTTGCGCGGTCCGGTCGTCACGCCGGGCTCTGACCTACTGAGGGGATCGATCTGCCGGTCGTCCGGGCTATGCCGGGCAGCGAAACCCGATAAACCCCACCTCCATCACAAAGACCTTCACAGCGTCAATCGGGGCTCGGCTGGGGTCGAAGATGTCTGCGGACGAGCCTCGGAAAGAAGTTCCGAGGGTTGACTTGTTCTAGACCCCTCGCCTTGGTGGGCGAGTTACGAGTGCACGGAGGACGCCATGAGCCGTATCAACACAAATGTAAGCTCGCTCATTGCTCAGCGCGTGGTCAATACGCAGAATCAGAGTCTGAGCACCTCGCTGGAGCGGCTGTCGACTGGTCTTCGGATCAACCGGGGCAAGGACGACCCTGCCGGCCTGATCGCCAGTGAGAATCTTCGCAAGGATATGACTGCTATCGGCGCTGCGGTGAGCAACGCCGAGCGCGCTGAACAGATGGTCAACGTCGCTGAGGGCGGTTTGCAGGAAGTCAGCACCCTGCTCACCGAGCTTCAGGGCCACATCACCACGGTCGCCAACTCGGCCGGCCTGTCGCAGGAGGAGAAGGAGGCCGCCCAGTTGCAGGTCGACTCCATCCTGCAGAGCATCGACCGGATCGCCGGTTCGACCAGTTTCGAAGGCATGAAGCTGCTCAACGGCAACTTCGACTACAACGTCTCCGGCGTCAACCAGTACGTCACCGACTACAAGATCAACGGCGCCAAGCTGGAGCACGGCGGCTCGCAGGCTGTCGAAGTCGTGGTGACTCAGTCCGCCCAGCACGGCCAACTGCTGCTCAGCATGGGTGCGGCTGCCCTCGACCTGAGCGCTGCCAACACCTTCACCATCGAGGTGGCCGGTGAGTTGGGCGCTCGCGAACTGAGCTTCAGCTCCTCGACCTCCGTGGCCAACGTCATCACCGCCATCAACACCTACAAGGACGTGACGGGCGTGTCGGCCAGCATCGTGGGCACCAAGGGCATCAACCTGGCTTCCAGCGAGTTCGGCGATGACGCCTTCGCCTCCGTCAAGGTGGTTGAGCACGGCAACATGGACGCCAACGGCACCGCCGGCATCTACCTCTACGAGGCGGGCGACGCCGGCACGGCCAGCACAACGCTCTTCTCCGAGTTCTCGGCGGCGACCAACACCGTTCAGGACTACGGCCAGGACGTTGGTGCCAGCATCAACGGCATCACCGCCACGGCGGACGGCCTGAAGATCCAGGTCAGTTCTGACTTCCTCGACGTCGAGATGCACCTTGACGGCACCACGGCCGGTCAGGGAGCCGTGGACGTTGGTTCGATCAGCGCCTTCACCATCACCGGCGGTGGCGCGGACTTCCAACTCGCGGGCAACGTCGACATCGGCGGCAAGGTGTCGCTGGGCATGATCGACGCCTCCTCTCGCAAGCTCGGTCGCTCCACGATCGGCTTCCTGGACTCGATCAAGTCGGGCGACAGCAACAACCTGGTCGACGGGGACCTCTCTGACGCCCAGAAGATCGTCTCCCAGTCGATCAAGGACGTTAGTTCGCTTCGCGGGCGCATCGGTGCCTTCCAGAAGAACACGGTCGGCGCCACCATGCGGTCGCTGAACGTCGCTCTGGAGAACACCACGGCCGCCGAATCGGTCATCCGTGACACGGACTTTGCCACGGAGACGGCGAAGCTCACCCGGTCCCAGATCCTGGTGAACGCCTCGATGAACGTTCTCTCCATCGCCAACAGCCAGCCGCAGAACGTGCTGTCTCTGCTCGGCTAAGGCAAGGCGAATCAACTCTGAACCGTGAACCGGGAGCGGCGATCTTCGGATCGTCGCTCCTTTCTTGCGCGCCGGGGCCAGGCCGGCCCTTCGTTGGCGAGCCTGTCTCGGCTCTGCCGATATCATGACCTGCTGCGGGAGGACGGTTTCAGAGGAGGTTCCATGCCCGGCGTTCGTCGTTTGCTCAGTTCTGTGCTCATCGTGTTGTTCCTCGGATCGCTGGCGGCGGCAGCGGACTTGCGCGCCACCGTTGACGAGCTCTTCCGCAGCCATCTGACCGAGGAGGCAAACGTGGGGCTGGTCATCCTGGGGCCGGAGGTGGGTGAGACCTGGTACCGGCATCAGGCTGGGGAGCTGCTCATCCCCGCCTCCAACATGAAGCTTCTCAGCACCGGAACGGCCCTGGCCCTGCTCGGGCCGGACTACGTCTTCGAGACCACGCTGTATCGCGACGGCGAACGGCTGGTGCTGGTGGGCAGCGGCGACCCGGCGCTGGCCGACCCGGTGCTCTTGGAGGAGATGGGCGTGGGCGTGGAGGAGCTCATCGCCGTCTGGGTCGAGGCGGTGCGGAAAGCGGAGATGACCGAGATCAGCGAGATCCTGATCGATGCCAGCATCTTCGACGAGCAGTACGTTCATCCGTCCTGGCCCATCAACGAGCTCAACCGCAGCTACAGCCCGGAGGTGGCGGGGCTGAACTTCCATCTGAACGTCTTGACGCTCTTCGCCCAGCCGACCCGGGCCGGCCAGGCCCCAAGGCTGACGCGCGAGCCGCGCTGCCCCTGGATTGAGATACCCGCCGGCGGCACGACGATCTCCCGCGGCCGCAACACCATCTGGTTCAGCCGCAAGTACCTGACCAACGACATCCGCGTGCACGGCAACGTGGCGAATTCCTCGCAGCGCGGCGACCAGGTGACGCTGCACGACATGCCGCAGTTCATCGGGGACCTGCTGGCCCATCGTCTGCGGGAAGCGGGCTCCGCCGTGGGAGGCGTTCGGCTGGGCGAGGTCGACGATCCGAGAAGCCCGGGGACGCCGCTTGCCGTCATGCGGACCCCCCTGGCGACAATCCTGCAGCGCTGCAACCGGGATTCGGAGAACCTTTTCGCGGAGGCCTTGCTCAAACGCTCGGGGTATGAACTGACCGGGGAGCCGGGCAGTTGGGCGACGGGGGCGGCAGCGGTGCGGCACGTGCTGCTCGATCGCATCGGCTCGGGAACGGCGACGGCGATCATCGACGACGGTTCGGGACTCAGCCGGGAGAATCGCATCTCGGCGGAGATGTTCGCCGTTTGGCTGCAGAGCTTCGCTCGTGAGGCGGAGTTGTTCCCGACCTTTGCCAACTCACTGGCGATTGGCGGGGAGGACGGCACGCTGGCGCGGCGCTTCAAGGACGCCGGCCTCCGCGGCACGGTGCGGGCCAAGAGCGGCTACATACTCGGCGTCTCCTGCCTCTCCGGCTACGTCATCAGCGAAGCGGGCGAGGTCGCCTCCTTCAGCATTCTCGTCAACAACATCAAGGGCCAACTCACAGTCCGCCAGGTGAAGCTGTTCCACGAAGCCGTCGTGGCAGCGATTGACGCGGAACTCGCCCAGCGCGCGGACGCCTTGGCGGAGACGGCAGCCCCGCCGGCCGCGGAGCCCGCTGACGTTGGCGCGGCGCAAGATTGACGCACCGCATCGCCCAGAATCAGTACAAGTGCAGCGTTGTGCCATCGGCAAGCGTCCGCGCCGGCTGGACCATGCTGATGTCCCTGCGAAAAAAGCGAACGTCCTGCCCGCGAGCGGTGCGGCAGCGCAAGTAGCGCCAGAGGGAGAAGTGGGGGACGGGGCGCGGCGCTTCGGGGCTCCAGGCCTGCAGGATCGTCGGCCAAGCCGTTGGAAAGCGGCGCGCCTTGATGTGGATCTTGTCCGGGCCGTACCACGCGGCGGGCATCTCGATGGGGGCGGCACCGAACCGCTCGGCGATCGCGTTCAAGCCGTCGTTGACGACTTCGATCCGCTCGCGCGCCATCTCGTACGAAACCTCGCTGCCGGGGAAGAGAAGGCGGCGCAGCAGGTGGTAGCGCCGGCGGCTGAGCGTGGCGAGTGTCGCGAGGGGCAACTGCGTCAACGCCAAGCGCGTGCCGGTGGTGCCGGCCTGCTGGAGACACTGCGAAAGCCAGGCCAGGATCGACTCAGGCGTCGCACCGTAGGGGATGTCGTTGCCCACGTCGGTGAGAAGGATGAACGTTCTTGACGCCGGCGGAGCCCCCTTCAGTGCTTTCCAGAGCCCACAGGGGAGGATGCCTGGGAGGGTGCGACCGAAGACGGTGGTCTCCATGCCGAAGCTGCGCCCATGCCCCATGGCGACGTAGCAATCGATCGGTGAGCCGACGATCTGTCGGGCGGTCTCGACGACCGTGCTGATCGCGCGCGTCAGGTTGCTGGCGCCAAGCAGGATGACGCGTGGCCGGTCGGTTGAAGTCTGCTGGGATGGAGATTCCATGCGAAGTAAGTGGATCCTAGCCTCGAACCTGGCCGTATAGGCGGGCAATGGCGGATGTATCATAGATTCCTACGATAAGGAGCGCTATGCCGGATACCGCACGGTTTCGCTTTCGGGTGTGCAGTCGCCTGGCGCTGGTGCGCCTGGCGATACTGTTCTTGCTCCTCTCATTGATTGCCCTCTGGGCGGGGTGCAGCATGATTGGGATGCCTGGTCATAGTCACAAGGGGCCGCTACCACCGCTGACCGAGGCGCAGGGGGCGCTCGCCGAGGAGCTGCGCCGCGATGTGGTGTTGCTGGCGGAAGAGATCGGCTATCGACATGTTGGTCAGCCGGAGCTGCTGGCCCAGGCCGCGGCAGCGATCACCGCGGAGTTTGAGGCGGCAGGCTACGTCGTCGAGCACGATGTCTTCGAGGTGGAGGGCGTGCTCTGTGAGAACCTGATCGCGGAGCTAGCCGGCGGCGATCGCGCTGAAGAGATCGTCGTTGTCGGCGCGCATTACGATTCGGTCGGTGACATTCCCGCCGCCAACGACAACGGCTCGGGCGTGGCGGCGACGTTGGCGCTGGCGCGTCGCTTCGCCGGTACGCAGCCGCGACGGACGATTCGATTCGTGACGTTTGTGAACGAGGAGCCGCCGTACTTCCAGACGGATCAGATGGGCAGCTTCGTCTACGCTCGGCGATGCAAGGAGCGCGGCGACAAGGTCGTCGCCATGCTCAGCTTGGAGACGATCGGGTACTACACGCAGGAGAAGGACACGCAGAGGTATCCGATCGGCGGGCTCAAGCGGTTCTATCCCAGCACGGGCGACTTCATTACCTTCGTGGGCAACTTCTCCTCGCGCAAGCTCGTGAAGCAGGCGACCGGCACGTTCCGCAAGCACGCCGCCTTCCCCTCACAAGGCACAGCCCTCCCCGGCGTGATTCCCGGCGTCGGCTGGAGCGATCAGTGGTCCTTCTGGCAGGTGGACTATCCGGCAATCATGGTCACCGACACTGCGCCGTATCGCTACCCGTACTACCACCGCTCGAACGACACGCCGGACAAGTTGGACTACGAATCGACAGCGCGCGTGGTCGAAGGATTGCAGGCGGTGGTGAAGGACCTGGCGAACCCTTCGCGCTGAGCGTCGACGGTTCCATAGTATTTAGCGGCGGGGCTTGCCCCGGGCTTCTGTGCCGACGAGCAGTTGCCGCAACAGTTGCGCCGGATGCAGCGCCTGCACATTCGCCCCTTCGCGAATCTGATGCCGACAACTGGTGCCGGGCGCGAGGAGCACATCTGCGGCGTCGAGCAAGCGAGCCGCGGGCAAGACGCTCAATTCACCGATCTTGTGAGACAACTCGTAGTGATCGGGCCGGTAGCCGAAGGCACCCGCCATGCCGCAGCAGCCGGTGTCGAGGGCGGTGAAGCGCTCGCCGAAGAGACGCGCTGGCAAGGCAGAGCCGCTCCCTATTCCCAGCACCGCCTTCTGCTGGCAATGCGCGTGCAAGGCAATGCGTCCGGTCGGTGCGGCAAACTGCGGATGCAGGGCGTGCCCTTCCCAGGCCTTGTCCAGGAACTCCTCGACGAGCATCGCCTTCGCCGCCGCCTGCTTGCGCAACTCGAGATCCGTTTGGCAGCGCAGGCTGAGCAAGTCATCGCGAAACGCCGCAGCGCAGGATGGCTCGCAGAAGAGAATCGCCCGGCAGTTGGTATCGCGAATGTACGGCTCAAGCTGGGCGAAGGTGCGATCCGCCGTTCGCATGGCCTGCCTGACCATACCTACAGACAGCATGGTGCGCCCGCAACAGCCGACGCGCGGCAGGAGTACGCGATAGCCGAACGCTTCCAGAAGTTCAATCGCCGCCACGCCAAGCTCGGGCTCGTTGTAGGTCGTGAAGCAGTCGGCGAAGAGCACGACCGTCGGCGTTTCGACGCTAGCAGCCTGGCCGTCGCGATGACTGCTGTGCCAACGATAGAGCGAAGGGCGGTAGGGGGGCAGGCCGCGCCGTTTGTCGATGTCGCAAAGGCGCTGCATCAGCGAGCGCGCGAGCCCGCTGTTCGCCACGAAGTTCGACAGACGCGGCGCTGCGCTTGCCAGGCGCGACAGCATCCGTGTGTGCCCGACGACGCTCGCCTTGAGCGGGACGCGCCCGATCGTCTCGTAATGTTGGTTCAGATACTCCGCCTTAAGGCGGGCGATGTCGACGTTGGACGGGCACTCCGCTTGGCAGGCCTTGCAGGAAAGGCACAGGTCGAGTGTCTTTAGTGTCTCCGCATCGTTCCAGATCGAATCGTCGAGTCGGCCGGCGTTGAATTGGCCGGTGATGGCGAGGCGCAGGGCGTTGCCCCGGCCGCGCGTGGAGTGGCGTTCGTCGAGCGTCGCCTGGTAGGAGGGGCACATGGTGCCTTCGCCGCGCTTGCGACAGACGCCAGCCCCGTTGCACTGCTGGACCGCACCGGGAAAGCCGTGCTGGTCGCTGTAGTCGAAGCAGGGCGTGAAGTCGGGAAACGCCAGCCCGCCCTCATCACCTGCCGCGCGATCGTCTGGGGCGCTCTCCGCCAACTCGTGGGGGTTGGGGTTGACGCGGAGGTGGGTGAGCATGGGCGCGGGGCCAACGATGTTGCCGGGATTGAGCAGGTTCTTGGGATCGAAGAGGCGTTTGATCTCAGCGAAGGCGTTGCAGATCTCCCTGCCGTAGAAGCGTTCGAGCAGGGGTGAGCGGACGCGGCCGTCGCCGTGCTCTCCCGAGAGCGCCCCGCCGAACTCGCGGACGAGGTCGGTGACTTCCTCGGCGAGGCGTTGCATGCGTTCGCGGTCGTCGGCGTCGCCGGGGGCGAGCAGGGGGCGGATATGCAGGCAGCCGACCGAGGCGTGGGCGTAGTAGGCCGCCTCCGTGCCGTGCGCCTTGACGATGCGATCGAACGCTGCCACGAACTCGGGGAGGCGGGCCGGGTCGACTGCGGTATCTTCGACGAAGGTGATCGGTTTGCGCAGGCCGGGCACGGCGTGCAACAGCGGTTCCGCCGCTTTGCGCAGGGCCCAGGCCCGCTGCATCTCGCTGGGTTTCGTCAGGTGACGCTGCGGCATGCCGGGGAGCAGTCGTGCCAGCGCCGCCAACTGCTCACGCAGTTCCTCATCCGAGGCCGCGAAATATTCGACGTACAGCGCCGCCTGCACCGCCGGTCCGTTGTCCGCCGCGAGCGATTCGATGAAGCGCAGGTCGGCGGCGTGCTCTCGATTCATCCGCGCGGTTCGCATGACCAGGTGGTCGATGAGTTCCACCGCCGCCGGCTGCGTGCTGAGGATGGGATTGACCGCCTCCAGTGCCGCAGTGAGGGAGGGAAAGCCGAGCACCGCCAGGCCCGTGCGCTTGGGCGCGGGGACGAGCTTCAGCGTCGCGGCGGAAGTGACGGCGAGTGTGCCTTCGCTGCCACAGCAGAGGTGCGCCAGGTTCATCGCGGCTGTCCCGCCGGCTTCGTACTGGTCAAGCAAGCGGTCGAGGTTGTAGCCGTTCGCCCGCCGAACCGTCTTGGGGAAGCGGCGGCGGATCTCGTCGGCGTGGCGCGTGAGCACTGCGGCGACGTCTTGGGTCAGCCGACCCAGGCGCTTGTCTCGCTCGCTCGCCCCGGCCTCCAGCCTCGCCTCTTTCCCGTTGGCCAGGATGACGTCGAGGCCGATGAGGTTGTCGACCGTCATGCCGTAGAGGATGGAGTGGGCCCCGGCGGAGTTGTTGCCGATCATGCCTCCGAGGTTGGCGTGACGGCTGGTGGCGACGTCCGGCCCGAACATGAGGCCTGTGCCCCGCCGGGTGAGCTTCTGGTTCAGTTGGTCGAGGACGAGGCCCGGCTCGACCCGGCAGGTGCGACCTTCCACATCGGTCTCGAGGAGCCGATCCAGGTGCACGGAGCAGTCGATGATGAGGGCCCGATTCACCGCCTGTCCTGCCAGCGAGGAGCCGGCCCCGCGTGCCAGGAGGGGCAGGTGGTAGTCCACGGCGAAGCAGACGGTCCGCAGCAGATCCTCCCGGCTGCGCGGAATTACCACGCCCAGCGGCTGAACCTGGTACAGGCTGGCATCGGTGGCGTAGAGCCCCCGATCGTGGGGGGAGAAACGGACTTCCCCGTCGATGAGCCGGGCTAGATCGGCGGCGGCATCGACGAGGGCGGCGGGGGATCCATCCTGGCGGGGCTTCTTCACGCTGACTTCACCAGTTCCGGCTTGGCGTCGCGGGTCGTCTGGACGACACTGATTGTACGCGCAGATTGGTGAACCCAGGACGGTCGGCTGCGTCTAAGAAGTGGAGGCCGGGTCATCTTCAGGCTCCGGTCGTCGCCAGATCAACCCCCAGAGTGAGGCCAGACATGCATTTCAAACACGCGCTCAAGAGTGCGATCCTCGTCTTCGTGGCGGGAGCGACCCTCTCCGCCCCGGCGATCGCCACCGCTGCTGAGGAACTCCCCGTCCGCGAGGTGGCCCTCTTCCGCTCCGGCGTGGGCTACTTTCTCCGCCAGGGCGCCGTCCAGGACGATGCCACCATCGAGCTCTCCTTCAAGGCGGATGAGATCAACGACATCCTGAAGTCCATGGTCCTGCTCGACCTGGATGGCGGGCAGATCGACTCGGTGGGCTACGCCTCCAACGAGCCGCTCGAACGCCGCCTGGCGGGGTTTGGGCTGGATCTCTCCGGCATGCCCAGCGTGGCAGAACTCCTGTTTCAACTTCGCGGCGCGCCGGTGTCGCTGCAGCTTGTTGACCGCGCCGTGGAGGGGACGGTCTTCGGCGTGGAGGAGCGCCAGGTCCCTGTCGAGGACGGCGTGCCCTCGCTCGAACGCTTCGTCACCGTCGTCGGCGCTGAGGGTATGCAGACAGTGCCCATCAGCAAGATCAGCCGTTTCACCATCCTCGACCAGAAGCTGCAGGCGGAGTTGGAGAAGGCGCTTGTCGCCCTGGCGGAGAGCCGCGACCCCGACAAGAAGCGGGTGACCATCCGCTTATCCGGTGAAGGGGAGCGCGAGGTCATGGCGGGCTACGTTGCCGAGATGCCCGTCTGGAAGATGAGCTACCGCCTGATGCTGGATGACACCGGGGCGGCTCGACTGCAGGGCTGGGCGATCGTGGAGAACACAACGGACAGCGACTGGGAGGATGTGGACTTGTCGCTCGTCTCCGGTCAGCCCGTGTCGTTCGTCATGGACCTGTACGAGCCGCTCTTCATTCAGCGGCCCGAGGTAGCTGTGGATGTCGTGGCTCTGGCTGATGCGCCGGTCTACGAGGGTGAGGAGATGATGCGCGGTGTCATGGCGAAAGCAGCGGCTCCGCGTCAGGCGGGTCGGGGTGGTGGTGGGGGCGGCAACATCTTCGGCGGGGCGGGAGGGGCCAGCCGCGACCGCTACGCGGAGGACGCCGCCGCCGGCCAATCGATCCAACTCGGCGCAGCGTTGGCCGGTGTCGCGGCCGCCGCCACCGGCAGCGTCGAGGGCGAGCAGTTCTTCTTCCAGCTCAATCGCCCCATCACCCTGGCCCGCAGGCAGTCCGCCATGGTGCCCGTCCTCAACGAGAAGCTGCCCATTGACCGTGTCTCCATCTTCAACGCCTCGCACCTTCCCAACCATCCGATGCGCGGCGTGCGTTTGGAGAACGCCTCCGGCATGGCCCTCATGCCCGGACCCGTCACCGTCTTTGACGGCAACCTCTATGGCGGCGACGCTCGCTTGCCTCGCGTTGCTGAGGGTGGCGAACAAGTGCTGAGCTTCGCCATCGATCTGGATGTCGATGTCAAGGTGGATTATAAGTCGACCCGGTCCGGGCGAACGCTCAAGATCGTCAAGGGCGTCCTCACGGAGATCGAGAAGGTCCGCCAGCGGACGATCTACACCGCCAATAACAAGGATGTTCTCTCTCGCGAAGTCGTGATCG
>SWCB01000823.1_pt1 | contig 11606 bp, 7 predicted proteins | sample 4692901 | NCBI WGS metagenome assembly SWCB01 (sample SAMN10267276, study PRJNA491770) | bioreactor metagenome | isolation source: DHS bioreactor inoculated with subseafloor sediment | place: Japan: off Shimokita Peninsula | collected 2006-08 | reverse complement strand
CGCGGCTCGTTCGGGGAGGCGTTCGTTCAGTCGGTGGGCCGGGCGTCTCGCCGGCTCGACGCAACCGGAAGCGATGCGGGTGCACACCGCCGATGCCATCGGCGGCTTTGTGTGGGGAACCCCTTACCTCGCCGTGGCGAGTCGCCTATGGAGACCCAGCCCTCCCGTCGAGGCGGATCCTCGACTCCCGGCGGGAGAGGGAGCGGAATCGCGCCGTTTTCGGCCGCGGATTCGTGGGGGGCGCGGCTGACGACCTCATCCGCCTGGGCGAATGAGGTCGTGCGAGCCGGCGTCCTGTCACCCCCACTCGTTACCCCCAACGAATGGGCTCCCACGAGTCGCCTCTTCCTCCCGTCCGAAGCGAGGTTCGTTGGGCGCTGCGGCTGCGTTGGTGGATTCCACCCTTGGATCGTGTGCCCGTCGCCGCAGCGCCCATGCGTCTGTTTCAAACGTCAGGGACAGGGCTGGCCGTACATCGCCAGGAGCTGTCCGAGGTCGGCTTGGTCGGTGTCGCCATCGCCGTCGATGTCGCCGCCGGCGTTGTTGCCGTAGGCGGCGAGCAGGATGCCGAGGTCAGACTGGCCAACGCTGCCATCGCCATCGAGGTCCTCGGGGCAGGGGTCACCGCCTTGCTCCACAACCGTGAGGCGAACGCGGGTGGAAGCGTGGGTCACTTCCCATTCCAGCCCGGGATCGAGGGCGGGCAGGGAGATGGGGCTGAACTGACCGGTGCGGCTGGAGAAACTGACGACATCGAAGTAGTCGCCCAGGACGGGGTTGTAGCCGTCCAGGCGGACATCGAGTTCGCCGGCGAGTTGAGCGCTGCCTTGGACGAGCAGTTGATCGTACTGGGTCCAGTCGGTGCCGCGGAGTCGGATGCGCAGCTCGGCGCTGCTGGAGGCGGTGTAGTCGCCGTTGACGTAGAGGCGGCCAATGTCGGGCGTGTTTCCGGAGGGAAGCAGGTAGCCGTTGTTCTCGACGTCGCCGTAGATGTGAGCGTAGTTGGTGGTCGGCCCGCCGGCGTACATGTTGCCGTTGTTGACCATGATGCTGTCGTTGCCGACATCGATGTGCGAGCTCGGCTTCATGGTCAGGTTACAGCCGGCGCTGTTCTGGAAGGCGTTGGGGGCGTTCTCGCCGGTGGCGGTGATCCAGCGATCGGTGGGAATGGTGAAGCTGTAGGAGTTGTTGAGGAAGCGCAGGCAATCGAGGTCGCCGTGGAGGTTGAAGGTCTCCTCGTTGATGATCTTGGCGCCGGTGCAGTCGCCCTGGTAGTAGTCGACGGTGCCGGCGTTGGTGAGGACGCCGCGGAACTCGCCGCCGTCGGCGACGCTGCTGCCCATCTGGAAGGTGGCGTTGTTGGTGAAGTTGCAGAGCCACCAGGCGCCGCCGCCCGCGTAGGGGCCGCGAAGCAGGGCGCCACGCCACATGGTGAAGTTGCCGGCGTTGTGGGTGAGGTAGCGGGCTCGGCAGTCGGCGGTGTTGTCGAGATTGATGCCCTGCTCAGAGTCGTTAGTGAAGTTGGTGACGCTGAGGGTGCCGCCATCCTGGTCGTAGTAGCCCGAGTAGTTGGTGAGGCTGTCGGCGCCGAGCCAGTCGGCATCGAGACCCATGTAGAGGTAGCTGGAACTGAAGGAGTCGTCGGGGCTGCCATCGTAAATCTCGATGTTGCCCTCGACTTCCACGGTGCCGGAGCCGAGCTGTTCGTACTTGGCGAGCGAGCTCTCGCCGATCACCAGGTCGCCGCCGATGTTGAAGGAGGGTTCATCATCGGTGTCATCGACTTTGATCCAGCTGCGCAGCGGGTTCTCGTCGTAGACGCCGATGCGGACATCATCCGTGACGTTGACCACACCGCCGGTGAGGTTGAAGAAGCCGTCGCCGGCACTGGCGATGCTGATTAGGTCAACGTTGAGTTGGCCGCCGCGCATGTTGTAGGTGCCGTGCCCGCCGGAGTTCAGACCGAGCAGGATGCCAGAGTTGTGGTCCAGGCCGATGTTGGCGATGCCGCCGGTCTGTTCGAAGGTGCCGGTGGAGCCGTTGCCGATGACGGCGTGGTAGTTGACATTGAGTACGCTGTCTGCGAGGGGAACGCCGGAGAGGCTGTAGTTGCCGGGATCGCCCTGGCCGATGTAGAGATGGTTGAATTGGGCGTAACCGCGCTGGTGGTCGAAGTCGCCGAGAGCGGAGTAGCCGACGTAGCAGATGTCACCGACGAAGAGACCGGCGCTCTGGTCAGGCACGGTGTCGAGGATGAAGTACGCCTTGCCGGTGTTGCTGTATCCCGCGTAGAGGTTGTGACCGATCCAGAGGAAGGCGGGATCCTGCAGCCAGTAGTAGGTGTCGCCGCCGGTGGTCATGTGGAGGTCGGTCGTGTGCATGGTCCAGTCGGCCTGGGAGACGGCGGCGTAATTGACGCCGTCGAATCCGTCGAGGTAGACGCTGTCGAAGTCGCTGATGCCCGTCCAGTCGTAGTTGACGAGCTTGGGGGTCGTGGTCGTGGCCTCGATGTAGACGTCATCCAATTGTCCGGGGCAGTGCCCCTGGCTCCAGTTGCCGGCGACACTCCAGTTGTTGATGCCGTGTGGCTGGAAGTAGTTGGTCTCAGCGAAGGCCGAGCCGGCGCTGAGCGCCAGACCGAGGATCGCGGTCGATACCCCGAATCGAGAGGACGAATGAGTGCGGACGCGTGCCATGGATTGAACCTCAAACGAAGCGTGGGGATGTGCGGCTCGCCGGCCCACCGCCCTGGGGGGTCGAGGCCAAAATGGGTGAACACGATCAGGCTGTGGAAACGGAAGGCCTGCTACCAGGGAGACTTGGCGCTTGGGGGCCGATATCTTTCAGCAGAAATGCTCATTTGGGTGTCAGGAATCACCCGCGACGAGCAGTCCGGCGGGGTCGGCAATCAGGTTCCTGGCAGAATGCGCTTTAGCAGAGCCGATCATCCGGTACACTTATTCAGGTGGGTCAGGAGGCCCGGAACGCCCCGATGCATTGGGTGACCACAACCTTGGTGCTCGATCGGCTGCAGGACTCGGAAGATGAGGCCTGGGAGACGTTTGTGTGCCGATTCCGCCAGCCGGTCGTGCGGTTTGCCAGGGATATGGGCCTCGCCGAGGAGGAGGCTGAAGACGCCGCCCAGGAGACGCTGACGAGCTTCCTCAAGGCATATCGGGACGGCAAGTACGACCGGGGCAAGGGCCGACTGCACTCGTGGCTGTTCGGCATTGCCCAGCGAACCGTGTTGCACCGCCGGCGGAATCTGGCCAAGGAGCATCGGCGTAGTCCGATAGGACTGCGGACCGTCGTGTGGGACACCATCCCCGAAGACCAGGTCCAGGTCTCCTGGGACAAGTCCTGGCACCAGGCGATCTTCGATCAATGCCTCGAGCAGGTTCGGCTGGAACTCGAGGTCCAGACGGTGCAGGCCTTCGAGCTCGTCGCCCTGCACGAAGTTCCGGCCCAGGAGGCGGCGGCGCAGTTGGGCATGACCCGCAACGCCGTCTTCCTCGCCAAGCACCGGGTGCTCAAGCGCATTCGTGAGTTGCAGCAGGAGTTGGAGGCCGTCTGAGGCGCCGGGAGCGAGCATACGCCATGCCCTGCCCAGAGATTGAAGAGCTTGAGCAGTACCTCAGCGGTGAGCTGGCGCTGTCCAGTCGCAGCGCGGTCGATCTGCATCTGGCGTCCTGTGATGACTGCCGGGAGCTGCTGGCCGAGATCGAAGAGAACACCCAGACGCTGGAGGCGATGCGCTCGGCCGGCTCCCGGGGAGGGCTGCGGTTCGACGAAGAGATACCGGCCCCCGAGATCCCGGGCTACGAGATCGTGCGCCCCATCCACGCTGGCGGCCAGGGCATCGTCTACGAAGCGCTCCAGGAGTCGACCAAGCGGCCGGTGGCGGTGAAGCTGCTGCTGCATGGCCGCTACGCCGACAAGCGGGCCCGGCATCGCTTCGAGCGCGAGATCGATCTGGCGGCGTCGCTGGACCATCCGGGCATCGTGGCGGTCTTCGACAGCGGTCGCACCGAGGACGGGCGCCTGTACTTGGTTATGCGCTATGTCGAAGGTCGACCGCTCGACCCGCGGGAAGTGTCGCGCGATCTGGGCGTGGAGGCGACGCTCCTCCTTTTCCGCAAGATCGCCGCCGCCGTGACCTACGCCCACCAACACGGCGTGATCCACCGCGATCTCAAACCGAGCAACATCCTGATTGATGCGAAAGGCGAGCCGCGCCTGCTTGACTTCGGCCTGGCGAAGACGGCGGCGGTGGCGGAAGCACGGCAGTCGGTGCAGACGCAGGCGGGGGAGTTCGTGGGCACGCTGGCCTACGCCGCCCCGGAGCAGGTGGGCGGCGATCCGACGATCGTCGACCTGCGCAGTGATGTCTACGCGCTCGGCGTTTTGCTCTACGAGATGTTGACCGGCGAGCATCCCTACCCGGTCGAGGGGCATCTCGCTTCAATCGTGCGCAGCATCACCGATGTGGCGGTGGCCCGTCCTTCGGAGAAGCGGCGTGAAGTTGATGATGAGCTCGACACCATTGTGCTCAAGGCGCTCAGCAAGGAGAAGGAGCGGCGTTACCAGACGGTGCTGGACCTGCAGCGGGATCTGGAACGCTACACCGCCGGGCAGCCGGTCGAAGCCAAGGGCGACAGCACCTGGTACGTCTTGAAGAAGTCGCTGCGTCGGCATCGCGCGCCGGTGGCGGCGGCGGCGGGGATCTTCTTGGCGCTGGCGGTGGCGACGGCGGTTTCCCTCAGTTTCTGGCGCGCCGCCGAGGCCGATCGGGCCACCGCCCAAGCCGCCTTCGAAGCTTCCGACCTGGAGGCGGAGAAGGCGGAGGCGATCAACGACTTCCTGTTGGACATGCTCGCCTCGGCCAATCCCCGACGTCTGGGTCGCGATGTCACTGTGCGCGAGGCGCTGGACAGCGCCGCGGCGACCGTCGGCGTCTCCTTCCCCGATGAGCCCCTGGTCGAGGCGGATGTGCGCAGCACGCTCGCCATCACCTACCGGTCGCTTGGAATGTTCGAACAGGCGGAGCCGCACGTGGTCGAAGCCTTGCGCGTTCGCCGGGAGTTGCTGGAGCCGGAGCACCACGACGTGCTGGTGTCGATGACGACGATGGGGCTGCTCTACTCCGACATGGGACGGTTTGGGGAGGCCGAAGAGTGGACGGTGCGGATGTACGAACTCCAACGCGAGCGCCTGGGTGAGAGGAGCCCCGAAGCCTTGTCCGCTCGGCACAATCTGGCGTTGCTGCGGTACCGGCAGGGTCGGCGCGCGGAGGCGGTCGACCTGTGGGAACAGATCCTCGCGGATCGACGCGAGGTGATTGGTGAGGAGCACCCGGACACGCTGCTCACCATGAACTGTTTGGGGTGGGCCTACGCTGACCGCGGCTCCTTCGATGAGGCCATCGCGATGACCTCGCGATCGCTGGAGATTCGCAAGCGCACGCAAGGGGATGTGCACCCTTCGACCTTGCAGGCCCTCTCCAATGCGGGGTATCTGGCGAGCACCATGGGGCGGCACCAAGAGGCGATCGGGTACCTGGAGGAGGCGTTCGAAAAACAGAGGCGTGTCATGGGCGAATCGCACGTCGACACGCTCAACAGCATGGATGCGCTGGCCTGGGCCTACATGCAGGTGGCGCGCCCCGAGGAAGCAGAGACGATCCAGCTGCGCGTGATCCGACTCGCCGAGGAGTCTTTGGGCGAGAACCATCCCACGACGCTGCGGATGATGAACAACTTGGCGATCAACTACGATCGCCAGGGTCGCAGCGACCAAGCCGAGACGCTCTTCCGTGAGACGCTGGAGCGGCGGAGGCAGGCCCTGGGCGAGGAGCATCCCGACACCCTGGCTTCCCTGAGCAATCTGGCAGCGGTCTATTACGTGCAGGGACGCTTCGACGAGATCGAACCGCTCTGGAGCGAGGTGCTGGAGATTCGACGACGTACTCTGGGGCCGCAGCATCCCGACACGCTCGGAGCGATGCAGAACATGGCCTTGCTTCACACCAAGCAAGGTCGCCTCGATGAAGCGGAGGAGTTAGCGATCGCCGCCTTGGAAGGACGCCAGCTTCTGCTGGGCCCGGATCATCCGAGCACGCTGCTCTCGCAGCACAACCTCGCCTACCTGCGCCGCGAGCAGGGTCGCCACGAGGAGGCGGCCCGGATCGCGGAGGATACCTACAACCGGCGACAGCGAGCCCTGGGAGCGACTCATCCCGACACTCTGACCACGCTCTACGACCACTTGGAAACGCTGGTCGAACTGCAAGCATTCGACGAGGCAGAGGCGCTGTTGCTTGAGGCCTCTACCGCGGTCGAGCGAGAGTTTGGCCTGGAGCATGAGCGAGCGCTAGCGGTACGCCGCCGGATGGTCACCTTGCAGGAACTGCGGGCCCAGGCAGCGGGGTTCGACCACGCCGTCGGACCCGATCCGGACGACAGCGAGGGAGCAGGCGGCGAGTAGCGGGGCCTCGGCAAAACCGCTATGAAGCAAGGCATGAAGCCGCACATGCAAGGCGCGATCCTGCCGGGCGACAGCACCACCCAACTTCGCGAGTTCGACGTACCTGTGCCGGGCCACGGCGAGGTTGTGCTCAAGATGAAGGCCTCGACGATCTGCGGCAGCGACATCCGCTGCATCTACCACGAACACCTGGGTACGGGGCCGGAGGGGTACCAGCCGGGCACTATCGCCGGCCACGAACCCTGCGGCCAGATCGTCGCTTGCGGGCCGGGCTTGCGGCGCTTCGGGGAGGGCGATCGGGTCATCGTCTACCACATCTCCGGCTGCGGCATGTGCAACGATTGCCGGCGTGGCTACATGATCTCCTGCTCCAGCGACAAGTACCGCCGGGCCTATGGCTGGCAGCGCCACGGCGGCATGGCGGAGTACCTGCTCGCGGAAGAGAAAGACCTGGTGCTGTTGCCGGATGAACTGACCTATACCGACGGAGCTCAGGTCGCCTGCGGGTTCGGCACGGTCTTCGAGGGCATCGAGAAGTGCGGCGTCTCCGGCAAGGATGCGGTGCTGGTCACCGGGCTGGGACCGGTCGGCTTGGCAGCGCTCATGCTGGCCCGTGCGATGGGGGCGCGTCAGCTCATCGGCGTCGACATCGCCCCGGAACGCCTCGAACTGGCGGCCAGGCTGGGGTTGGCGGACGTTCTGCTCACGGCTTCCGACGATACGGTGGCGCAGGTGCGCGAGGCGACGGGCGGCCACGGTTGCGAGAGAGCGATCGAATGCTCCGCCAGTGAGCAAGGCCGCCGCACCGCCATCCAGGCGACGCGGCAGTGGGGTGATTGCATCTTCATCGGCGAGGGTGGTTGCTGCTCCTTCACGCCCTCACCCGACCTCATCCACGAACAGAAACGCCTTCACGGCTCCTGGGTGACCAGCATCTGGCGCATGGAAGAACTCGTCGAACGACTCGTACGCTGGCGTCTGCATCCGGAGGATCTGGTGACGCACCGCTTCCCGCTTTCGCAGGTGAGCGAGGCGTACAGCACTATGGCGGCGGGCAAGTGCGGCAAGGTGGCGGTGGTCTACGACGAGGAACTGCCATGAGTCGTGCAGGCGTTCATCCGATGCTCGTGCCGCAGCGCACCTTGCGTTCCGGGGCGACGATGCCCGCCGTCGGCCTGGGCACGTTCGGTTCGGATCGCTTCAACCCCCACGAGAGCGCAGCGGCCGTCGAGGCGGCGGCGGAAGTCGGCTATCGGCACTTCGACTGCGCTGCGGTGTACGGCAACGAAGCGGAGATCGGCGAAGCGCTGCAGCGCCTCATGGCCAAAGGCCTCAAGCGCGAGGAGCTTTGGGTCACCAGCAAGCTGTGGAACGATTGTCATGATGAGGAAGAGGTCGTTCCCGCCTGCGAAGCGTCCTTGAAGCGGCTGGGGCTGAAGTACCTTGACTTGTACCTAGTGCACTGGCCGTTTCCCAATCACCATCCGCCCGGCTGCGATGTGAGCAAACGCAATCCCAACGCGAGACCGTATCTGCACGATCAGTTCATGAAGACCTGGCGGCAAATGGAACGCATTGCGGAACTGGGGTTGGCGCGGCACATCGGCACCTCGAACATGACCGCAGCCAAGCTGCGGTTGCTGCTGCGCGATGCGGCGCTGCCGCCAGTTGCGAACCAGATGGAATTGCACCCGCACTTCCAGCAGCCGGAGCTGTTCGACTTCATGCGGGTGAACGCCATCGAGCCGATTGGGTATTGTCCGATCGGCAGTCCGAACCGGCCCGAGCGCGATCGCACGCCGACCGACACTTCGCCGACGACGGATCCGGTCATTTGTGACATCGCGGCGCGGCTTGGCGTGCACCCGGCGGTGGTCTGCGTGAAGTGGGCGGTGCAGCGCGGGCAGACGCCGATCCCCTTCTCCGTGAAGCGCGAGCAGTGTTTGGCGAGCTTGCAGGCGGTCGCCGGCCCGCCGCTCAGCGAAGAGGACATGGCCGCGATCGCCGCGCTTGATCGCAACTGCCGACTCATCAAAGGGCAGGTGTTTCTCTGGAAGGAAGGGCAGTCCTGGGAGGATCTCTGGGATCTGGATGGCGAGATCGCGATATGACCTGAACCAGAAAATAGGGACAGTTCCCATTTATTCAAAAATGGGAGCTGTCCCTATTTTCGTCGCTGTCAACCCGGCATCCTCTTCCGAGGGCGACCTCTGGGCAGGGGCCGCAGGCGGCGACGCAACTGTGTCTCCAGCTTGGCGATGAACTTGTCACTGCCGAGTGCCCGCCCGGCGCTCATGCCGGCACGCAACTGCCCGGTCATCTGCTCATCCAACGGATCACCGAGGATCTTCCGCCAAGCAGCCGCTCCGTAACGACGCCTCCACTTCGCCAAGTCCAGCAATCCACACTCGTCTGGTTCACCCACATGCGTCGCAGCGCTCGACCAGCGATACTGCCAAGCCGATCGCACCATCTGAGCTCGCACGGGATTGCGCTCGGCATAGCGTACGGCAGCGACCTCGTGCGGGGCGTCCAATGGGCAGGAATAGAAGCGGCTCTGCCAAAGATGCCCGGAGCGGTCATGCATGCGATTGATGTATTGGGCGTAGATCAGGTGCGTCGTGCCCACCGTCCGCGCCAGGGACTCGGCCGCGCGTGGCGTCACGATCAGGTGTACGTGATTCGGCATCAGGCAGTAGGCCGTCACGGCGAGGCCGCGCTCTTCCGCCTGCTCTCGCAGAATGTTGAGGTAGAACCGCCGGTCGGCGTCGGTGAAGAACACCTCCTGACGGTTATTGCCGCGCTGCGTCACATGGTGCGCCACGCCGGGAACAACGACACGAGCGGTTCGAGGCATGCATGCCCTATAGCAACTGCTCGACCTCGAGTCAAGAAAACAGGGACAGTTCCCATTTTTCAATAAATGGGAACTGTCCCTAATTTTCGACGTCTGGCACGTGGCGGTTGGCGGCGCTTGCGTCGCGGTTGTCGCCACACGACGATGGGAACGCATGACTACGTACCGCACCGTCGCTGCCCCGCATCGCGTTGAGATCGACAAGATCAAGGGCTCGCGCTTCATCGCGGATGTCGCGCCCGCGGCGACCGTCGACGAGGCGAAGGCGTTTCTCACGTCGATCCGCGAGACCTTTCCCGACGCCACGCATCACTGTTCCGCTTGGCGCATCAATGAGCAGGAGGGACGAGGCAACGACGATGGCGAACCATCCGGCTCCGCGGGGGCACCCATCCTGCGGCAAATCGACGGGGCGGGCATCGTCGCCACGGTCATCGTCGTCACCCGCTACTTCGGTGGTACGAAGCTCGGCACCGGCGGGCTCATCCGCGCTTACGGAGCCGCCGCCCGGGCGGCGCTTGACACTGTCAAGATCGTCGAACATACCGTCACCCGCACGCTCCGCATCACGCACAGCTATGAGCTGACGGCGACGGTGCAGGCGGTGCTGGCGGCGTATCACTTGGAGCCAATTGAGCCGCGTTACGAGGCGGAAGTGACGTTCGCGTTGGCGATCGCGGAAGAGCAAGCGGACGAGGTTGCACATGAGCTGACGGAGCGTACGGCGGGTCGCGTCCTGCTTGAGGTAGCAGACACGTAACGAGGGCACGCAACTCTCGTGCATCTCGGTCATGCCCGCGCAGGTGCGTATCCAGTCTCGCGCTCAAACGTCTCAGGTATTGCCTCGGACTTCCGCCCGAGGGCTCTGTGTGCCTTGTGTGCCAGTCACCTGCGCCCCGTGAAGTTCGCGTCATACGAGCAGTTCACGGACTCGACACGGAGCCGCCAGCAGGGAACGCGAACTTTGGGACATCGTGGGTAGCAGGCCTGCTAGGCGTGGCGCGCTAGTTCTTCATGCAACGGGGCCAAGTGCGCTTCGAAGCGACGCCAGCGCCCGACGGAGGAGTTGTAGATCGGTTCGCGGACCTGGTCGTAGCTCAGGCTCTCCGCCACCCGCGAGGACTTGTGCGGCTCCAGGCAGGCGTCGTCCCATTCGAGTCCGCAGAAGTCGATGATCTCTCGGGCCGACTGCTCGGGCTCGGCCACGACCTGTTCGTAGGAGACCTCAAGCAGGGGCAGGTCCAGCACCTCCACCCAGTGACGCATGAGTCGCTCGTACTGCCGATAGGCGATGGCGATGTGGCGCAGGTTGAACGAGTAGGCGTGGCGGGGGGGCATGAGCGAACTGAGATAGCAGGAGACGCAGTTGTCGAGCACATCACGCCGGCAGTGAATCAGGCGCGAGCCCGGCAAGAGCAGGTTGATGAGTCCGGCCAGCTTGTAGTTCTCCAGGCTCTTGTTGACCACGCGGCTCGCGCCGCCCGACAGCCGGCGAATACCGTCGAGGTACTGCTTGCCCAGCTTCTTGGCGACGCCCTCGGTGAGTGTCTTCACGCACGCGGGCCAGGGATCCTGGGACTTGAGCGACCCCTGGAGTCCCTCCGCGATCGCCTCCAGGTCGGTGATCTCGCCGGCCCCGAAGGCCTGGGGATGGCGGTCGATGATCTGTTCCACGAGCGTGGTGCCGGAGCGTGGCATGCCGGCGATGAAGATCGGCGTCGGCGAGTCGGCTCCGCGGGGCAACGTGGCGATGCGGTCGGCGGAGAAGGCCTCGATGTGCTGGTCCACCGCTCGCAGGTAGGCCTTCGGCTTGAAGCTCACGGGAAGGGCCCGGTTGCCTGCTTCGTAGGCGAGGAAAGCGGCGTCGTACTCGCCGGCCTTCTCCAGCGCTTTGCCTTTGCAGAATCCCAGGACCTGCCTGGAGATCGGACGCAGATCCGACTGTGCCTCCTGCCGCTCGATAACCTCGAGGGCCGGCTGAAGGCGACCGGCGCGGGTTTCCAGCTTGGCGAAGACCTGGGCCATCTCGGCATCCTCAGCGCCCCGTTGCACGAATGGCTCGACGATGGCACGGGCTTCCTCAAACTGGCCTTGCCGCTCCAAAACCACCGCCTTCCAGGAGAGGGCGGGCTGGTATCGCGGATCGAGGCGCAGGGCCTTGTCGAAGCCTCTGAGGGCCTGGTCGTAGGCTCGGGCAGAGGTGTCAACCTTGGCGATTAGATACGGGAAACGGGGGTTCTTGGGCTGTTGCTCCTGGCACTGGCGG
>SWCB01000979.1_pt1 | contig 11610 bp, 11 predicted proteins | sample 4692901 | NCBI WGS metagenome assembly SWCB01 (sample SAMN10267276, study PRJNA491770) | bioreactor metagenome | isolation source: DHS bioreactor inoculated with subseafloor sediment | place: Japan: off Shimokita Peninsula | collected 2006-08 | reverse complement strand
TGGAGCTGATGGCGGACGCCGACTTTCTCCTCCTGCTCGATGATGTGCACCACCTCAAGCACTTCCGCAGTCTCGCCGCCCTGCGCGATGATGCCGCGTTCGAGTTGCTTGATGTCGAGGAAGACGCCGGTTGGGCCCTCGCCTGGCACAACGCCTCCTGACGCAGCCCTGAATCTCATTCGATGTAGCAGCGCGGGCTCGCCCCGTGCTTCCCCACACGATTCATCCCGGCCGGCGCAGGAACCTGCCTGCGTTGGCGCTCAGGCGCAGCGTCAAGCGCTCGCGCGCCGCTTGCTGTCGCGCCACCACTTCCTCGCCCCGAGTGAGCAACTCCTCCAGCGCCGCCAGCACCCGATCTTCATCAATCACGTCGTGCGGGCCCAGGCTCGGAGCGCCGACTTCCTCCGCGAGCTGCACCAACTTCTGCCCGCGCTCAAAGAGCCCCACCGGCCGCGCCGCCAGCACCCCCATGAGTCCCAAGTGGTACCGCTGACTGACCACGGCTCGACAACGCCGCAGCAGCGTCACCTGCTCCTGCGGCGTCACGTACAGCGGGTCCACCAGAATCGGCTGCGAGCGCATGTGTTCCGCGAGGCGACAGGCGGTGTCGTAGTCGTACACCGGATGCCGGCGCGTCTCGTTGCAGACGAATGCCAATTGAATCGAGAAGTGCGCTGCGGCGCGATCGAGCGCCCGGGTCAGCGCCACCGTGCGAGCATCATCCGCGGCCCAGTCTTCACCGACAATGTTGACAGCGACGATCGGCCCATCGCCCAGCGTCGCCTCGCGCGGATCGTGCGCCAAAGCAGTGGGGCAGAGCCACGCCAGGTCCGCTGCCGCGGCAACACGATCCGCCGCCACTCCGAGATCGAGAAGCGCCGCCCGACAGGCCTCGCTGCGTGTCGTCCACGTCGTCAGATGCGCGTGATACTTGGCAAAGACCGCCCGCGCCGCCGGCGTCGTCAGCCGATCCACCCCGATCGCCACTCCATGCACCGCCTGCCCGAGCTCAAGCGCTCGCCCGACACGTTCACCAATGGGAACAAGCGGCCAGGCGATTCCATGCAGTTCGCTGACCAGCGTGTCGCCGACCAGCAGCACCACTTCCGCCGCCCGAATCGCGGCGTCCGTGCGCTGTCCATCCGTCCAGGTGAGGTATTTAAACTCCGTCGGCAGTGTCTTCAGAATCGGGGCGCTCTCGTCGTACACCTCGACCGTCGATCCTGGTTGCATGCGAAACAGTCGATTGAACCCGGCGAACATGGCTTCGTCGCCGATGTTGCCCGCGCCCAAGCCGTTGAAAAGAAAGTGGCAGCGGGGGAGTTCCACGCGGCGCATCTCCGCACTGCCTGGCGTCAGCGACTCGTTCATGCCCGTCCCTCTTCCGCCTCGCCTCCGGAGCACGCATACCCCAAACGCGCGTCGAGATCACCCGTCTCCCGCTCGTAGAGCGCCGTTAGCTCCGGCGTGAATCGTTCGCGCCAGCGGCCGCTGCGACCCACCCGATACGTCGGCGAGCGTTCCGGCCGCAGTCCCACCTCGATTGCTTGGTCAATCTGGGGTTCATCGCACGCGAGTCCCAGGAAGTCACTTATCCGGCGCAGCACCCGCGCGCAGTTTCTCGGTTCGCACAACTCTTCATACCGCACGATGTGCGTGTCCGCATCCGCGAGCCAACCCCAAAACAAGCCGTAGTACTCCCGCACGCCTGGTAGATACCGCACGCCCGCGCCCCCCGGATGGCCCATGATCATTCGCTCAATGCGCGCCGCATCGTCCCTCAGCTCCGCGAAGATCGGGCGATGAAAGTGCTTGCTCTTCTCATCGAGCACGTAGTCAAGGTAGCTGACCACAAAATCCTTCGGATCGCGCAGCAAGAACAGCCGATGGTGCGGCAACTGGTTCAGCGTCTTGGCGCAAAGCGGGCTGTGGTGGAAGTGCGTGATCGACACCTGGCTCGGCTCCGCCGTCCGCAGGTTGGCGGCATAGAGAGGAACCCGCTCTTCCCTCGGCACGTGCGGGTCGATCCCCTGCATGAGATTGGGCCCGGGTTGCAGGTCGGGCAACGCCGTGAGCAGCGAATGCAGCAGGTGCGTGCCGCTCTTGGGAACGCTGGTGACAACGATGCCGTGTTGTCGGCGCGCCTCGGTCATTTGAGAGTCAAGATGGGCCAGTCGTTCCACCGGCCTTGTGTGTGGATGGTGACGAACCCCGCGGCGTGTGCTAGGGACTCAATCCCGCCCTGACTGAAGAGGTAGTTGTACATGACCCGCGACAAGAGCGCTGCCGGCCCGCGCAGCGGCGCTGTCGGGTCGTCGAATATCGGTTCACACAGCACCAACGTCCCTTCGCGCCGCAAGGCCTTCTTCATGTGCGCCAACGCTGCACCGGGATCGTGCAGGCGGCCGAGGTAGTCAACGCAAAGCAGGACCGTGCAGGCGGCCCTCCCCAGCTCTCTGACGCCGCCGGCTTCCACGCGCCCATCCAGCTGTGCGCCGGCTTCCGCAAGCAACGCCGGCGACTGCTCCAGGCCGGCGACCTCCCAGCCGCGCTCCTCCAGCAGCGTCAACAGTCCGCCGCCGGCGCAGCCAAGGTGCAGTGCTCGAGGCGCCTCGGCTTCGTCGGGTCGACAGGCGGCGGCCACTTCGACGAGCGGCTGCAGTTCCAGGCTCGCCGACGCCGCCTCCAGCCGCGCCAGCCCCGGCGGATAGATCCCCGCCACGCCCGGTGCGTACCGCGCCAAGCGGAGCGCCGCCGCTTCTGTCAGACGATTGGTGTTCACCCAACTTCGACAGCGCCGACACACCTGCCAGCCGGGATGCGGCCCCGGGATCAGCACGCCGCGGCAATGACAGCGAACCGGACGTTCCCAACACGCTGGCGGGAAGCGCACCGACATCCGATCGTTCGGATCAACAATGAACGGCAGCGCCGACACATCTGGAGCTTCCTCGAGAACGATCGCGCCGTCAGCTTCGCCCAGCTCCAACTCCGCTTCCGCTTCCTGTTCCACGTTGGCCACCGGAGCCTTCATGACGACCGGTTGCGGCACGGAAGCGCGATACGCCGCCACCACCTCCGCGACGGCCCCCTCCGCCCGCACCGTGCCATGATCCAGCCAGATGCCGCGCTCGCAGAACTGTTCGAGCAAGTGCAGGTTGTGACTGACCATGATGAGGGCGTTGGCTCGCCCCAGGAGATCCTGCATCCGGGCCCGAGCCCGACCCACGAATTGCAGGTCGCCGCCGGCGAAGATCTCGTCGATGATCAGAAGGTCCGGACGCATGTCCGTGGCGATGGTGAAGGCCAGCCGCCGGCGCATGCCCGTGGAGTAGTTGCGCAGCGGCACGTCGGCAAATTCGGTCAGTCCGGCAAACTCCAGGATGTCGGGCGTCTTCTCCAGCATCTCCTGCCGCGAGTATCCGAACATCGCCCCGTTGAGCACAATGTTGCGCCGCGCGGACAAGTGCGGGTTGAATCCGGCTCCGAGCTCAATAAGAGGCGCGATGCTGCCGCTTAGCTTGACTTCATCCTGTCGGCTTGGATACACCCCCGCGATCACCTTGAGCAGGCTGCTCTTGCCCGCGCCGTTGTGCCCCATGATCGCCAGCCGCTCGCCCCGCTTGATGGACAGCGACACCGCATCCAGCGCTCGCAACTTTCGTGGCGGTTCCCCGGAACCGAGACCGAGGCGCGACGCCAGACGGCTGCGGAAGCTGCGCTCCTTGCCGTAGATGTCGAACTCCAGCGTCAGCTTCGAGATGTCGAGCAGCAACTCGGACATGAACTCACATGGCGTAGATCAATTGGTGTTGCTTCAGCCGCAGCACCGTCAGTCCAATGACAAAGGAACTCAGCGCCAAGAGGGCCGCGATCAGCCAGGCCTGCGGTGTGACCCAGGCGTTATCGTAGATCGGCGCCCGAAACAGCACCAGGAAGTGCGTCATCGGGTTGTAGGTGTTGATCTGAATCACCACCTCCGGTAGGGGCGGCTCAGACTTGTAGATGATCGGTGTCAAGAAGTAGAGCGCCCGCAACCCCGCGTTCATGAGGTGCTCCAGATCCGGCAGGTAGACGTTCACCACCGCCAACAGCATCACGATCCCGTAGTTGAACAGAAAGAGCAATCCAATCGCACCCGGTAACACCAGCCAATGGCTCGACAAGCGCGCGTGCAGGAACGGCGTCAGCGCCAGCACCGCCGTCAGCGTGCAGAGAAAGCCGAAGAAGTGCACGCCCAGCGTCACCGTCGGAAAGAGCAGCTTGGGCAGGTACACCCGCCGCATGTAGATCTCGCCGTTCAAGAACGCCCGACAGCCGCCCACAGAGCATTGCTGAAACGCCAGGAAGGGCACCATGCCGCTGATCAGGTACAGGGCGTAGTGTTCGACGTTCCGCCCGATCAGGTGTCCGAACACCGCCGTGTAGACCGCGAGCATGGCGAGCGGTCCCAGCACCGTCCACAGCAAGCCCAGGAAGCTGCCCCGGTACTGGGCGTGAATCTGCGTGAAGGCGATGTTCAGCACCACCTCGCGGTAGGACCAGAGCTCTTGAAACTGTTCCACGAGACCACGAGCCGGCCGATGCGGGCCGAAGGGGCGTATGCGAGCACTGGCAAGGTCGGGCATGGCGTGGATCCTGGGCGGAAGCGGGGCCGACTGGGCACTACGGTACCAGCTTCCCCGGATCGTCGGCTGGCCTGTGAGGCTCCATTTCGGGTGCGGCTACCACGCGGCGAGTTCGCCGATGAGCGGCTCGACCAGATCCTTCACCGTCACAATGCCGATCGGCTTGCCCTGCTCTTCAATCACCGCCATGGCGGCCCGACGTTGGGCCAGCAAGTGCAGAGCCTCGCGAACGGTCGTGGTCGGCTCAATGTGAGCGGTGACCTCCAGCAACTGACCCACAGGCGCGCCGGGATTCAGGAACACATCGAGAACGTTCACCAGGCCCAGCACCCGGCCGTCCGAATCCAAGGCGGGCAAGCGCGTGTACTGCGAGGCGGCGACCTGGTGAGCCACGCTGTCCGTATCCGCCTCACTGCTTACCGCCACCACCTGCGACCAAGGCACCATCTCCGCCGCCACCGTCAAAGAACGCAGGGACAAGGCCCGATCCAGCAGCGAGATCTGCCGCTCGCTGAGGATTCCCGCCCCGGCCCCTTCCTTGAGCAGCACCGCCACCTCGCGGCGTTTTGCCTCTTGCCGCTGCTCCAGAAGCCCCGACTGATCTTGCCCAAACAGGCGCATCAGTTGTTGGCTCAGCAGCATCACGATCGGGGCGAGCAGCGTCACCGTGTAGAGCAGTCGCACCCAGCGCAACACCCCGATTGACTTGTACGTCCAGCGATCCGAGTTGGCCCGGCAGAGTTCCTTGGGGAGTGTCTCACCGAACACAAAAAGGACCGGCGTCAGCACCACCGCCGTGATGGCGACCTCCAGCCAGGCCCCCACCTGCAAGGCGGCGAAGAGCGAGGCGACCGCAAAGCTCGCCAGTTGGTTCATCATGTTGTTGCCGATGAGCAGATTGACCAGCAAACGAGAGCTGTGGTCAAGCTCGTTCTGCACCATGATCGCCGCCGGATCACCGCCATCCACCCGCAGCTTCAGCCGCACACGATTGAGTACGTACAGCCCCGTCTCCGTTCCGGAGAAGAACGCCGATCCAACCGCACCAAGGAGGAAGAGCAAGAGCAGCAAGAGCAGTTCGATCGTACTCATGCCTCGCCCCCTTCCACAGCCTTGCCGGTGATCTCGACGCGGATCATCTCAACGCGCAGGCCATCGACCGCCTCAACCCTGAACCGCAGGTTGCTGACGGTGACGCCCTCGCCGACCTTGGGAAACCGCCCGAGCTTACTGGTCACCAATCCTGCGAGCGTGCTGACGCCCGGGACCTTCGCGGCTGGTCCCAGCACGTGATCCCAATCATGGATGCGCAGGCGCCCAGGCACGCGCCAGGCACCCGGGCCGAGCGGCCGAATCAGTTCATCAGGCAAAGCGCCAATCCGATCCGGCTCGACATGATCGCTGAGGAGCGGCCGCAAAGCATCCTCAATGGCGACCAACCCCGCCGTCCCGCCGTACTCGTCCACCACGATCGCCAGCGACACCTGGCGCTTGCGAAGCTCGTCGATAAGCGATTCCAGGTTGGCCACCTCCGGCACGAATACCGCCGGTCGGGCGGCCTCGCCGACCGCCGACGGACTCGCCTGGGCCAGGTAGTGCTTGACGTGCAAGATGCCCACGATGTCGTCGACCCGGCCCCCATGAATCGGGATCTTGGTCAGGCGCTCCCGCGCCACGAGTTCACGCACCTCCGCCAGGCCGGCGTCGGCGGGCAGGGACAACATCTCCGTGCGCGGCACCATCACGTCCGCGACGGTGAGATCGCTAAGCTGCACCACTTCGCTGAGCAGCCGCTCCTCGTCATCGTCGATCACGCCCTCATCAGCGCTGAGGCGCAACAGGTCCTCCAGCTCCGCCGCATCCAGGTCGTCGTCCGTCGTCGACCCGGTCAAGCGCGTCAGTGGCTCCACCACCAGCGCGTTCGCCGCCACTCGAATCGGCGTAATGAGCTCATGCAAGGTGTAGAGGGGGACCAGGGTGTAGCGCAGCCAAACAAGCCGATCGCGGTCGGCGAGCACCTTGGGCAGAACTTCCCCAAAGAGAATGAGCACCACGAGTTGCACTGGAGGCAACACAATCAGCAGCACTCCCGCCCCCCCCCGCCTCGTGCAACTGCATGAGGAGCACCGAGGAGAGTACGAAGTAGGCGACGTTGACGGCCATGTTGCCGAGCAGGATCGTGATGAGCAGCATGCGTTGATTGGCCAGCAGCCCCCGCAGCGCCGCCGCCGCCATCCCGCCGCGTCGCATCAGGCGCAGCCGTTCGTCCTGGCGCAAGCTGAAGAGGGCGGTCTCACTCCCCGAGAAGAAGGCCGACACCGCCAGCAGCACCGGCAGGGGAAGGAGGAAGGGCAGAATGGTAAGAAGAAGGTCCATACAGCAGGTGTCAAATCAGGACGGGTGGCTATTTCCCCCGGGGGTGTCAGTGATGTCCCTTCAACACGGTCAGACATGTCGTTGCACTCGACACTGGTCAGCCAGTGCTGGACGGGTGCGACCGGTCAACAGCAGGAGGATCGGCTATCCGGGTGAGCCGGTCAATCCGAGCCGCGCCCCTCCGTCGACCGCAGCTCCCGGGCGTGGTCGTAGGTCGGGTCGAGCTGCTCAATCATCCGCTCGATGTAGCGCAAGGCGTTGAGCTCCAAGCGGATGCTCGCCCCGGCCCCCGCCGGGAGCGACTCGTTGACGGCCTCGCCGAAGAGAGCCGCGACGCGCTCGAGATAGTCGTGCCTCTGGGCGCGGGCCCACTCCTCCCAATGCTGCCGGCGATCGGGGTCGCCTGCATCCGCCTCCATCTCCTCGCGGACTTCGAGAATCTCGAGGAGAAAGCCACCGGGCAGGGCATCGTTCTTCTCGGCTGATTCCGCCGCCAGCAGTCGCAGCAGCTGCGCTGCGCGTTGTTCCTTATCCAGCAAGACTTTGCGGGCGTCGTTGACCCGGGCGGAGTCACGCACGGCGTCGGCCTGCTCGATCGGGTCCTGGAAGCGGTCCGGATGCAACGCCGCCGCCTTGCCGAGGTAGGCCCGCTCAATCTCAACGTCCGCAAGATCGAAGCGGTGGGGCAGGCCAAGCAGGGCAAACGGATTGTCGGCGTGGGAATCGCTCATGGTGCGTGATGGTAGGGGACGTCGGAGCCCCCGTCACGAGCGGTCGGGCTCAACGCCTCGGATGCTTCGCCACAGGCCGTAACACCTGACAGCAGGACGAGTTGGGCGCTCCTCGCCGACCCGCCAGCCCGTGGCGGCGGTGAACGTGTCCTGCAAGAACGTCGTCGCCTGCTCCGGATCGTCGAAGTTCAGTTCCTCCGCCGGGATGAGCGGCAGGATCCGCAGGCGGGACCGACTCAACCGAAACAGACTCGCCCAGGCCGGATCGACTTGCGGCGTTCCCTCAATCACGATGGGCAGCACCGGGCAGCGGCAGCGCGTCACCAGGAGCCCGATCCCCGGGCGAAACGGCCGCAGCTCCTCGGCTGGTCGTTCGATAAACCCTTCTGGAAACAGGCCTAACACCCCACCCCGGCGGACGTGCCGCACCGCCGCCAGCAGGCTGCGAGGGTCACGCTTCGTCCGGTCGACCAGGATCACCCGCAGCCAGCGCCAAACGAAGCCGAATCTCGGCTCGGCCATGTCCTTGGCCATCATCCAGCGGACTTCAGTGTCGAGCGTGACCTGGATCAGGAGCGGATCCAGCCCGGCGGTGTGGTTGGCGACGACGATGAGCCCACCGGTCGGGTCGAGGCCGCGCAGGTGCTCTCGGCCCTCGACGCGGAGGCGATGGCAGAGCCGCGAGTACAGACCCGCAAGCCTCATGACAGCGCCGAAGGCCAGCGTACCGCGTGGGTTACGACGCATCCTGGGCACCCCCAGCAGCAGTACGCTGACGAGCACCAGGGGAAGCAGGATGGCGAGAATCAGGGGCCAGTTCATGGGATGCCGGACTGACGACGCTTCGATCTTGGCGCTGCCACCGGGCAAAGGCGAGGCGCAACTGTAGAATCGGCAAGCATGAAGGCGCTTGTCGAGACAATCGGTGGAGTGTACGAACTCGCCCGGCTGGGCGTCCTCAGCCGATTCCGCTTCCGTGGCCGATACTGGCGCTGGCGGATGGAGACGGCGTTCGGGCGAGGCACGCCCCCACGGTGGGAGATGCTGATCTCAACACTCGAATATGGCCGATGGTGCTATCGCATGCGGCGATTGCCCTGACCGCGGACAAACGGCCTGTGCTAAGATTCCGGACAGCACGAACAGGATTTCACCAGCCGGTTTGAGGAGGTCGATCATGAGCAACGGAACGAAACAGGGGTCCGGCCTCAGCGCCCAGTGCGTCGGTTGCCTCATCATCGGACTGGTCGTCGGCCTGTTCGCGGGGGCCTTCCTACCCACCTTGTTCAGTGGCAACAGCTCCCCGCCCCCGGCCCGTCACACCACGCCAGCCGATCAGGAACGCAGCGAAGGCTACGAGAACTACGAGGAAGGCGTCGAGGCAGACGTGGACGAGGCGGCGGAGGAACTTGACGACGTCATCGACGAGACGATCGGCGAGCCACAGGCCGGCGAACACGACGCTGAGGGTGGCGAAGAGGGCGCTGGCGGCTGAGTGAACCAACCGGCCCATTGGGGGATGTTCAGTCCGCGGAGACATCGGCCTGTCGTCGCGCCGGCTCGAATCCGCACACCCGGGACCGGGGTTCTTGCCGGGCACAAGGACACCTCTGCGGTGGCCTGCTCCCCGCGACTTGATTCAGTTGGAGTAAGAGCCTCCACTACCGGCTCGGCTGCTGAACGTGGGGTAGGCAGTTGGTCAGGTTCTCCAGGCGCTGGAGGTCAGCGAGGCGACCGACCACCGCTGCCAAACACCGAGTTCGTGGCAAGCGCCGGGGGCAGCTACTGCAGCTTGGGACTGAAGTCGGACGGCTCGCTCCTGGCGCGGGGCGACGACTCCTCAGATCAAGGCGATCTGCCGTCGCCGAACGGAGGCTTCGTCACTATCGCGGCGGCGGGATGGCACAGGCGATGATCTGAACGGCAACGGCATCCTGCTCGCAGACCACAACTGCGCAGACGGAGACAGGTCTGTCGGCGCTGGTGCCTTGGACCTCGTTGTTGCTCCCGCGTCACGGACTGCGGCCCAGCCCCACACCCAGGCAGCCGTCGCGCACCGCGGCGGTTGCTTGCACGCCCCTCCCGCCGTTCGGCGCTGGCTCACGCGTCGCGGCGATGCCTCTCCAGTATCAGTCCGACGACACCCACCTGCTCGGAGGGCGAGAGGTATCACCCAGCGGTGACTGGGAGGTCAAAGCCGTGGTTCCTACCATGTTGCCCCGAGCGGCTGCGCAGGCGGCGACAAGGCGACGCACCGCTGAGGAGCGCCTGGCCGAGGCGGCGCACACCGGTAGACCGACCGTGTGTGAACCGTTTGCCTGGTGCTCGCGGATCCAGGGGCGGGCCGAAACACGTGTCATCAAGACGCTTAGCGAGCGGCGACGACACAAACGCAGACCTCTTCACCTGAAGACGACCTGTACGGCAGGTTCGGGACGCGCTCGGGGGACTCGGGGCTTTGGTCGTGGGCCCGGTTGATGACGTGCTCCCCTTGATCGCGGCCCCCATGAACCGGCCTGTCGACCAGGCCGTCTGCGTTGGTCGCTTCTACCGGCCCGAGATACGCCAAGGATCCAACGCGCGGCCGCATCGCCCCCTGCCCATCGGGGTATACACCGTCATCGACCCAGCAACAGGTGTCGCGGGCGGCGCCGACTCAAGGGAGATTCGGAGCCGGCCTCGCGTATCGCGTTGCCTGGCAGTGGCGACTGCCGCGCCTCCAGGTTTGGCGCGGGGCGGAATCCAACGGGCTGATTTCCGAAGAAGGAGCTTGACCATCCCTACAGGTGTAGTAGGCTCACCTACGACACCTGTAGTAGTCCGATCACATTCAGCGAGGCCGAAACATGTCGCTTCGTGAAACAGACCTTCCCGCCGCCGAGCTCGAAGTGCTCAAGACCTTGTGGGATCACGGGCCCATCACCGTCCGCCAGGTGATGAACCACCTGCACAAGCGCGACCGCAAGATCGCGTATACAACCGTGCTGACGTTTCTCACCAGGCTGGAGCAGCGGGGGCTTGTGTCTTCCGACAAGTCCGGTCTTGCCTATGTGTATCGCGCGGTCGCCACCCGCGAGAAGATCACGAAGTCCAGGCTGAAGTCGTTTCTTGAAGATGTCTACGACGGGGCGGCAGCGCCGCTTGTCCTGCAATTGGTGCGAGAGGGAAAACTCAACCAGCAGGACATTGAGGAGCTTCAAGACCTCATCGATGCCCTGGATGCGAAGCCCAAGCGCGGCAAGAAGCCCCGATCTTCGAGGCGATCAAGATCATGAGTGCTCTGAGCATCGACCAGTTCTGGCAGTCGGCGCTATTGGCCATCCCCTTGGCCGCGATTGTGGCCGCCACCTGTCGCTGCTTGCCTTGCCGGCCTGCGACTCGCCACACGCTGTGGTTGACACTCCTGGTTCTCTTGGTCGTCGCGCCGCTGCTCCCCCGCTCACCCGCACCAGACCTGACAACGCTCATTGCCGTCGCCGAGACAACGGGGGCTTCAGTATCCGAACCGCAGACGGCGTTGCGTCGAGAGCCGAGCGGGAGCAATCCCAAGGACCATCTCCCGGCGCTTCGGCCTCCCGAGGAAACGGACGGAATCCACGACACCGCCGCGGCAAGCGTGCCCTGGAACACTCCCGTTGTGAAGGCTCAGGGGCCCGCCGTCAACCCCACCCATGCGCTTCCGAACGATCCGGCAATCCGGCTGACACCAGGAGCATCGCGCCAGGAGCGGCCAAAGAGGGAGTCCACGCGCACCGATGTGGAGTCTCCAGTTCAGGGTCGGACCTTCCTCAGTGTCCACCGTCATCAACAGTCGGCGACAGATGGCGAGACGACGCCGAGTCGAGAGCCCACCGTACAGTCGCAGACCACCCCCC
>SWCB01001491.1_pt1 | contig 11616 bp, 8 predicted proteins | sample 4692901 | NCBI WGS metagenome assembly SWCB01 (sample SAMN10267276, study PRJNA491770) | bioreactor metagenome | isolation source: DHS bioreactor inoculated with subseafloor sediment | place: Japan: off Shimokita Peninsula | collected 2006-08 | reverse complement strand
GGCACGCGTTTGACCGCCTGCACGACGGCACGAATGCCTTCGAGATCCACCCCTCCTTTGAAACGCTGCAAGGCGGTGCGGCCGTGCACAGTGATCGCTGCCACGCCGATCTGTTCGAAGGCCCGGGCGAGGTCGGGGGCGTTGTGCTGCTCGGCATCCCAGCCCAGGCGAAGCTTGGTGGTGACCGGCAGGTCCACGGCGCTGACCACCGCCTCGACAATGCTTCGCGCCTTGTCGGGCTTGCAGAGCAACATCGCCCCGCCGTCCTTCTTGGTCACCTTGTCGACCGGGCAGCCCATGTTGATATCGATGAGGCGAGCCCCGTGGTCGGCCGCCCACTTCGCCCCCTCAGCCATGAGGCCTGGCTCGCTGCCGTACAGTTGCATCGACAGTGGTTGATCTTCCTCGGTGGTGCGGGCCAGGTCGTAAGTCTGCTCGCTGGCTCGGAGCAGCCCGGCGGGGCTGAGCAGGTCCGTGCAGGCGAGCCCGACCCCGCCCAGGCGGCGGCAAGTGAGCCGAAACGGCAGGTCGCAGTGCCCGGCGATGGGCGCCAGGAGCAAGGGCGTGGCAAGCTGGAGGTCACCGATTTGCAGCATGGCGCTCCATGCTAGGGGCAACAGAGGAGGCGCGCCGCCCCCTCCGTTACGAGCCGCGACCGTGAGGGAGCGGTTTCCGCGAACCGGCAAGCGCCCCATGCAGTGGGAGGCGTCACCCATTCCAGCACAAAACGCGCCAACGGCGATCCGCAACTTGCACAAGGAGACAACCACTTCCTGACGGGCGCGGCTCGTTCGAACCACGCACCATTCGCCTACAATGCCCCCCCTATGCACGCCCTCTTCCACGATCGCCGCTACCTGATCCCCTTCAGGTCCTCCCTGCTGCCGCAGATTTTCGCCGACACCCTCGTGGTTGGCGGAGGGGTGGCGGGGTGCGCGGCGGCCCTGGCGGCGGCGGAACACGGCGAGGTCATCCTTCTCGCCAAGCAGGAACTGAGCCAGTGCAACACCGCCTGGGCCCAGGGGGGCATGGCCGCCGTCTGCGCTGCGGACGATTCCATCGATCTGCACATCCAGGACACCGTGGACAGCGGCGCCGGCCTCTGCGACCTCGCCGCCGTGCGCCACATCCTCAGCCTGGCGCCGGAGCGCGTCCGGCAGCTCACCGACTGGGGCATGCGCTTCGATCGGGATGCGGATGACAAGCTGGAATTCGGCTTGGAGGGCGCCCACAGCAAGCACCGCGTGCTGCACGCGCTCGGCGACGCCACGGGCAAGGAACTCATGCGCTGCCTGGAAGAGCACGTCCGCGCCCACGAGCGCATTCGCGTCTTCGAGACCTGCTTCGCCCTGGACTTGATCACGCCGGAGAGCAACGGCACCGGCCCCGTCATGGGCGCCATCACCTCCCATGCGCGATACGGCCTGCAAATGGTCTGGGCCAAGGCCACCATCCTGGCAAGCGGCGGCGTGGGGCAGATGTTCCGCGAAACGACCAACCCGCCCGTCGCCACCGCCGACGGTCATGCCATGGCCTATCGTGCCGGGGCCAAGCTCGCCGACATGGCGCTCATCCAGTTTCATCCGACGACGCTCTATGTCGCGGGCGCCAGCCGTTCGCTCATCAGCGAAGCGGTGCGCGGCGAGGGGGCGCACCTGGTTGATCGGCACGGCTACCGCTTCATGGTTGATGAGGATCCCCGCGCGGAACTCGCCCCCCGCGATGTGGTCAGTCGGGCCATCGTGCGGCACCTGGCCAAGACCGGTGAGTCGCACGTCTACCTGGACACACGACACCTCGGGGCGGAGCCCTTCGAACGCCGTTTCCCCGGCATCACCGCCAAGCTGCGCGAGTTCAATATCGAGCCCGGCGTCGATCTGATTCCCGTGCAGCCGGCGGCTCATTTCATGATCGGCGGCGTCTGGGTCGATCAGCACGGCCGCTCCTCCCTGCCCGGCTTGTACGCCTGCGGCGAGGCGGCCTGCACCGGTTTGCACGGCGCCAACCGACTCGCCAGCAACAGTCTCAGCGAAGGCCTCGTCTGCGGCCACGTCTCGGGAACCACCGCCCAAGAAATGCAGGACGCCGGCAACGGCTGGGGCGTCTCCCCGCGCCAGGCCCCCACTTCCATCATCAGCGACATCCCCATCCAGGAGCACGGCCTGCTCGACCTCGACGATGTCCGCCAGAGTGTGCGCAGCGTCATGTGGCGCAACGTCGGCATCGAGCGCGAGGGGATGAAACTCACCGATGTCATTGACATGTTCGACTTCTGGGGCCGCTACACGCTCGATCAGATCTTCGACGAGCCGAGCGGCTGGGAAACGCAGAACATGCTCGTCGTGGGCCAGCTCATCACGCGCTCAGCGCTGTGGCGCTGCGAGTCGCGCGGGGTGCATATGCGCGTCGACTGCCCCGAGCCCCGCGAGGAATTCCGCAGCCACGATCTCTGGCGGGTGGGCGACGACGAACCAACGACCGTGACACCAACCGACTAACGAGGATCTCGTGCGACGCCTACCACCGCTTGCCGGCTTCGTTCTCTGCCTGTCCGTGCTGCTCGTCGGCTGCGCTGCCGAGCCGGTGGCGCCCGAGCGTCCGCAGGAGCACCCCTGGCGGCACGAAGCGGCGGACGGCACGGTGCACCTCTGGTCGGTCGACTACATGCACGTGATGAACATGGTCGCCTGGTGCCTGCAGCAGCAGCGCTACGATCTGCTGCTCGATGAGGTGATCTCCGATCAGACGAAGGCGGAGTACCAGAACCTCGGCCGCGAACCGGCGGAGGCGGTGCAGTGGATGGTGCAGAACGAAGCGGACATCAATCGCCTCTTCAGCCTGCTGCGAGCCTCGCGCGGGCGCGTGGAGAACGCCGGCTACAAGCGGGTGCGCCTGACCCTCTACGGGCCTCTGCGGGATGAGCTACGGATCACGCAGATGGAGGTGGTGATGGAGAACCGCGTCTGGAAGCTGGCGGTGATTCGGTGAGGGGGAGGCATTGTCGATGACGAGCGCTCTGTCATTCCCGCCCAGGTCTCTAGAGACGACTCGACTTGGCGAGCGGGAGTCCAATTCCGCGATGTGTGCCCTCGGGCATCCCCCTGGATGCCAGCCCTCGCAGGCATGACGATTGGGCTGATTGACCTGCTAGGATGGGCCCTCACCAGTTGATGGGAGATTACCGATGACCACCGCCACCGAGACCAGCCAGCTTGCCGCCCCCGCCATCGAGGCCCTGATCAAGAAGCACGGCGAGACCCACCGCCCCCGGATCGAAGCCGGCGTCGAACGAGCCGCCCGCCAGTGGAAGGAATCCGACGGCGAGGCGGCTGCCTTCGTCGACTTCTGCAGCGAGTATTTTGTCGCCGACGCAGCCGAGCGCACCCGCCTGCTGGACCGCTTCGAGAAGGCTCTGCTCTCGGTGCAGGGACATCTCTACGAGCTGGGCCGGGACCTGCGTCGCTGGGCGGATCTGCGCGGCGATGAGATGCCGGGCGTCGACGACATCTTTGCCAAGTTCGATCCCGCTCCGGATCTCTCCGACCAGTTCTATCGTCAGCAGCTCGCCTTCATCGCCCTGCTCAACTTCGACCGCCCCAGCCTCGCTGACATGCTGGCCGAGGGCAGCGACTGGAGCGTGGACCAGTGGGCGGAGGTGCGGATCGGTAAGGCGTTCGGCCCGCGGGTGCCCGCTGAGGTCAACGACCTGGCCCGAGAGCTGGGCCATAAGGCCAACATGTGGGTGGCCGAGTTTCACATTCCCGTCGGCACGCTCGTCGATGTCCAGGGCAAGAAGTGGTTCGAACCCGATCGCAAACTGCTGGCCCACTGGCTGGTGCGCGAGGAGATCAAGGCGGGCTACAACGATCCCGACGGGCTCGACAAGCAGCGAGCCTTGAGCGCGGTGATCGGCCGCTACATCAACGGGACCATTCCCACCGCCGTCATGGAGCAGCGCGATCACCAGAAGTGGAGCCCCGAAGCCAACACGCTCGACGGGAAGCCCGCGACCGAGACGATCGGCACCGTGCGCTACGAACGCTGGCTCGATCAAATGACCATCGCCAAGCGGCTCGATGAGTATCACGTGGAGCATCCGAGCGCGATTGCCCGCAAGTTCGAACTGCAGCGCGAGATCCCGGAAGAAGAAGTCGAGCGATTGCTGGTGGACCTGCTCAGCTCGCCGGTGCGGAAGGATCTGTCTGCGCTCCTGAAGCAACGGCTGGGCCGGGAACTCGAGCCCTTCGACATCTACTTCGACGAGATCACCCAGGGCAAGCCCTCCGATGAGATGAACGCCCTGGTGACAAGCCACTTCGCGGATGAGAAAGCCTTCCAGGCGAAGCTGCCCGAGGTGCTGACGGGCCTGGGCTATCCGCAGGAAGACGCTGAGTTCCTCGGCTCGCGGGTGACGGTCGAGATCGCCAAGGGCGCGGGCCACGCCATGCGACCGGGCGTGCCGGAGTACGGCGCCTGGCTGCGGACGAACCGACTCAAGGACCAACTCGGCTGGGACGGCTTCGACACCGCCATGCACGAGCTGGGCCACAACCTCGAGCAACTGTGCTCGACCTTCTTCGTCCCCCGCCCGGCCTTGCGCAACGTGCCCAACACCGCCTGCACGGAGGCCTTTGCCTTCCTGTATCAATCGCTGGCAAAGAACGTGCTGGGAATCGAAGCCGAACCGGGCGAACCGGACCCGTTCGATGTGGACACGGTGCAGACGGCCTTGGCCGCCTGCCAGATCGCCGGGCCTTCACTGGTTGAGCTCTACATTTGGCGTTGGCTCTACGAGAATCCCGACGCGACGCCCGAGGCCTTCCGCGATCAACTCATCGCCATCGCCGCCGACGTCTGGCAGCGCTTCTTTGCGGAACACTTCGGAGAGGACCGCTACCACATCCTCGCCGCCTACCAGCACATGGTCGCTTATCCGCTGTACCTGCCGGACTACGCCATCGGCCACATCATCAGCCACCAGATTCGCTCGCACATGCGCGGCAAGGACCTGGCAGCGGAGACGAAGCGCATCTGCTCGATCGGCCGCTTCACCCCGGACCTCTGGATGCGAAGAGCCGTCGGCGCCGGTATCAGCGTGCAGCCGCTCTTGACCGATGCGAAGGACTCGCTGTCGAGACTGTAGAGAGGAATCGGTCACGGAGTTCCTGGAGAGCACGGAGGAAGCCACTTGGAGCCCGAAGATACCCAGGGCGGCGCTTCGCTCTGCCCTGGCTTGAAGACGCCAGTCTCCGTCCCTCTTCTGCTCTCCGTGTCCTCCGTGAACTCCGTGGTGAATCGACTCCCCGAACCGGAGAACCACCCAGTTGAGCGCGCAGAAACTCGATGTTGGCGAAGTTGGCCTGACCCGTGCGGACCTTCCGGATATTGACGAACGTCGCCTTGATCCGCGCGCCTGGTTCGAGCACCCCGAGCGCCCCTTGGAAATCGAGATCGGTTCCGGCAAGGGCACCTTCCTCGTCGCTCAGGGGGCCCAGAAGCCGGAGACGAACTACCTGGGCATCGAGTGGTCCATGGAGTACTGGCGCCTGGCCGCGGACCGCTTGCGCCGGCACGGGCTCAAGAACGTGCGCATGCTCCACGACGACGCGGCGGAGTTCCTGCGCTGGCGACTGCCGGCCGACATTGCCCAGGTCGTGCACCTGTACTTCCCCGACCCTTGGCCCAAGAAGCGGCACCACAAACGCCGCATGGTCCAGGACCAGTTCCTGCGCGAGTGCCATCGCGTGCTCACCAAGGGCGGTGAATTGCGCGTCGTCACCGACCACGCCGACTACTGGGAGTGGATGACCGAGCACTTCGCTCGGCACACCGATCTCTTCCAGGGGCAGGCGTTCGAACAGCCCGACAGCGCTGAAGAAGGCGAGGTGGTGGGCACCAACTTCGAGCGCAAGTACCGGCGCGAGGGTCGGCCGTTCAATGCGGTGACGTTGGTGCGGGTCGACGGGTAGGGGGAACCCCTCCGCTTCGCTTCGGGGCTAAACAGGAAGTTGGTATGCGGGACCGGCGCCCTTATGGTCGGGTGTAGCCGTAGTGGCCAAGCAGGATGCCCAGGTCAGGCTGGCCGATGACGCCGTCACCATTGAGATCGATGGCTTCGTCGTACGCCGGATCACCGACCGCGGAATCGTACGCCGCCAGCAGCAAGCCAAGATCCTGCTGATCGACGCCGGCGTCGCCGTTGATGTCGCCGGGGATCTCGAGGGTCAAGAGCGGGTCACCGTTGAGAATCAGGCCGTAGTACCACTCGCGCTCCCACTGCTGGAACGGCGCCTGGTCGTCAAACCACTGCCGGAAGGCGGAGCCGATCGTCTCGCCCTGCCCCAAAGGAGTGGTGAAGTCGGCGAATTCGAGCATGCTGCCGCTGCGAGCGGAGGCCACGGTCATCAGGCCCCAGGTGGTGTTGAAGATGTAGGAGCCGGCGAGGTAGTTGGGCTCCGTGAAGAAGCCGGGACCGCAGGCGAAGAGGTTGTAGAAGAGGACGGGGGGATCGTGCTGCTGAATGGTGCTGGAGAAGATCCAACCGCCGTCGCCGTCGTAGTGAAACGCGAGATCGACAGGACAAGCCGGCCCGGCCCAAGCGTGCCAGGCGTCGTCATCGGTGTTGGGCCGGACGAGCGACTCACCGCCCAGATAGTCATCGCTGAGCAGGGCGTTGCGATCATCGTTGTGGTAAAGGTCCGTCAGCAGCCACTCGCCGAGGTACGACGAACTGCCGGGGGCGGGGTCGTAGCTGAGGTCGGGCAGCCAGGCGCCATCGCTGGCAGCGAAGCGGGCCCCGATGCCGTGATCGCCGCGGTGCTGCGACACCTTGAGCAAGAGCCGGTTCTCACCCGGTTGCAGGGTGACCGGAACGGTGGTCATGTCCTGGGTGTACCCACCGACACGAGGATCGGTGAGGATGATCTCGCCGTTGAGCCAGACGCGCACGCCATCGTCGTAGCCCAACCGCAGATCACAAATGGTCTCCACGGGAGTGGTGATGCGGGCAAAGGCGTACATGACGCCGTAGCGCTCCGTGGTGTAGGGCGTGAAGTCGGCGTAGCTGCCGCCGGCGCTGTGGACCGTCCAAGTCTTGCCGCCCTGCACGTCGCCTGGCTGGGGATTGAGCGTCGCCTCATCGGCGTCGAGCCAATCCATGTCGAGAAACTCGCTGAAGTCGGCAAGCTGGCCCACGTGAAAGCCGTTGAGCAGCCAATCCGTGATGAAGATCGGCTGACTTCCGTGAACCTGTGGATCGTCCAGCTGGTAGCGCAACCCCGGCAGCGCCCCGCCACTCAGATCGGTGAATCGCGAGGAGAAGCAGAAGCTGCCGTCGATCTGGCTGGTCTTGCAGAGCAGGCGGTTCCATCCCTGCTGCAGATCAACCTCTGGTTGGTAGTAATCGGCCTGCCAGGCGGTGCGGGTGGTGGCGGTGAAGACATTCTCGCCGTTGAGCCAGGCCTTGATGCTGTCGTCAGCGCCGAGCGCCAGAACTGCGGGCTGGGCCACGGGGCTGTAGACGTAGGTGTGGGCGTAGCCCGCCGCTTCCGTGGGCCACATGCCGAAGTGGTGTCCGCCGGAATAGCTGTGGGCGCAGAGCTGCACGAAGTGCCTGCCCACCGACATCTTGTCGAGGTAGTCCCAACTGGTGGTGTGGTAGCCGCCGTCGTGCCGCTCCACGAGATTGCCGTAGGCAAGATCCAGTTCCACACCCATGCCGTACCAGTCTTCGTCGATGTACTCGAGGCTGCCCCAGCCTTGCATGAGCTCCCCGCTGCGATAGGCATGGGCCTTTCCCAGATAGCCGTTCACCATGGTGGCTTCGCTGTCATAGCTCAAGCTGGTGGCGTAGAGCCGGGCCACGAAGACCTCCGGCCCCTGGTCGCCGGACCCGCTCACATGGAAGTCGAACACGCCATCGCCGTTGATGTCGTCCCAGTAGCCGTCGAGATCCATGTAGTACAGGTCGCAGGGCGTGGTAGCGCCGGACACTTCCATCCAGGCGGCGGCGATGTCCCCGATGAAGAGCATGCCCGTGGAGCCGTTCGAATACCGTCCTTGCACGACGGACTTGATTCCCGCCGGGGTACCGCCGTCGATGGCGAGGAGCACGACGCTGTGGCCGCGTGCCTCGACGTCTGCGATGTAGGTCGCCAAGGCAGGCTCGATCTGCGGGTAGAGCGCTTCCTCGACGAGGATGGTGAGCGATTCCAGCGACTTGCCGAGAGCAGTTGACTCGTAGAGCGGCTTAGAGACACGGAGCGGCCGAAGTGGATGCTCCGCCAGATACTCCTGGTAGGTCTGCGGCTGCTCGCCCGCAGGAGCGGTCCACTTCAGGCGCTGGATGGGCCGGCCGTCCTCTTGGGGCCCGGCGAACCGGGAGAAGAACTCTGCGGCTTGTTCCTGGGCGCTCGCAGCGGGAGCAAAGGAGAACAGGGCAGCAAAAAGCACCGGCAACAATCGTCCATGCAACACGGTTCGGCCTCCGGGACGATCCAGGCTGATTCGACTTCGGCCTGGCGGACATCTCTTCAGGTTAAGGCAACGCTCTCAACGCCCGAGAAGTGGGCAGCACGCCGGCGAATGCCGACGCTTCTATCCCCAGTCTACTCCCCTATTCACGAAAGTACAGACGCGAATGCGCAATGCCCCCGCCATCCCGCGCCAGCCGTCACTCTAGGGGCCGGCGCAGTCGCGGCATGCCGCTTGGATCGGCGATCAGCCGCCGACTTCGGCGTCGGTCTCCAGCGTCTCGCCCGGATCGATCGGCGCTGCCGGCCGTTCGGGCGAAACCGCGAGCCAGTCCCTCAGCGCCGCCGCCTCGATCTCGTCCACGATGCCATCGCCGTTCGCGTCAAACCGTTGCCGCAATATGGAGCGGATGACGTCCTCTCCCAGACGCTGCGGATCGAAGCGACGCTCGCCTCGTTCCTCGCTCCACCGGGAGCCCTCCGGACCGCCGCGCTCATCCCGGCGCTCGCGCCCGGATTCGCCCTCCGGGCCACGGCGTTGATCGAGGCCCTCCCAGCGGCGACCACGCTCCTTGAAGAAACTGTGAGCCTTCTCCTTCTCCTGCTCGTCGAGAACGCCATCCTTGTTGACGTCAAATTCGGTCATCATCCGCCGGCGAGGATCGTGGCCATTGAACGTGGGCGGACGGTGCCGACCCATCATGCGGCCCAGGCGCTCGCGCTGCTCGGGCTTGAGCCTGGCGGCAAACTCGCTGAAGTTCTCCGAGGCAACCTGGTGAATCTGCCGCTGGATGTCCATGCCTTGCTTGAGCATCTCTTCGATGCGGTCCATGTCCGGTTCCGGCGCCGCGAACTGCTCGGCAAGCTCCTGGCGAACCAGCGTCGCCTCCGCCTGCAGCTCTTCCCAGTCATCCGCGAAACCTCGGCGTAGCTCGACAAACTGCGAGCGCTGCTCGGGGGAGAGATCCAACTGCCTGGTGACCAAGTCGACCGTGTCCGCCTTGGCTTCCGGCGTCAGACCGCCTGGACGTGACTGCGTTCTGCCAATGACGAAGCCGATGTTGAAGAGTACTGAGACGAGCAAGGCAGCAATGAGGAATCTGTGTGTCATGGCGTTTCCACCTCCAGCTCCAGAGGCAGCAGGTTTTCGTCGACGCCCTCGTTCACGCCGTACAGGCCGAAGGAGGCTTCGCTGAGGAAGAGCTGCTCGTGCTCCGCTTGCAGAGCGGCCCCGCTGGGCATCGAGCCCACACGGAAGCCGACCAGGCAAAGGGCCAAGCCGGCCACGGCCGCGGCGGTCCGCTGACCCCAGAGCGTCCAGCTGGGCGCAAGCCAGGGCCGCACCGCCGCCCGGTAGACGTCCTGCTCCTGCGAGGAGCCGGGGACCAGCGACTGGGCTCGCCGCACCGCCTCGGCCGGAGCGATGAAGCCAGCGGCGTCCGCCTCGAGCAAGGCTCGCGCTTCCAGGACGGCTTCCAGGCAGGCCGGGCAGTCTGCCAGGTGAGCCTCCACCCGAGACTGGCCGGCGTCCCCGAGTCGACCGTCGAGATATCCAGCCAACTCCAGGTCTGTGGGGCAGGCGCGGTTCGACGGCTCCAGACCGTCGGCATACTGCCGCCAGAGTTGGATTTCGTTCGGGTTGTGTTCCGTACGTTCTGCCATGCCAGTCTCTCTACTGTGGTTCTACGACCGTTTCCCGGGATTCATCCCCCGGAGCCACGGATTCCCGCAGCTTGGTGAGCGCTTTGTGCTTGGCGCTGCGGATCGTCTGTGGATCCACCGCCAGGGCCGCCGCGACTTCGACGACCGACATGCCCCGATCGAACAGCAGGTGCAGGATGAGCCGTTGCCGCTCGCTCAGGACCTCCAAGGGGATGCTGCCCGTCTCGGTCGTCTTCCTCGCACCCCGGAGCGACTCCGGCTGGGTCGGATGATGCTCGGGCTTCAGTTCCGTTGTCTCGAGTTGCTTTCGCTTGACCGCATCGAGCGTGGTGCTGCGGGCGATCAGGGTGAGGTAGGTCACCAGCGACGCCTTCTCCGGGTCGAACTGCCGCAGCAGCCGATAATCCGCGCGGACAAGCTTGGCGAAGACGTCCTGCACGATGTCCTCAACATCCACGGCCCCCTGCTGCCCACGTCTTCCCAGCACCTTGTGAACGGCGGCAAAGAGGACGCCGACCGAGCGCTCGACGAAGCCATTCCAGGCTTGCTTGTCGCCGCGTAGACAGGCTGTCAGGTCGATGTCATCGAGCATGAAAGTCGCTTTGCTGTCTCGGTCCTTGTCGCCAGGCCACCGTCTCAGTCTAGCCGCGACTTGGCGGGGCCGGTGTTTTGTTCGCGTGCGGGGATGCCCGGTTGCAGGACGTCGTACAACGGGCGGACAAACAGAAACGGTGCGGGGACTGGCAGGCGGCGTCACGGTCGACGCCCCGCCCACCGCGAACACACGAGCCGACTTCGGCCAGACGCCGCGGCTCACGAGCAGGAGTTTCTTCCCATGATCGCACGTGCAAGAACGATTCTGGCCGCTTCCAGCGTCGCGCTTCTCGCCCTCTCGGCGGGTTCCGCTCTCGCCCAAGAGGCACCCCCCACCGACGAGGCGCCCCGAGCGCGGCAGATGGCCCCGGATCGGCCCCTGCGGCAGGGCGAAGGAGCCCGAGCCCGTGACGACGCCGCACCCGGCGCCCAGCGCGGCCCAAGGGCAGACCGCCCCGGCTTCGACATCGAACGCCTCAAGCAGTATCTCGATGCCAACCCCGAAGCCAAGCGCGAACTGATGCTCCACCTGCGCCAACAGACGACCGACCGGCCACTCGGGCAGGGCGGCCCGCAAGCCGACCGTCCCATGCAAGGGCAGGGTCGAGGGCTGGAAAGAGATGGCCAACAGCCTGACCGCCAGCGTCTGCGCCAGTTCATGCAGAATCACCCCGAAGCCCGCCAGCGTTTGCTTGAGTTCCAGGAACAGCACCCCGAAGCGCGCGGGCGCATGGGCGAGTTCTTAGAGGCGCATCCCAACGCCATGCGCCGGCTCATGCAGTCGCAGGAAGAGGGACCGTTCCACGATCGCAACAACAACGACACGGGACGACAGTTCGACGGGCAACGAGGCCGCCAGTTCCTGCAGGACGGCCCGGACACCCCGCGT
>SWCB01001217.1_pt1 | contig 11617 bp, 9 predicted proteins | sample 4692901 | NCBI WGS metagenome assembly SWCB01 (sample SAMN10267276, study PRJNA491770) | bioreactor metagenome | isolation source: DHS bioreactor inoculated with subseafloor sediment | place: Japan: off Shimokita Peninsula | collected 2006-08 | reverse complement strand
TTTTTGTCTTATTAATCCTTTTTCATGTTTCATAACTTCTAAATATCCATATGAGACACCTTGAGCAATACCACCATCAGCTTGACCTAAAACCATACGTTCATCTATTGCTTTACCTACATCATAAACACTCCATATACCTTTTAAATTAGCTTGGAATGTAATAGGTGACACTTCTACTTCAACTATATTAACTCCCCAAGAATAAGCAGGATATGCATCTCCATGTAATGTATCTTCATCCCATTTGATATAATCTGGTTGTTGATATCTTTCATTGACTTCCATCTCTTGGTCATCAATCCAAGTCTCTTTAAGTTTTAGTGCTGCTCTAGCAAGAAGTCCTCCAACAATCATAATCGTTCTAGATGCGACTGTTGGTCCTGAGTCAGGAACAAAATCTGTATCTGGATTATTAAAAGTGACTTGCGATGATGGAACATCTAAAGTTTGAACAACTATTTTTTTAAGTGCTGTTTTAGCCCCTTGTCCCATCTCAACTGCAGCAACTAAAATATAGACTTGATTATTTTTATCTTTTTTTAGTTTGACCTTTGCATTAATATGTGTGCTTTCTCCACTACCGGTAAATCCACATCCATGCAAAAACCAACTCATGCCAATACCTTTAAAAGAAGATGGATCTTGATATCTTTTATATTTATTCTTATAATCAGAAATTTCCATTGCTTTATCAATCATTTTTTTCATAATGATTGGATCTCTAAAGATGCCACTGGTTGAAGTTAAATCATTTTGTTTGGCTAAATGATTTAATCTAAACGGCAAGGGGTCAATATCCAATGCTTTTGCAATATGATTCATAAACATTTCAAATGCAAAAATCATTTGTGGTGCACCAAATCCTCTAAATGCTCCATTAGGTACAGTATTGGTTTCATAAACATCTCCAGATACATCTAAATGATCAACAGTATATGCATCTGTTGATGCAATCATTGCTCTAGCTAAAACAACACCACTTAAGCCTATATATGCTCCACTATCTAATGATACATGTGCTTTAATCCCTTGGATATGATGATGTTTATCAATTGCTGCACTTAACTTAATTTTAGAAGGATGACGTTTAGTAGTTACCGCCATATCTTCTTCACGTTCATAAATCATTTTTATGGGTTTTCCTATTTTTTTAACTGCAACTGCAAGTTGGCATGCCATAACTGATGGAAACTCTTCTTTCCCACCAAATGCTCCACCAACAGTAGGTTGAATGACACGTACCTCATCATCCTTACAATCAAGAGCTGATATCACAGCATTTTTAACATAATAAGGGCATTGAATTGATCCTATTAGTGTTATTTTATTTTTTCCTTCAGGATATGCAATAAATCCTTGAGGTTCAATATATGCTTGTTCTTGATATCCTGTTTCATATGTATGTGACACAATCTTATATGGATTTGAAAATGCTTGTTCTATATTTCCTTTTTTAAACTTTTTATTAATGACACTTTTTTGATAATCAAACAAGGGTTCTAATATTTTATATTCAATTTTAATACTATCTATAATTTGGTTAATCACTTGCTTATCTTTTCCTATAATAAGCATAATAGGTTCGCCAATATAATTAACAGTATTTTCGGCAAATATTGGCCAATCTTCAAAAATCATTTTAACAAAGTTCTTTCCTGGAATATCTTTATAATCAACGATAAAATAATCCTTAGGTAGATTAGGAATTTTAATACTTACTATTTTAGCTTTTGGATGAATCGATCTTAGAGTTTTTGCAAAAAGCATACCATCCATTTTGATATCGCTAACATAAATCGCTTGTCCAGAAACCTTTTCAACATGATCTTCTTTTTGTATTGATTTACTGATATCCTTCATTTAATCACTCCCTATTCCATAGTCAGTGCTTTGGTTGGACATTTGGCAACACATAATCCACATTCAAAACACTTATTAGGATCTATCGTAATCTTATCTTTCATCGAAATCGCAAAATATGGACAAACATTAACACATAAATTGCATTTAATACAATCATCTTCTATTAAACTTGGCACGTTTGCTTTATATTTAACATTATTTTTTAAAGTTGTATTGATAACTTCTTCTACACTCTTAAAACCATAGGCTTCTAAACGACTAGGTAAATCTTTTATGATTTTAGCATAGAGTTGTTTACCTTTGAGTAATGCAGCTGAAAGCATTTGAACAGCTGATGCACCTGCAAGTAAAAATTCAATCACATCATCTGCTGATTGAATACCACCAACACCTATAACAGTTAAACTAGGTTCAGCTTTTTTAATTGTATAAATAGTTGCTAAAGCTAGATTTTTAATAACTGGTCCACTGGTCCAAACAAAACCACTTTCATTACCATATAAAATTGATCTTGATTCAATATCAATTTTCATGGTAGGTCCTAAAGAATTAATAGCCACAACACCGTTTGCTCCATTTTCTTTAATGACTCTTGCAAATTCTGCGGGATTAGGAATATGTGGACTGATCTTCATGTAAAAAGGTTTTTTTGTGTGTTTTCTAATCATTTTAACTGTTTCAGCAATAACTGAAATATCGGTTCCAACATAATGTGTAGATATTTCAAAAGCATCTGCAAACGGATCAAACAAAGGAATTAAAATCTCCATATCGTCTTTGCTATATCCAACACTTACGATTAAAGGTCTATCTTTTGAAAGTTTGTATTTAGGAAGAAATTCTTCGAGCCATTTTTCTTTTGAATATTCACTCCAAAGTTCACTATTCATAACATACTGTTTATCTCCATAAATACATGGTTTTGGAATATGGGGTAATTTAGTTGATATGGTTTTTGTTACAACAGCGCCACATCCAGCATCTTTCATGAATAGTAATTTTTCAGTATCTCCAACTAATGGACCTGAAGCAGGCATTAGTGGATTAGCTAAAGTCATTCCATCAAACGTAGTTTTTAAAATCATGATTTCACCTCTTTATCTATTTTCTCCCAAAGATTTTCAGCATATGTACTTGCTGCTTTATATTGGCTTTTTAACTTATTATCGACATCATAATTCTTAACAACTTGGTATCCTGAAACATAAACATCTTTTGGTTTAAAACTATGGAATAATCCAAAGAACACATGTCCAAATGCATTATCATTATCCATTGGAGTTGGGGCTATATAAGGTATCATCAGTAAATCTGCTTCATACCCTTTTTCTAGTTTACCTAATTTGATATTTAAGATTTGATTGACATACTCATATGTATCATTGATCATTTGTTTTAATTCATTTAATCCAAAAAGATTAGGTGTCTGATCTAACAAATGAGTTGCATAGTATAGAGTTAAATACTCAGTTGTTATCGCAGATGATATACCATCATTACCAATAATGACTGGTATATCATGATCTCTAAATTTCTTAAGTGGAGGAACTCCTACACTATTATTCATATTAGAAGAGAAATTAACAGCTATCACACAATCATGCTTTTTAATAATTTCTAATTCTTCTTCATCTACATAAATCGCATGAGCAATAATACTTTTAGGATTTAAAAGACCATGTCTTTCTAATCTTTTAAGGATACTTTCTTCATATTTATCTTTACAATCATTTTCATCAAGAACACTTTCAGCAACATGAATATGAATAGGCATATCTCCTATAACTTCTTTCACTTGTCTTAAAGTGTCTTCTGAAAGACTCATTGAAGCGTGAAGACCAAAAAGTCCTTTCGTAAATGATGTATGATTATTCTTACTAAATTCAATATTTTCACTAATTGCTTTTTCTATTGGAAATCTATCACTTGTCTCAAATGCAAATACACCTCTTAATTTTGCTTGATCAACAACTCCCTTTTTTAAAGCTTCTAATGATCCTAAAATTTCAATGCCACTTGCATGATGATCAATTAAAGTTGTTACCCCATTTTTCATGTGATCAACAGCACTTACTATAGCAGAATAATATGTTGTTTGATTATCTAAATTCCGATCTAGTTTCCACCACAGTTGATCAAGAATATCTTGAAAGTTTTGTGGATGAAAAGGTACGCTCATTCCGCGTGCGAAAGTTGAATATATATGTGTATGTGCGCATATCAATCCTGGAATAACTAAATGATCAAATCCATCTATAATTTCATATCCTAAATCTTCAAATGTTTCCATTTGACCAACTTCAATAATTTGCTCATCAAAAATGATATAACCATTATTTATGAATTGATTGAAATCATAAATTCGCGTATTAATAATTGCCTTAATCATAGAAAATCACTTCCTTTAATAAGCTTGCCTTTATGTTTCATAAGAACACCCTCTTTTAAAACAAATTGACCCCTAACTAAAGTTGATATAACTTTTCCTGCTGTAGGAAGATTATCATAAACTGAATAATCACATGTTCCATGATTTTCACTAGCTTTCATATCCATATCCTTTTTAAAGATTGTTATATCTGCATCAAGACCTTCTTTGATTTCTCCTTTAGAATGAAGACCTTGAGTAAAGGCAACTCTTTTAGTCATTTTCTCAATCACTTTATCACCTAAATGATATCGCATGATACCTAAAGCATGTTCAATACCACCAATACCTAAAGGCATTTGACTCAATCTAGGTTTGATTTTATCTTTTATCATAAATGCACAATGATCAGTACCGATTGTATACACACTATCATGATATTTAAATAATAACTTTCTTTCTGCTTCACTTCTTAAAGGTGGAGCAAATGTATATAAATATCCATCCTTACGATTTAATACCTCTTGATTAAATGTGAAGTATTGAGGACAACTTTCAACAAAGAAGTATTGATTCAAAATATCTGAATAGTTTTCAATCAAAGCTTCTAATGTCTTTCCGCTACTTAAATGAACCATATACATATAACCTTTTGTTTGTCTTGTATATTCAGCTAATTTAAGTGCTTCAGTTAGCTCACTTTTTGATGGTCTGCTTATTGGTAAGTCTTTATATGTAAATTTTGGATCTAGGTTAATCAAATCATCATTTTCAATATGTGCCATAATCAAAAAATGATATTTTTTAGATAACTTTAGTAACTCTATAATTTCTTTATCATAGGTCCGTCTATCAGAATCAGAATAAGTTGTAAATAGTTTAAGTGTGTTCATGCCTAATTCTTTCATCTTAATCACATATGCTTCTAAATCATTTTTAGGATTTTTGATGCATGCATGAAAATGATAATCAATCACACTCTTTTTGGCTAAAGCTAGTCTTTCTTTATATGATCTTTCTAATTCTTTTACACAATCTGTTGGTTCTAAAAAATCAACATAAGATGTAACACCACCATATAGTGCTGCAACACTTCCTGTATAAAAATCATCGACAGATTTTATAAACCCTAAATCTAATTCAAAATGAACATGAGGATCAATAATTCCAGGAATTACTTCTAATCCCTTGGCATCAATCACTTCAACAGCATTAAAAAGATTTTCGCTAATTAAAGCGATTTTCTCGTTTTTAATATACACGTTTGTTTCATGCCATGATTGATTTATATATACTATTCCATTGATGATTGCTTTATCATACATAAGAAACTCCTATCTAGATACTCTAATAACCTTTACATCTTTAAGATGATAATGTTCTTTAATTTTTTCTACTAAATCTGATCTAATGGTAATGACTAAATCTAAGTTTGATTCGATTAACTTTCGTAAAATACGATCATAGCCATATCCATCAAGTTCTAACACACCTATTTCATCTAAGTAAATAGGTTCAACTTTTTTCTTAATCATTTTTTCTATTGATTTTTCTACCCAACTTAATGTAAACAAGTTAATTAAATAAGGTCCTATTTTACCTGCACTAATAAAACTTTCAGAATAGTGATTTTTATGAAGCATTAAAACTTTTTGTTCTTTTGTTGATAATTTAGTAGCTAAGAAACTATGGACATTAGTTCCATCCATTTTCTTAATTGCTATAAATCCATCACCTTTTTTGTCTTCATGATACATCAGTTTTAACTTAGTTGTTTTTCCCTCATTTATTTTCCCAGTAACGATTGTGATCATCGATAGCCTCCCTCATATGCTTTTGACCTTTTTTATCAAAATGTATAGATAATATTTCAGCAGCAATTGAAATTGCGATATCTTCTGGTGCAGCTCCACCTATATCAAGACCAATTGGAGAATAAAAATTGCTTAAATTCACTTCTTTTCCAAACTTCTTATAAGTCTCTTCTAAATAAATCTTTAGTTTATCAATAGAGCATAACATACCTATATATTTGGGATTTAATTTTAATTCTAATATTTTATTGATGACATGATAATCATAGGTATGTGATGGTGTACAAACCACTACAAAACTATTATCTTTAATGCCTTTTTCTTCAATAAATTTTGCGAAATGTTGATGAACAACTACATCTGCGCCTTTAAACTCATCAATGATTTCTTTTCTTTCATCAATAACAGTAACATGAAAATTTAATGGTTTTAAAACGGGTACAAGTGCTTGACCAACATGGCCTCCACCAAATATATAAACAAAATTCTTAACGCCTAAAAATTCATAAAACAATGTAACAATACCTCCACAAACCATAGGTAGTGTTTTTGCTTCAGGTGTAACTTTACCTTTATCAAGTAAATATTTTTCAGTTAAGTGAGTTCTCAATTTGATTAATTTTTTTGCTTTTTCGATGGCATAATGTTCTAATGTTCCCCCTCCGACAGTACCAAAAAACTCTCCTGTTTCTGTTAAGAGTAATTTTTTACCGACTTCAACGGGTCCTTCACCTTCTTTTTCGATTGCAGTAATCAAAACCATATCAATACCCTTAGCTTGATTATCAACAATCTTTGAATATAAATCTATCATCTTGTCATCTCTTTTCTATAGGTGTATTTTTATAAGAATATAGTTAATATGATCGCAAAAATAAATGTTGATAATGCTAAAATTGCATTTGGCTTAAAGACTAATGATACTTTTTGATTAATACCTAAACGGACTATATAAATAAACCCTAATATGATTGCTTCTATCAATCCAAGCATAACCACAAAATCAAGCATATTTGATAGGCTTGCTAGTTGTGAGAATTGGAAACCAGTTAAAGCATTATTAATTGCAATATTTCCTAAAAATAATAATCTCCATGAAAATCCTACAACGGTAATACCAGTAACAACCGCTGGTATACTATTTTTCTTAAACAGTGGTATAAACACAACTAAAACCATAGATTGTAACATAATCGCAATCATTGGATTATAGGTTTTAATAGCAGGTAATCCTGGCATAAATAAATTAATAGCTTTAATAGATGCTGCAATTAATGCAACGTAAACCATTGCAGATCTTGATTTTGTATTTTGATAAGTGATCAACATCAAAGTCGCCGCAATTGGAAACATAACACTACCTGATACTAATGGTGGTAAAAATTGTAATACATATCCCAATGTTGCTTCTAAAATCCCCCAAATAGCCCCAAAGAACAATACATAAATCCAAATACTTTTAGTTGTTTTCATTTTTTAATCTCCTTTTGCTTAAGTTTTAACATGCCTTGATATATTTTTTCAGCAGTTATTGGTAATTCAGTAATTCTTACACCTGTTGCATTAAACACTGCATTAGCTAATGCTGCAGGTGGTGTATCTATACCAATTTCTCCAACTGATTTTGCTCCAAATGGACCAGACTCTTCATAACTATCTGCAAATTCAGTTGTCAATTTATGAATCGTTTTAGTCGTTGGTATTGTGTAACTTAAAAATGCATTTGATATTAGGCTACCTTTACTAGTGTATTTAACATCTTCATATCCAGCCATACCTAGACCTTGAACTATACCACCTTCAACTTGCCCTTGTGCAAGTTTTGGATTAATCGTCATGCCACAATCAACAACACTGACATAATCTAGGACTTCATATTCAAAAGTCTCTTTATCGATTTCTATTTCAATGAAACCTGCCATAAATGGTGGAGGTGATTTAGTTCCTACATAACTTCCAGTAGCGGTTAATTGTTTTTGATCTTCGTTATATGTTAGTCTATTACCTAATTCTGATAGTGTAATTTCTTCATCATTTGCAGAAAATTTAACACCATCAAATTCTACTTCTTTTATATCTACTTTTAAAACATGAGCTGCTTCTTTTATGAGCATTTCTTTCATAATTTTTGCTGCATTTAAAACTGCATTACCAGAAACATATGTCGTACTTGAAGCATAAGCTCCAGTGTCAAATGGTGTTAAATCAGAATCTGATGAATAAACAATAACCTTATCAACTGTTGTCATTAATTCTTCAGCTGCAATTTGAGCTAGAATTGTATCACTCCCTTGACCAATATCAGTAGCTCCAACCATCAAGTTATAAAATCCATCATCATTAAATTTAATTGTTGCGGCTCCCATATCAATATATGGAATACCACTACCTTGCATTGCAAGTGCCATACCCACAGATCTAATCTTTGTATCACTAACATCAATTCTTGGATAAGTCTTATGCCAATTTACTAAATCAAGTCCTCTTTTAACACAATAATCTAATTTGCATGTTTCCATATTCATAGCGGTACCTTCAGTACCTTCACCCATGATTTCAAATATTGGTGAAGTTTCACCTTCACGCATCATATTTTTCTCTCTAAATTCTATAGGGTCCATACCTAATTTGTCACACAACATATCAACAGCAGATTCTAATGCAAAATTACCTTGAATTGCTCCATAACCTCTAAATGCTCCCGCAGATACATGGTTTGTATAAACGACTTGCCCTGCAAATCTTACAGCATCGACTTTATTATAAAGTGGTAATACTTTAGCACCAGTAACCATAAAGACAGTTAATGCATGTTCTCCGTATGCACCTGTATCAGATAATACAAAACAATCTATTGCTTTTAAAGTTCCATCTTTCATAGCACCTAGTTTAATATCTACTCTCATTGGATGTCTGGTATATGAAGATTCAAATACTTCTTTTCTTGTATAAACTATCTTGGATGGCTTTCCTGTTTTAAGTGTAACTAATGCAACAAACATTTCACCATGAAGTGCTTGTTTTCCTCCAAATCCACCACCAACTCTAGGTTTGATAATTCTAATTCTAGATAGTGGTACATCAAGTGTTTGTGATAAGATTCTACGAACATGAAAAGGAGTTTGTGTAGCTGAATATATAACAAGTCTATTTTGGAAATCTATTCTAGCATTTGCCGTATGTGGCTCCATCATAGTATGTGCTTGTGCTTGTGTATAAAATGATTCTTCTATGACAACATCACAATCTTTTAAAGCATCTTCTGCTTTTCCAACTTCCATCTGATAAGTTGCTGCAACATTTTTCTTAGGCAGAAAACCTATTGGAAACATCTCTTTAATTCCTTCTTCAGGATGTATAATAGATGAATGTTCAAATGCTTTTTCAAAATCAAGAACAGGTTCTAAAACCTCATATTCAACATCTATGAGTTGTAAAGCTTTAGTTGCAATATCTTCACTTACAGCGGCGACACATGCAACTTCATCTCCAACATATCTAACATACTCATCTAATACAAATTTATCATGTGGTGATGGCTCAGGATATCCTTGACCAGCTCTTGTAAAAGATTTTCTTGGAACATCATGATGTGTTAACACTAACTCGACACCATTTAATGCTTCGGCTTTTTTAACATCTATTTTTTTGATTTTCGCAAATGCATGTGGACTTCTAAGAATTTTAATAATAAGTGAATTGGGATCAGCTAAATCATCAGTGTAAGCTGGTCTTCCCATCATGATACCTTTACCATCTATTGAAGGTGTTTTATGATTAACTATTTTCATTTTTTTACCTCCAGATAACTTTTTATTGCTTTAAACTGTGCATGATATCCAGTACATCTACACAAATTACCAACCATATAGTCTTTAATTTGTTCATCAGTTGGATTTTTCAGTTCATGTTTAAGTGCATAAACAGTTAACGCCATCCCTGTGTTACAAAAACCACATTGGTCAGCACCTTCTTCACCAAAGAAATCACTAATCTCTTCAACTTCTTTTTGAAGGCCATCAACAGTTGTTATACTGTGTCCATCAGCTCTTAGAGATAAAACAGAGCATGACAGCACAGGTTTTCCATCCATTAAAACAGTACAAGCACCACATGTAGATTTATCACACCCATTTTTAACACTTGTAATGTGATTGTTTCTAAGTGTTTCTAAAAGATATTCATTAGTAGATACTTCAAAATCACGCTCTCTACCGTTTAAATTAAGTTTTATCTTCATTTGGACGTCACCTCCTTGATGCCTCTTTTCACATATGTTTTAGCTAAGATTTCTCGATATGCTTTAGTAGCTGCTTTATTAGATCCTAGTTTAACCGTATCTAATACTATCTGAGCTGCTTGATCTAAAACTTCTTCATTAATATTCTTTTGTTTTTTTAAAAAATCTGATGCCTCGTGTGAAAGCATTGCAACACTTGGACGTGATCCAAGTGATATTTGATACGTATTATTTTCTTGATATATAGCAATATCTAAAATTGCAAATTCAAGTGTTGTTCCTGATACTTTCTTAAAAAATCCTTTTCCTGGACTTTTTTTAATCGTGACATGCGTTAAAATATCTGTTACTTTTCCTTTACTATTTAAAAAATCTTCTAAGCTTATTTCTTTTTTAGGATAGAAAACAAGCATAACATCAAGAGTCAAAAGAGATGTGATAATATCAGAAAAAGCATATCTTCCCGCAATTGTACCACCTATAGTTGCAACATTTCTAAATCCGACACCTAGTATATGAGACAAACTATCACTTATGAATCCTTGGCCTAATGCTTTAATAGCCAAATTAGTCTCTATATCTCTAAGTGTTGTTAATGCTCCTACTATAATCGTATCTTTAGTTTCAACTATTTGATCTAAACCTAGATCACATAAATCAATAAGTGTATGTAGAGATGATGAAGATTGTTTGAGCCAAGTTCCTCCCCCCAAAATTGAATTCTTAGGATTTTTGTTAAGTATTTCATAAGCCTCTTTGAGTGATTTTACTTTGTGATACTGATTAATTTCCATCTTAATCTTCCTTTCCTATTGATTTTTCAAGTTTTAAATAATCTTCATATGTATCGATATCTCTTAAAATATTTGAGTCGTTTGTCTCTATAATTTCTAAATCATGACTATTTCTAAACTCTCGTAAATTGGATGTATCAGAAGTTTCTAATAGTTCGTTAATAAGATGTTTTTGAATAAAGAGTGGATGCCCCTTTTTTCCTTTGTAACTAGGAACTCTCATTTCTTTTTTTCCTTTTAATAATTTTTCATATGTCAAAGCCTCAACAAAAGGACAATCTCCAGGTAAAACAAAAAAATCATCAGAAACACAAGATACTCCTGTTTTTATTGAACTAAACATACCTTGTTTGTAATGAGTGTTTTTGATGCACGTAACATTAGCTAAATTTTTTAATGCATCATTGATTTCTTTATGATAATGGCCTGTAATGACAAAAATATGGCTGACAAAGGGCATCATACCATTGATTGAATGAGAAATTAACGATTTATTTTTAAACATTAAAAGCATTTTATTCGTTTTTGCACGACT
>SWCB01013878.1_pt1 | contig 11631 bp, 16 predicted proteins | sample 4692901 | NCBI WGS metagenome assembly SWCB01 (sample SAMN10267276, study PRJNA491770) | bioreactor metagenome | isolation source: DHS bioreactor inoculated with subseafloor sediment | place: Japan: off Shimokita Peninsula | collected 2006-08 | reverse complement strand
TACACCCCAACGGAATCCTAGACTGGACCACCAGAGACAAAATCATCGAAAAAGCCATAGAAATATACTCATACGGAAGCAAAGACCTACAGCTGGAAAGAGCAATGGATTTAATTACAATTAAGAATTAAGAATTAAAAATTAAGAATTAAAAAACATTGAATAAATAATAGGAAACCATGGGGACGGCAGACTGCGTAAAAACGAACTATAAAAACCATCAAAAACAACCTCTTAACGTTGAAAAATCAACGTTTTTATGGTATAATGAAAATAAAAAAAGAGGTTGTTTAGATGTTAAGATATATAAAAGGGAAAAATAGAAATCAGTTAAATATAATACCTGTATCATTAGATGAAATGATAGCAGAAGATAATCCTGTAAGAGTAATAGATGCATTAGTAGACAGTCTTGACATGGAATCCTTGGATTTCAAATATGTACTACCAAAAGAGACAGGTAGAAAGCCATATGATCCAAGACATATGCTGAAGTTATATATATATGGATATTATAATGGGATAAGAACAACAAGAAAACTTGAAAAAGAATGTAAAAGAAATATTGAAGTAATGTGGTTATTAGATAATTTAATGCCTGATGACAAAACAATATCAAATTTTAGAAAAGACAATAAAAAAGCAATAACAGAGGTATTTAAACAATTTAGCATGTTATGTAGTGAATTGGGTTTGTACGGAAAAGAAGTAATTGCAGTAGATGGAAGTAAATTTAGAGCAAATAATTCACGTAGAAAAAATTATACAAAAAACAAGGTAAAAAAGATGCTTGAATACTATGAAGAAACAGCTAAAAAATATATTGAATTACTAAATGAAAATGATGAAAAAGAAAAAAATGAAAAGGTAGAAAAACATACAAAACAAGAAATATCAACAAAATTAGAAGCAGCAAAAAAAAGAATAGAAGAACTTACAGAAATGGCAGAAGAAATAGAGAAAAATGGAGAAATATCAATAACCGACCCAGACGCAAAACACATGAGTGTAAGTAATAATGGTACAGACATAGCACATAATGTTCAAATAGCGGTAGACAGTAAAAATCATTTAGTAGTAGCAGTAGATGTAGTAAGTACTCCAGCAGACCAAAATCAATTACACAATATGTCATCAAAAGCAGTAGAAGAATTAGGATTAAAAGAAGATGAAAATGGTGATTTGAAAAAGGAAGCTGAAGAAAAAGATATAATAACAGTATTAGCAGACAAAGGATATTATTGTGGAGAAGAACTAGAAAAATGCAGAAAAGATCATATTAGAACTATAGTTCCGAAGCAAAAAAGTGGTTCTAGAACTGGAAATGAAGAATATGTAAAAGATAATTTTATATATGATGCACAAAAAGATATTTACATATGTCCAAGTGGTGAAATATTACAAAATATTAGTAATCCAAGCAGTAAAGATCAAACATATAAAAATACCGAAGCATGCGAAAAATGTAAATATAAAGATAAATGCACAACATCTAAAAAAGGTCGTATTATAAAAAGAGGTCCATATCAGGAAATATATGATAAAGTAGATAAAATAACATTAGAAAATAAAAATCTCTACAGACAACGACAAATGATAGTAGAGCATCCTTTTGGAACAGTAAAAAGAGCTTTAGGCTTTTCGTATTTTCTTACTAGAGGAAATGAAAATGTGAAGGCTGAGTCTTGCATGCACTTTTTTACATATAATCTTATTAGAGTAATAAATATCATAGGAACTAAGGAACTTACAAAGATATTAAAGGCTAAAAACCAGGCCTTTTCTAATGTTTTTTATCATTACACAAAACTAAACATAATTCTCACAAATAATTACCGATTTATGACTAAAAAGACAAGGAAGACAGACTGTTTTTACGCAGTCTGCCGTCCCCTTGTGTCTGGTTTGATAATTCCATATTCTAAACTTTATTATCTTCATTGACATCAGGAATAAACTCAAACAAGTCACCTGGCTGGCAATTTAAAACTTGACATAACTTATTCATTGTCCCAAACCTTATTCCCTTTACTTTGCCTGTTTTTATAAGAGATAAATTAACATTTGAGATACCTACTTTTTCTGATAATTTAAGTAATGACATTTTTCTATCAGCCATTATACGATCTAATCGTACTATAATCATATTTCCACCGCCTTTATACTATGGAGTCATTGTCTTCTTTGAGTTCAACACCCTGGGAAAATATATTTGCTAAACCAAAAAATATTGAAGCTACAAGAACTCCTATAAATATCATTGGAATATTAATAACTACACCAATCAATTCCGAAGAGCTTTTTTCAAAGGTATTAATAACCAAAGAAAGAAATGATCCATATCCAAAATCAATAGCAAACTGAAAAACAATTGTAAAAACTACGGCTATTCCTATATTCTTAAATGAAATAGAATTCATCTTAGTAAATGCTTCATTTTTTACTTCAAAACTTTTAAATACCTTCTTCAATTGAAAGCAAGTATAAAACAGTAAAACCAAAATAGGAAGGTTTGAAATACTAAGATACAAAAAGATTTGAGGTATATATTGTGTTTGCAATGATACGGGGAAAATTATCGAACCAATCGTCAGATGAATATTTGGCAGAAAAATATTCATCCAATTTTTTTTCAAGATTTCAGAAGGAATTAGTGATAATATGTTGAGAATGGATAAAACTATACCTGTAAAAGTCCGTAGTATTGCAATAGCAATGCATGATTGGAAAATGAAAATGAGCGGACTGACCTTCATATACTTATCAAATAATTTTAACATAAAATACCTCCAATTTTTTTATATAAATATCATATCATATAAATTAATGTAAAACAATAATTTATTTATTATATATTTAAATTTATTTACTTATTATATTTGGGTATAAGTCCATTTTAGACTCAAATCAATCCTTTCTATTTATTACTTCTTTTGTAAATATAAATAGATTACATGAATTAGATATAGGCTCTAGCGATAAGATGTTTGAAAATATTAAAGAACATACAGGAACCAGTATGATTTGTATCAAGCACTTCAGAATAAAGTATCACCTTTCTATCGTCCAAGTTTAGGAAGCATTCAAAGCGCTCTAAAAAAACTGGAAAATTTAAGGTATATTACAGCTGAGAGAACTATAGAACAGTGGTTTGAAGCTTTATTGAAAGAAATGGAGGAAGAATAAATGAATATAAGAGAATACACTTATCAATATCAAGATGCGGAAATTCACTATTATATGGTGGGTAATCCTTTGAATGATTTCTTAACATCTGACCTTGAGTTTGTTATGGATTTAAATAAGCTATCTTTTTTAAATTTAGAAAAATTTCTATACAATTTTTTTAAAAGAACATCTCTATCATTTTTACAAGGAAACTTCGAATTAAGGATAACATGATTTTTTCTTATATTTAAATTTACACCTTCACTTAATACGATAATGGTTACTCCTTTTTTATTATGATAATCTTATCTTTGGAGGTGGATGTAAATTGAATAATGAAGAAATGATTGAAATTGCATCAATAAGATTAGCATTAATAGCTCCTGCTATAACCGGAACTTATACGGATAATTCTAAAATTACTTATTGTAGGCGTATTTCGTTAAAGCCAGTTAAACTGCCTAATGGAAAGGAAATACTTTATAATCCTGGAACTCTCTCTAACTGGGAATCCTATTACAAGAGATTTGGATTTGACTCACTTATGCCTAAAACACGTAGCGATGTAGGTACAACAAGAAAACTCAATGATACTACAATAGAAGAAATATATAGGCTTAAAAGTACTTTTCCTAGAATTAATGCCACACTCATATATCATAAGCTAATTAAAGAAGGCTTTATTAATAAAAGTGAGGTCTCCATTTCTACAGTGCAAAGATTTATAAAGCAAAATGATCTTAAATCTGCAAGAAATGTTAATGTTAAAGACCGAAAAGCATTCGAAGAAGAATTTGCTGGAGGAATGTATCAAGGTGATACTTGTTATGGCCCTTATATCACTGAAAATGGTCAAAGAAGACGAACTTATTTAATAATGCTTATTGATGATAAATCTAGGCTAATCGTTGGGAGCAGATTTTTTTATAATGATAATGCCTACAATTTTCAAAAAGTTTTAAAAGAGTCTGTTGCAAGATATGGAATCCCTTGTAAATTATATTTAGACAACGGATCACCCTATAGAAATGAACAGTTAAGTCTTATCTGTGGCTCCCTTGGAATTGTTGAACTTCACACGAAAATCAGGGATGGAGCATCTAAAGGTTATGTAAAGAGTTTTATTATGTAAAGAAAATTTAGGAATAGCAGTATTCATCTAGATCACAGATCGTATTTCTTTACATAATATTTCATTGGGTATGCATAAATCAAAACTAAGGAGGTTTGATTTATGATTAAAAATATCACACAACTTATTGATGTATGTGAACATGAACTATCTGATCTTGATTATTCCAAACAACATCACCATGTCAAGGGGACGTTTCATTTGACACCATTCTAAAGAATTATTTATATTTTGAAGGTAAACAATACAGAAATGATATAGCCCTTATATCAAAATAACAAACAAAAAATAAAAAAATATTTAACTATAAATAAGCGATGATTTTATAATTATAAAATCATCGCTTTCTATTTAAATGAATTATATTTTTACTTGCTAAATTATACATAAACATGTATAATCATAAAAACTATTACAGTATTTTAAAGAGAAAGCTTTATGAAAACAATACCTAGGAGCTGATAATATGGGAAAGCATATAATAGAAGAGGCTAAGCGATGTCTACAGTGTAAAAATCCAAAGTGCCAAAAAGGATGTCCAATAAACACATCAATCCCAGAGGTTATTAATTTATTTCTTGAAGGAAATATTTCTTCCGCGGGGGAGATTTTATTTAAAAATAATCCATTATCTGTTATTTGTTCTTTAGTATGCCCTCAGGAGAATCAATGTGAAGGGAATTGCATACTAGGAGTTAAATCTAATCCAATTCAAATAAGTACAATAGAGAACTATATTTCTGATTATAGCTTAAGTATTATGGATTTAAAGCCAGAAAAGAAGTTAAAAGGGAATATTGGCATTATAGGGTCTGGACCTGCTGGAATAACAATAGCATTTGTATTAGCTTTAAAGGGATACAGCATTACAATATTTGAAGCCCATGATAAAATAGGCGGTGTTCTTAGATATGGTATTCCAGAGTTTAGATTACCTAAGGATATTTTAGAAAGATTAAAGGATCAGTTATTACATTTGGGAGTAAAAATTAGACCTAATACTTTGATCGGACCAGTACTTACCATTGAAGACTTGTTTAGAGATGGTTTTGATGCCTTGTTTATTGGAACGGGAGTATGGAAGCCTGGAAAAATGAATATTAAAGGGGAGACCCTAGGGCATGTTCATTATGCTATAGATTATTTAAAAACCCCGGATGTCTATGATTTAGGTGAAAGACTATGTATTATTGGTGCGGGAAATGTTGCAATTGATGTTGCAAGAACAGCTTTAAGGGAAGGGATTAAGAAGGTCTATATAATGTATCGAAAGGGTATAGAAGATATACCGGCTAGGGACTACGAAGTTGAATATGCGAAGATAGATGGAGTTGAATTTATGCCCTTCAAGGTTCCTACAGAGATCACAAATGAAGGTGTAGTATATAGTAAGACAAGAAAAGTACAGGATGGAGACAAAATAGAATTTGAAACCATAGAAGATTCTGAAGGCTTGTTTGAATGTGATTCTGTAATTATAGCTATAGGTCAGGGTCCTAAGGCTAATATAGTATCTACAACCAAAGGAATAGAGCTAAACGATTACGGACTTGTTGTAACTAATGAATGCGGAATGACAACTCGTGAAGGTGTATTTGCATCTGGAGATGTAGTTACAGGAGCAAAAACAGTAGTAGAAGCGGTTAAGTACTCTAAGGATGTCGCTGAAGTTATTAATAGATATGTTTCGAAGAAGTATTCAAAATAGAATAAAAGTCTATGATAGCATCCAAATCGGGTGCTTTTTATTTGTGAAAAATAGAAATTAAGAAGGATATATGTAAATAAATGGAGAAATACATATATAATATTGTTAAAAGGAAAGAATGAGTAGTTAGTTTTGATAACAGAAATAAGTAAATGTTACCGAACTAAAGTTCGTAGAATTTCGCAAGATCAGCTATTGAAGAGCTATATGAAGAAGTATTTTTGTCTCAGCCAGAGGGTGTTCCACGCGCTGGTAGGCAGCGCATTGGTTAATACAGTATTCCTACAGGGTGCGGGAGAGTAAGCTTTGGGGCTAGTCGCACCACATGTCTTTTATCACAAAACTTGCAGCTGGGGAAGGTGGTCGGGTTGAGCAAGTCTTGTGCCAGCCCTTCGGGACTGACACGTCGGGAATAGCGGGAACGTTAGACGCAATAAAATCTAAAAAAAATGAATGTGGACATAAGGGGGGACATAATGAATAATTACTATAGATTTAAACAAATACATACAGAAAGATCATTAGAGATAAAAAATGAGTTTTGGAATTCTTTTACTATGTATATAAAACGACTTATACTTGAAGACTGGTTGACTGAAAATTTTGGAAAAAAAGACTATGATTCTGGGTGGCTTTGGGGATGTGACGATGAAATACTTTTAAACAGAATTGTAGAAGAGTTGGGTATTTTCATTAACATTTTTGATGTGAATTTTGATATGCCAAAGACTGCTGATATTCTTAGTATTTTAGAATTTTTCTATATTTACATATCAAAACCCATTGAAACAGTAATAGGTTATGGTGGGGATCGATACTCATCGGAATTTGATAAGGCTAGTGCCAGATATGAATATACAATTTATATAAACCAGTTATTTGAGAATCATAGATACAGTTATAAAATGGTTAAAGGGAAAGTGAATCATGTTGCATCAAAGGAATTAAATTCTATATATGATGGGTTACAAAATGAATCAGTAGAATCTGAGCTTATTGACCTAATTAGGAGATCGTTCAATTCATTTTCGGATAGAACTGGTCAAAAAAAAGATGATGCTTTGATGATAATTGCAAATGCTCTTGAACGTGTAAAGACGCTTGAAGGAAATAATAAGAAAAAGAGTATTGTTGAAATCATTGACAGAATTGATGAAAATCCAAAAGTTAGGGAGTACATAAACATATTGATAAAAGATATCACTAACATATCTAACAATTGCAGAATTCGACATCATGAGATTAACAAATTTGAAATAAAAAACCCTGCAGTACAAGACTTCTTATATTATGAATATTTGAATATTATCAAATTATTATTAAGTGCATATGATTTGGAATTATAAAAATGTAAAAATGGCAACGGGACGTTTTGCCGGACCCCATACTAAAAGACATTTTAGTAGAGTGCTTGAAATTGGGCGTGGAATAATAGAAAAAATTAATTAGTGGCAAATGAAACGTTCCCGTGGTTTACGTGGTTTATAGGAGATAGAGTAGAATTGGACACAGAAAAGCATAAAGATAAGAATGTCTTTGTTTTAATAGGGGGCAAGATATTTAGATAATTAATAAGGTATTGGTTGAGGCATAGTCTTGTTATGAGATTACTTCTAAGCTTGTTGTTTGAAAACTACAGAGTGAAATTGACTCATTTAAAATACCATTACAATCAATCTTTACCAGATACAAAATTTCTGATATTAATAGGATTGATATTTATAGTCAGTGAGTTAGATGTATTTTTTTACATAATACCTAAAAGTAAGAGACAAAGGGACAGGTTTGTATTAAAATATGAATCAAAACAAATCATTATTAAGTCAATGAATTGCTAACAACAGTAGTATAGAGACTATTTTAAACACAAAATTTGGGGATGAAAAATGAAGATATCACTTTTAACTAGTGGGTTTCCTAATGGGTTTACGGATGATTTTATTCAGTGTCTAAAAGAGCATTACAATAATAATGGTTCGTTTGTACTTATTGCATCTGATTTTGCAAGACATTCAAAAACAGATAGAGATCTGGATGCTTTTTTGAGTATGTTTAGAAATAAAGGTATCCTATTTAATGAAGTGTATGTAATTGACGATAGAATTACAAAGGAAAAAGCAGTGCAATATATAGAAAAAGCAGATATTATATGGATTGCAGGAGGAGATACACTTAAACAGATTACATACTTGAAAGAATATAATCTAATTTCAGTTTTGCAGAGCAGAGAAAGAATTACTATTGGTATGAGTGCAGGTTCAATAAATATGGCTAAACGAGTTGTATTGGCAAAAGACATAGATGATAATATTCCAGAGCTAGCTATATATGATGGGATTGGACTTGTAGATATTAATATCGAGCCACATTTAGATTCTGCGAGTGAGGAGCATATGAAAGATGTTTATGAAGCATCACAATTTACTACAATTTACGGAATTTATGATAACACATTCATCAAGATAGTCAATGATACGATGGAAATTTACGGTGTCTACTTCAAATATGATAACATTGGTAAATAAACATAATTCTCATAAACAATATTCTTATTTTATGACACAACAGTAGAATAATGTGATGTAAGGATAAATTATGCAACTGGAAGGAGTAGCTATATGAAAAAAGTATCAGCAATAATTTTAGCAGTCTGTCTTGCTTTTGTTCTAGGTGCTTGTAGTTCTAATGGAATAAAACAAGAAGAAAAGTATACTATGAATGCTTCCTATTCTTATGGTGGGGATTTAGAAAAAACGGAAATTTCATATGAAGTCATCATTAGCGGAACAAAAGAAGATATTGAAAGCATTGATGCCTATGAAGTTTTAATCAATATGGATTACTTAGATTTGATGTTACAAAATGGACCACATAGTACTCAAAGAGAGCTAGGGAAAATGCCTTATTTTAAAATAACAGGTAATTTTACTTTTAATACAAGTGGAAAAAGTAAAGAAAAAATAGATAAGATGAAGTTACTGGAAGGTATCCAAATCATCGATAAGGATAAAAATGAAGCAATCTTAAAATTTAATAATTATTAATATTACTAGTAATATCTTTAGTTTTTCACATGTTGCAATCTTCTTAAGATACGAAGCAAGGCAGCTACAAAATAGTCACCCTTTTTAATTTCAATACTATTCTTTATTTAACTTCTAGGGTCTGTCCCCAGAGGTTAAATAATCCTAAATGAAAGGTATTAGGGTGAAAGGTGGAATTATTAATGAATAGAAAGTCAGGTGTGCCAAGGGGACGTTTCATCTGACACCATACTAAAAAATATTTTAATAATCAAGGGTGATAACAATGGCAAGACAGAAAAGAGAGAAAAGTAGTACAGGAACATACCATATTATGATAAGGGGAATAGATAAAAGAAATATATTCACGGATGATAGGGACAAAGAAAGATTTTTATATTATTTAATCAAAGCAAAAGAAAAAAGTAATTATACTATTTATGGATACTGTCTCATGGATAATCATGTACATATTTTAATAAAAGAAGGAAATGAAGAAATTGGACAATCCATGAAGAGGATAACGGTGGGATATGTAGGTTGGTATAATTTCAAATATTCACGGACGGGACACTTATTACAAAACAGATACAAAAGCGAAGTAGTTGAAACAGATGAATATTTTATAACTCTATTAAGATACATACACCAAAATCCTATAAAAGCAAAATTAGTTAAAAATATTCGAGAGTATAAATGGAGTAGCTATAATCAATATATAGATAAAACTAAAGAAGTACTTGTTGATACTAAGTTTGGGATGAACTATTTTACTAATAATAAAGATAGCTTTATTCGATACATGAATAAGAAAAATAATGATGAATGCCTTGATTATATAAATAAAGTTAAGAAGACAGATGAAGAAATTAGAAAAGAAATACAAGAAAAATATGAAATATCATCTATAAAGAATATGTTAAAACCAGAAAGAGATAAAACGATAAAAGAAATAAAGGAAAACTCCAATACAAGTAATAGACAACTTAGTAGAGCGCTTGAAATTGGACGTGGAATAATAGAAAAAATTAATTAGTGGCAAATGAAACGTCCCCATGGCACGTTCCTAGCAAGAGCATCTAAACCTGAACAGGAACCATTTATAGGAAACCAGTCAGGTGGTAGGGTTTTTCTATTTTTAGGCACTGATGATTTTTGGAGAGATTATAATCAAATGAACTCAAGAGGAATTGAATTTGTAAGAGAACCTAAAGAACAATCGTATGGAACTGTTGCTGTATTTAAAGACTTATATGGAAATCTATGGGACTTAGTACAGTTTGAAAAAAATCATCCAATCTCAAAAATAATTAAGTAAATCTATAACATTTAGGATGCTTTATTAAGTGGATTATATCTTCTTTTTAAAATTATACTATTAAAATATGAGTACAGTTTCTAGTACAGTAATGTAGTAAATTAGAACAAATGTTGAAATTTAAAACTTTATTCTTGTTATTAAATTAGTTAGGAGAATGTATATGAGAATGAAGATTCTATCTTTATTAGTTCTTATCCTTATTCTTAATGGATGTGAGACCTTTGAAGGTAAAATATTATCATTGGAATTTATAGAAGTTAAAAAAGTAACAGTTAATAACTTATTGAAGGATACCATTGATACAATCATAGATGAGAAAAATATAAATGATAACCACAGCGTATTTCTATATCAAAGCCAAAATGAAGAAGAAATCAGTGTAGGTATACGTACAAACAAACAGTATTACAATTTAGGTGAATTATCAATGCAAGGAACTCCAGAAGAACTAATGGGCATTACAGAAGTAAAGGTACTAGGAGAAAAAGCAATTAAAATACATGGTATTCTAGGAGCTAATTACGCCCACTCTTATTATTGGTTTCATGAAGATGGACTTGAAGGTTCTATAATTCACGTTGATGGTTATAGTAGAGAAATTGATATAGATGATGATAATATAAAGGAAATTGTTTCTGAAAATGGAACAATATCTGAAACTATAATATATGAACTAATTGGGGATGAAATATTAGTTTTACATGTTAATGAATCTATTGGTGCAAAGGCAGTTCATCTACAAGATATAGATAAGAAAATATTTGAAGTTCATTTTGAACAAAATGAGCTAGAACTATATAAATACAAGGAAAACTCATTTAGAAAAATGAAGTAAAAATGAATACCCATTTAATTATGTAACTAAAGCTATGGAGAATAAAAGATTTATCCTTTAGTAGTGAAATTATAAGAAATAATAATGTGAGAAGGAGTGGGTAATGCAATAATTAAACTTCATAAAGAAATTATTGGTACATTTCCCCCGATTAAAGGGAGAGTCGATAGGCTATAAAAGTTTTGTCCAAGAAGAAGGAATACTTATGGATTAACATTGGCAAGGGGACGTTTTGCATGACACCATACTAAAAAACATTTTAGTATGGTGCTTGAAATTGGACGTGGAATAATAGAAAAAATTAATTAGTGGCAAGTGAAACGTCCCCATGGTTTTAGTGGCAAGTGAAACGTCCCCATGGTTTTATATTGATGGAATTTATACCTTGCAAGGTAAATACAGTTGGAATAAAGTTGTAAGTTATCGATGGGGAGAGCAAAAAAA
>SWCB01000314.1_pt1 | contig 11651 bp, 13 predicted proteins | sample 4692901 | NCBI WGS metagenome assembly SWCB01 (sample SAMN10267276, study PRJNA491770) | bioreactor metagenome | isolation source: DHS bioreactor inoculated with subseafloor sediment | place: Japan: off Shimokita Peninsula | collected 2006-08 | reverse complement strand
AACCTTAAAACCATACGTGAGCGTTGTTCTTTAATTCCGCAGAGCTTAGCGTTTTATGAGCATCTGACCGTAAAAGAAAATTTACATTTCTTCGCGGGTGTTCAAAAGGTCAAAGGGAAAGTGCTGCAACAAAATTTGGCGTATGCAGTTGAAACAAATCGACTTTCTGCAATGATGAATCAAAAGTCAGCTACCTTGTCTGGTGGCCAAAAACGTCGATTAAATATTGCGATTGGTTTATTGAATAATCCCGATGTGTTGTTTTTTGATGAGCCTACCGTCGGAATTGACCCTGAATCTCGTAATGAGATATTAGACACGATTAAAGCCTATAAATCGGATAATAAAACCGTTATTTATACGTCACACTATATGCCTGAGATTGAGAAAATTTGTGACGAAGTTGCCATCATGAATGCAGGTCAGGTTGTGAAACAAGGCTCTATTTCATCAATGGTGAATAATGAAGAAAGCCAACAAGTGATTGTTGAGCTATACCCTCATTCTTCTACACAATGGCACTCAGATATGGCTCAGCTTCAAGGTGTTAAGCTTATTGATGGAACCTCTTTATTGTTAGAGACATCAAACAGCTCACTTGTTGCTCAAGTATTGGCGTTGCTTGAAAGTTCTAATCGTAAAGTGAAGCAGATCCGCTATGGTACGACGACGTTAGAGTCATTGTTTATTAACTTAACGTCTAAAGGTCGATCTGATGTTTAAAGCGATGTTGATGAAAGAGTTCTTATTAGTTGGTAGAGATAAACACGCGTTAGCAGCCTTATTTATTATGCCTGCAGTGTTTATTTTGATCATGTCATTAGCGCTTAAAGATGTGATGAACGAAGATAAGTCATTAATGACGTATGCTCTAGTCGATCATGATCAAAGTACGGGCAGTGAAGCATTAATCAACAAGCTATCTAATTTATCGGTATTAACAAAACATGAGTTAAATTCTAATGATTTCCGCTCTCCTGAAGAGGAAGGGGTGCAGTTTATTATCGATATCCCTGAAGGTTTTTATCAAGATAAGTTACCACTCAATATTAGTGTCGCTGCAGATACTTCACCGTCATTACTCACTATTTTTAAAAACCAGATAGCACTCAGTTGGATGGGAAATAAGCTCGACGAAATTAATTCATCGAATCAAGATAGGCTTGCCTTCTTAGACGAACAGAATTTAGGTGAACAGAGCTTAAAGACACCTACCAGTTTTGACGAAGATACCTTGATGAAGGTGCAATACGCCAAATTAGCAGAAGACGAAAAACCGACCTCAACTCAGCAGAGTGTGCCGTCTTGGATCGTCTTTGGTCTGTTTTTTGTCATCATTCCAATGTCGACTATTTTCATTAGTGAACGTAAACAAAATACCTTAATGCGGTTAAGTACCATGAACCTCAGTTTGCCAGTGTTGTTTGGTGGAAAAATCCTTCCTTATATGCTGATAAATCAAGTTCAAGTCTGGCTAATGATTGGGGTTGGCATGTATATCGTCCCTCTATTTGGCGCAGCACCATTAACTATTGGTGGTTCAGTATTAGGGTTGATTTTAGTTTCGTTATCTTTAAGCCTTTCTGCTATTGGATTGTCCATTTTAGTTGCCACAGCAGTGGACAGTATTGAACAAGCAACCACTATTGGTGGCATCATTAATATTTTATTAGGGGCGATTGGCGGTGTCATGGTACCTAAATTTGTGATGCCAGAAGCGATGCAAAGTTTTGCTAATGTCTCCCCAATGTCGTGGGGGTTAGAAGGCTTTTTAGATATATTTTTACGCCGAGGAACGGTAATGGATGTGCTCAATGAATCCATTGCTTTGACCTTATTTGGTGTGGTGTCACTACTGATTGCAAGTGTCATATTTACCTATAAACAAAGGAAAACTTCATGAAAGGCTCTTTAGATACTGAATTTAAATTAAAACTAAAATATATGATCTTAGAAGAGTGCGATAGAGAAGAAATTTCGGCTAGCGAATTGGCAGACGATGTTGAACTATTTTCTGATCAAAGTGAATTAGTTTTAGATTCTGTTGACGGACTGCAAATCTCAATGCTGCTACAGCGCCATTTTAATTTACGCTTGGTTGATCCAAAAGAATTTCGTCGTATCGTAACGACGATTAATAATCTTGCTGACCACCTGCAACCAGAATAGTGACGATGATAACTCTTTTAGGTGGTGATACTTTTAGTGCTCTCGGTGAAATAAAGCAGAGACTACAATCTCTGAGATCAGGGGCTTATCAAACGGTAAATAAATCTGTGCAAGTGTTTGAGCAAACCAAAACCTTACCGTATTACGCGATTCAAAATAAAGGGGATTTTAGTGTTCTTTTTGATCCTATTCCTCACTTAATTACCTTAATTGCCCCTATTTTTGAACAACATCAACTTAGTATTGAACAACGAAGTCGTTGTGGTGTTTTTTTAGGTTGTGCAGCAAATGATATTTCTTTAATGGTGCCATTAGGGCAAAGCATTAAAGATGGCTCTCTTCCTCAGCTTGAGCAACAGAGTATCGGTAATGGGCATTATGCTGACGTAATTTCAGCACATTTTGGTTTGAATTCTTTTAGTTTAACTTACAACACTGCCTGTACATCCAGCTCTAATGCGGTGCTCGATGCAGCGACCATGCTAGAAAGTGGTGTAATTGATTATGCACTTGTGATTGGTATAGAAACGTTTGCACCACATTCATTTGAAGGTTTCGTTTCGATGCAGTTATTGGCGCAAGAACAGACTAAACCATTTGATGTTAATCGGGATGGCTTATTACTTGGTGAAGCATTGAGTGCTGTTTTAATGAGTCGTGATGATATTTGTGATTCGGATTGGCATTTTCTAGGCGGAGCGAGTGAGTGTGAAACACACAGCGTAACAGGCGTTAATCCTGACGGTTCTGGGATCAAACGTGTTCTATCTCAAGCGTTGTTAAACAGCCAAGTTAGCGCCTCCGATATTACAGCGGTTAAAGCTCATGGTACTGCTAGTCATTTAAGTGATTTAGCTGAAGTTAACGGAATGAAGCAAGTGTTTAATCAAATGCCCATATTTTTCTCATTAAAGCCTTATATTGGTCATACGTTAGGAAGCTGTGGTGTCAGTGAGTTGGTATTGATGATGAACACTATTGATCATGGTTTTATTCCAGCCACTCCTAATTTTGCAGCTCAAGATAGTGAATTAGAGTGGCAACCGTTGAATGTCACTCACGAGTGTGGGGAAGGATTCTTCTTATTAAACTGTTTTGGTTTTGGCGGTAATAACAATGCGTTGGTGATAGAGAAGGTATCAGCATGATGTATATTCATCGAGTATCTACGCTTAATATAAAACAAAATGAAACGCTTGATATAAAAGCGGAATGTAAGAAGGTTGCGTCTGCCTATATTCGCCGCACCGATCGTTTTATTCAACTTGGTTTATTGGGTGTATCTGGCCTTTTAAAAGTAAGTAGTGGTATTAGCCTCGGTGATATTGATAAAAACACCGCTGTATTTATGGTTTCAGGGCAGGGTAATCTCGCTGTATTTAGTCGTTTATGTCATCAACGTTATGTTGAAGAAGTACCGCCTAAACCTGTTGATTTCATCAATTCACTGAGTAATACCGCCGGCTTTTATATTGCTAAATATTTAGGTTTAGAAAGTAAAAACCTGAATTTAGCTCAACAAGGATTTGTGGTTGAAAATGCGTTGTTATTAGCCGATGCAAACTTGAGAACAGGGCAAGAAACACACGTATTGTTAGGTGGTATAGATGAGAAACCAGAGGATAAGACTCTTCCCCATTCTTATTTAAACCTTCCTATTAACCAAGCGATTGGTGAAGGTTCGAATTGGATCTTACTTAGTGCAAAGCAGCAAGATGCACTTGCAAGTATTGAGGTGTCTTCTCAGCAATTTGATAGTACAACCATCGTTGAATATATAAAAAATCAATCAGGAATCACTCACGTAGTATTTGGTCAGAGAATGCCTAAAAATATGTTTGAGCAATTGAGATCACAAATCAATATTCCACTGTTTGATTGTTTTGATCATTATGATTTCTATGAAACAAATATATTATTTGTATTGAATCGTTATATTGAAAAAGAACAGGGTTGTTTGGCTTATATTGATTATTTTAATAATGTTTATAGGGTGGTATTGGTAACTAATACCACTATTCTGGATACGTCAATCTAGATTGGTATATTAGGTTTAGTCATCAAATAACCCCCTTTATTGGAACATCATGCTCGACCAGTGAAAAGACAATTGCGCCTTCGTGGCGCATGGTCGAGAATACCATCTTTTAAATCACCGTATAGGCCAATAAAATTGGTCCCAATTGTAATCGCATTTTTCCTACAGTGACTGCTCTCTTTCCCAATAAGACTTTTTCATAATCCTTTCCTACTAATTTAAAAGACAAATTAACGCACTCTTACTGATTAAAACGACTTATAACGTTGCTATGAATTTTGTAATTAAAACCGTTTGTCAAAACATGATGTGATGCACTTATTGTACAAAAGTTTCTGGCATACGCTACAAACTAGGCGTATAAATAGCATATGCCAATAACAAAGAGCCTCAGGACAAGGCTCTTATCATGTACTACGAAGAAGAAAAAGGAGCAACAACCAATGATTATTGCAATTCCGATGAATGAAGATCGTATCGCCAATCATTTTTCCAAGGCTGACAATTTTTTGTTTATTAATGAACAAGGAGAAGAAGTTAGCCGCCATACCAATCCGATATACAACGCTCATTGTGCTGGTAAAAACGATTTGTTAGAACTGTTTGGCCGCCAACATGCAGATCGTATTGTCGTGCGAAATATAGGTAAGCAAATGTTGGGCAAGCTACTTGCTCACCGATTTACTGTTTTTCAAACCAACTGCGGTCGCCACGACATATTGGATCTTGCCAACCCAGAGGCTGCTGGACTGAATTCTTTAACTGATGCCGAGCAGGGGCGTCCCTCTTCCAATCATAAGGAAAAGAAAAAAGAAAGCGGTTGTCGACATAACAATAAAGGAGCTATTTCAAAGCAAGGGCATTGTTGTCAGCAACGAGCTGATAGTCCTGAGGTACAAGAAAGGCATCCTCATAAAGATGGTTATAATGCTCATAGTAGAGGTCGTGGCCGATGTGGACATGGTGAATCGAGAGGCCACCATTGTTGCCGCAATACTCCGGCTTAATTTACTACAGTATTCCTAAGCTCGAAGTCACAATATTCTGGTTCCTTAGTGATTAACCCTTCTTGAACGAAAGTTCTGATCACGGAACCAGTTTTTAGGTCAACATCATGATTAGTCATGTTAAAAACTCAATGTATGGCACTTATCATTCAATCAACAATAAGCATTGCCCCCGTTTTCTTATCCGTCCTTCAGTGCTTTTTTCCATTCGGCCAGAGCCTTAATATGGGAAGGGCCAATACCACAACAACCGCCAATTGTAGACGCTCCAAGTTCATACCAACGCTTGGCGTATGCTAAATAATCTTCGGGAGAGAGCTCTCGCATCGATTGCAACGTATCATTAGCTTCATGATCTGTTTTTATCGGCATAAAGTTATTGGCATAAACCCCAATTTCAATATTAGCATCGTACTGTTCAATAACCTCTTTAGCATCTTTGATCGCTTGTTCCATCACTTCAGGAACAGAACAGTTGAAGGATATACCTTTAGCACCAGCAAGGCAGACGATTGCCGTTGCCATTTTAACAGGTTGTCCGGATCTTAGTTTTGCTTCATTTTTGTCATTGTCATTGTCGTTTAAACTAAATGAGTAATAGCTGTCTTTAGCGGAGTTTTTCAACACAGAATGAATAACGTCAAGTTCCTGCAAGCTGGAAATGGTTTCTGCTATCCAGAGGTCAACATGCGGTTCTTGAGCCTTAATAAGGGTTGTAATGATCTTCTTAGCTTCATCGGCATGAAATAGATCGGGTCGATAGCTACCAAATGGTGGGGGAATAGCCCCTGCGACAAGTACCGAATTATTATTTAAGGCTACAGATTCAGCAATAATTGCAGCCTGACGAGCTAATTTGGCACCATCGGTTTTATAACGTTCTTCGCCAAGATGAAACGGTACACAGGCATAACTGTTGACGATGATAATTTCGGATCCCGCGTCAATAAAGTTCTGGTGGGCTTTACGGACATATTCGGGCGATTCAATCAGCGCCTGTGCACTCCAAAGTGGTTGTGAGAATGGCGCACCAATATCTTGGAGTTCGCGGCCCATTCCACCATCGAGTATGGTTAGTTTTTTCATATTTCCGTTTCTAGATAACTTATTCTTCAGGTTGGTACTAGAGTATCAGACAGGCACCTCTAAGACTATTTAGCCTCATCCCGTTCACTATTACGTCGTTTATCGCCATTTATTTATTCAGCTGAAAGCGTTGGGCATCTACTCGTAATTCCTTGTATTTTGAAATCAGATCGCTTTTGCTTAACGTTTCATCACCAAAGAAAAAGCCGTTCTGTGATTGAATAATCTCATAGTGTTGGTCAATTAAGCTCAATGCTAAATCGGCTTTTTTTAAAGTGTAAGGGCTACAAGATTGACCGTGTAAATCATCAAGTAGGTCGAGCACATTCGAACGGTAACGCTCAACCAGATATAAGGTTTGTAACTCTTCGTCATTTGTTAGTGCATTTTGCCAGCGATGATTAATTGCTTGCTGCCATGCGATTATGTTTGTGTCGGCATTCCGTACAATAAGTTGTTGTAACTTATGCTGGTAGGCTTCTAGGGCACACTGCTTTTCAAGTTTGTATAAATCAAACAGTGCTTCTGTAGTCAAATTGTTCGGATTTTTTAGTAAAAAATCAAAAAAGAAACGAGTTTCAAAACGTTCGACACCATGAAATAGCGGTGTATCGAGCCCATTGTTATTAAAGTGAATGTTAGAATTAAATTGATACATATAACCAAAGTCGAACAGTGTTATCTCGCCTTGGCTATTTAATAAGATATTGCCTGGGCAGAAATCCCATTCGAATAAACCTTGTAGCTCAAGGTTTACGATGGCGGTAAAAATTTGTTGGAATACGTCATGATTCAAAGTAGAGAGGGGCTCACCTTCAATCCATGGAGACAAAATAATACCGTCGTTGAATGACGCAAATTGGGTATCGACTATGTGCGTAAAGCTTTCTGATTCGCGTTGCTTCAGCTTTGTAAGATCACGCCTGCGCTGCACTTCATTTAAAAACGATGTTTGACCGTCAATATTATTGACTAAACTCACCGCTCTTTTTTGTTTCAAGGTCCAGCTTTTTCCATCAATGTGCAGGTGGAAAACAACAGCTGTAAGACCAGAATTGAAAGTTTCGACAACATAACTTGAGTCAGCCGTTGTATTTTTTAGTTGATCTAACGTTATCGATATACCCTCTAACGTACCGACAACGATATTCTCCCCACTGTCGACAAACGCTTGCTGTGCCTGTTGGCGTTGCTGTTCCAGATTCATTTCTGGCTTCCTTTCCATTGAAATAATACGGTTGGTGAATATATAAGGGGGGATGCCTTACATACTGTGATAAATGTATTAGATTTCACATTTTATGCCCCTCTGAACGTAATAATGCCACTGGTCCTCAAACAAGTGGCATTATGGTAATAGCGTTGCGTTACAGCTCTTTGTTTATCTGTACTAATACTTCTTCTGTGGTTCTAACGCCGTTTGCGATCATACGAACGTTGGTCATTGCCGCTGCATAACCATCCATATCAGGTAATTGTGCAGCCGCCGTTGCATCTTTCACAACTAATACCTCAAAGCCTTGCTCCATAAATTCTCTTAAATGAGACTCTGTACAGAGATTTGCAGACATCCCAGCCAGAATTATTTTACTCACGTTACGTTTACGTAGCTGAAGGACAGTGTCGTTCGTTTCTGGGCCATACACTTTATGAGGGCTCGCCACTGCGGTTTTTCCGTTATTGATGTATTTTTTGTATTGCGGCATAAAGTCTGGACCCGTGCTGGGTTTAAAGCCTGCTTGATCAAGGCGCGCATCACTTTCAAACATCTTTATTCCGTGCATCGCATGCTCTAGTGCACCACCATGCTTAAAGGTTAAATCTTGCGGAGCGTAAAAGTGAGGAGAGATCACAAGAAGTATGTCTTTCTCGCCCGCAATTTTCATTAGTTTTTCAATGTTTTCAACGGTGCCATTCTTAGTAACGCTTTTCCCTACTAACGGCCATGCCACACCATCGGGAGATAGAAAGTCAATTTGAGGGTCTGTAATGACGATAGCTGTTTGGCCTTTGACAAAAACCACACCAGGGTCAGGGAGCCCGTCTCCGCCTTTCTTCGCCCCGTCAGCAGCGTGGGCTGCTACTCCGGAAAAAAATAGTGCGGTACATGAAGCTATTAAAATAATGAGATTTTTCATATTCATATTCATAACATTCAACTCCAACTTTAAGTGACACTTGGGTAACTAAATACTTGCAATGTTATCGTTTACGTTTAAACACAAGTAAAATAAAGATAGGTATAAAGGGTATTTTGTCAAGACACTAGCCCTGTTCCAGCAAGGCTGGATATTTCATTAAACGACATAAAGAACCTTCACTAAGTTTAGGTGAGGTCGCGTTTTCTGATTACCTTGAGCCGTTGGTGTTGATTGCGATGAATACTGGGTTACGCAGAGGTGAGCTGTTGAACTTTGCTTGGGCTGACATTTCTTTTTCAGGTCGATACTTAACGGCTAGTGCTAGAAATGCTAAATCGAAAGAAGGGCGAATCGTCCCCCTTAATAACGAAGTGTTTTCGACGTTGGAAAGTTGGCGACAACAAAATCTAGACTCCCTCTATATATATGAGGGAAAAATAGGGTTGCCATTATCAGCTAACTTATTTTTGCCCGAAGGTGAGTTACAACGAGTATTGTACAGTTGGAAGTAATTTGATTTTTCCCTATCAGAGCTATTACAAAAACCGACTGAATAGCTAGATTTACTTAGGGTGACAGTATATTGATTACCTTATCCAGATAAAGTGGCCTCCAAAGAGGAGGCCAGATTCAATGATCCACTACAATATGATTAAAACTAAACATTAAATTTTCCAAGAGTAGGCACTTTTATCTAGGCTTCTTATTTAAATATCATGCCTTTGGAGTTGAAATAAACTTACGTTAAAGATATTAATATAGGAGCTAGCATAGATAAAAATATCTCTGATATTTGTTACAGTAAATAACCACCACTAGCTTGAACACATTGTCCTGTGACCCAACCAGCGCGGCTTTCAGCCAGTAAAATTACTGCATTTGCGACATCTTCTGGTTCTCCTAAGCGTCCCATCGGTGTTTGTGCAATGATCATCCCCAACATTTGTTCGTTTGCTTTAACTTCTTCGGTGATATCTGTGTCTGTAAGGCCTGGCGCAACGGCGTTAACTCTAATACCCATTGGGCCAAGCTCTGCTGCAAGTAATCGAGTGGCATGTTCCACCGCTGCTTTTGAAGAAGCATAAGCTGCAACACCAGGCATCATTGCGCTTGCTGCAACTGAAGAAATATTGATCACCGTACCTTTACTTTCAGCAAGGTGAATTGTTGCTTCACGAATAAGTGCTAAAGGTGCAAACACGTTAGTACGGTAAATACTTTCGATAACCTCATCAGTCGTTTGAGATAGTGATCCCATGCTACCCGTTCCTGCATTGTTAACTAGCACATCCAATTGTCCAAATTTGCTAATCACTTCCTCAATAATTCGGCTAGGCTCTCCAGTTTTACTAACATCACCAGCAATTGCATAAGACTGCTCCCCTAATTCTTGAGCTGTTTGTTCAAGTACTGTCAATCTACGACCAGTAATGATTACCGTTGCACCTTTAGCGATAAAAGCAGATGCAGTCGCTTTACCTATACCCGTTCCACCACCTGTGATTAATACGACTTTCTTTTCAAAATTTTCCATTTCATTCTCCTAATCTAAAATAATTGGCTGTTATCTTTTACAAAGTGCAATAGATAATTGTCAGTTGTGTGTTTGCTCTTTTGTTAAAACGCTTTAATAAGTTCTTTATTGTGGAACTCAATACGAGGTTTTGTTACATAAGAAATTAGCTCAGCAATGCTAGCTTCTAGTTTGGTTTTATCCCGACTCATTGCACTATGAAGCACAAACGGTGGCAGATAATTCATACCGACCATACTTGCTGTCTGCTCAAAGGGAGTCAGAAATTCATTCATGCTAAAGTGGTTAAACGAGTCTGCTTGGAAGCTCTCAGCCGGGCCTCCTGTAGTGATAGCAAGGATTAACTCTTTACCCTGCAACTTGTCGCCACCTTGACCGTAGGCAAAACCAAACAGTAATACCTGATCAACCCAAGCCTTTAGCACCGGCGGTGAAGAGTACCAATAGAACGGGAACTGCATCACAATGCGGTCGGCCTGTTCAAGAAGCGCTTGCTCAACAGAGGGGGTAAAACGCATTTCAGCCCCAGCTACGGAAGTTAAATTACGAGTAACGATCCCTTCAATGTCTGACAGAGCTTCAAACCACTTTCGGTTAGCCGTTGAGGTAGAAAGATCCGGGTGAGCGGTAAGCACAAGTGTGTTCATAAACCAGGCCTCTGTTGATAATCTATATGTCGTTTTGTTGTTGCTAACTTTAATTAACATCACTAACATTAACAATACACCGATTATCCATCTCACTAGTGAATGAAATCTAACAATGCGTCTACCCCTAGCTACACTGGAAATATTCAATGCCATTGCCAGCCACAAAAGCTTGCGTGGTGCAGCACAAGGCCTTGGCGTTAAACCCTCAACAGTAAGCCACCAGTTAAAAAAGCTTGAAGAACAACTAGGCACTGCGCTATTTATTAGAACCACCCGCTCAATCAGCCTGACCGAGGCCGGACGAGCGCTAGCCAGGCGAACAGGCCCTGCTTTTGAGCAACTCGACGAAGGTTTATACAGTGCAAAAACGGCAGGACATGCGGAGCGAGGCTCACTAAAACTTGCGATACCTGAGTTTGCTTATTTCTTATTAGTGCGAAACAAACTTGCTGGTTTCCAAAAGAGATATCCAGAGATAGAGGTGGAGTTATCAATAACCGATACCTTGACCGATATCCTTGATGAAGGCTTACATGCTGGCTTTCGAATAGGTGGATTGATTTCAGAAGATATGGTTGCGATAAATCTGAGCGCCCCCTTGAAAACAACTGTTGTTGCCAGCCCAGAATATCTTGAAAAACATGGCATTCCACAAGAGCCAAGTGAGCTACTAAATCATAATTGCTTGCGTTATCGCTTCCCTAGTTCAGGACAATTAGCCCCTTGGATATTTGAAGGTGACGATGGAGCTTATCCCGTAAAAGCACATGGTAATTTAATTACCAATTCATCCACAGCGACAATCGATCAAGCACTTCAGGGACTAGGATTGACCTTTACGTTTCGGGATTACTGCACCGACGCCTTAGCAAGCGGTGCGTTAATTGAGGTTTTATCGGATCACTTAGCAACATTACCAAGCATGAATATGTATTTTCCTAAGGAGTATAAGTCGATGCTACCGCTTAGGCTGCTTATAGAGCACTTAAAAAATGACGAGCCTGAGCGCAAAGGTGTTTAAGATTA
>SWCB01008898.1_pt1 | contig 11685 bp, 13 predicted proteins | sample 4692901 | NCBI WGS metagenome assembly SWCB01 (sample SAMN10267276, study PRJNA491770) | bioreactor metagenome | isolation source: DHS bioreactor inoculated with subseafloor sediment | place: Japan: off Shimokita Peninsula | collected 2006-08 | reverse complement strand
AAGATAACAATAACAGTAACCAGTTCAACTAAGGTGAAACCTTTAGCTTTTTTGGGTAAAGCCAGCATTAGAAGTTGGCCTTATAAACAGAAAATACAAAATCAAAGTTTTGTGGAGTAGTTACGGTCACCGTAATTAATTTTGCAGTGTAGTTATCATCAACACCTTCAACAAATAAACCGTTATAGTCACTATCATTAATCACAGTCACCCGAATTGTAAATCCAACATAGTCTGTTTCACTAACTCCAAGTGAATTCTCAAACTCAGCTAACGCATTATAATCATCAACATCGTCAAAAGTATCACGAGTTTCGCCTAGTTCAGACGTCAGCATATTTGATGCTGTACACGCTTGTTCGCCCATCTCTCCACAGCGCTTTGCCCCCCCGGACATATCAGAGTTATCATCAAATGCTTTAGCAAATATTTCATTGATCATGGATTGACCCAATTCTGCAGCTCGAATTTGATGTACTTGCTCAGCACTTTGATTAGCTAATGGATAGATTAAGGTGGTAAATATAGAGAAAGCGATCGAAAGCACAACTATACCGACAATAGTTTCAATAAGAGTAAAGCCTTGCTGAGTTTTTACAAATAGGGTTTTAATGGCTGTGCTCAATGGTTTATTCTGCATGAATATACCCTTCGGGCTCAATAATAATCCGCAATTCTTGCACTCCTTTAACGATAATTTCACACGGACTATTACAATCTATAGGTCTGCCCATATTATCAAAAGTAAAAATAAGATCATCAGGAGTTAAGATAACCCCGTCTTTGCTATCAACGGTAACCATAGTTGCTACTTTATCAATAAATTTAACCGGTGTTCCACAATCGGCTTTACCAAGTTTATTATTAGTTAGCTTAACTTGATGGCAGGGCTCAAGCACTTGCTGCATAGCACGAGTTTGTATTAAGCGTAATTTAGCAATTATATCTGTGCGATAAGCATATTCAGAAAAGCCATTAGAAGTGAAAAACTTAGGAGCAACGGTTACAGAGAGAATCCCTAAAATTATAATAACAATAATCAATTCTATCAGTGTAAAACCCTTGGAAGATTTAGCACTCAATACACAGTATTGCGATACTTTAGCGACATAAGGTAAATCACAAGTCATTTATGGATAACTCCATATAATCATTTATCTTAAACTGTTTGAAACCGAATACTATATACATTCATTAACAGTTACTTCTGGTTTAATATTCACGCCATCAGGGGCGTCATATACAACGACACAATCAGCAGATGAACTGAATAACGAACCTTGCTCTTCAGAATAAAAAATCAACTTACCATCTGTAGTCGCGCGGATAATAAAGTTTTTTCCTGACACATCAATTAGCCTTTGCCAATATGCTTCTGGCCCCGTCGTGTCAAAAGGCCCTGGAGCAATAGGGTAACCATAAGCAATATCTAATGCACCATCATGTAATTCAATCGTGCTGCTAGACTCATTATGTACGCCTTTTACAATAGCTTTACTATAAACTAGAGCCGAGGCACCTTCGATGGAAGCTTTTACACCTTGTAAAACAGCGGTCTGTGCATCAGCTTTCAAATTGATAAATTTCGGGGCTGCAGTTGCGGCTAGAATGCCAAGGATGACGATCACAACAACCAATTCTATTAAGGTAAATCCCTTTGTATTCATCTCATAAACCCTACTATTTAATACTGATCGGTTATTTATCAATCGAGTATTTAAAATTAAATAAAGTAAGCGCTTTGATATTAAAAATATGACTTACTAAACCTTATAAATTGCAAAAAACACCTCAATACTAATTTTTAATGACCTTTTAAGGGTTTAGCAAAGATAAAAAAGGAGAGCTTAGCTCTCCTTAAATAAGCTTAGAAGTTAGCAATCAGTCAGTGTTGCCGATACTTCTGGTGGCGTTTCTGAGTCTGTTGCATTTGTATAAGATATTTGGCATTTAGTTCCATCCGTTGCTCCTGAATGAGTAAAAACCATTATAGTAGCGTCCGTAGCATCTGGAGCTGGTTTGATATCAGAGCCACTTTCTAGTTCAATTAGGCTATCTATCCCTAAACCAGCACCAGTTGCACCAGCAGTACCAAGCTCGATAGCTGCTGGAAAACCATGAACTAAAGCGTAATACTTAGTACCAATTAAAATTTCACCGGTTGCTCCAGTTTGACCTTCAACTAATGCTTTTGCGTGCACCAAATTCACAGCGCTATTAATACTGCCCTGGACACCTTTCATCACTGACTCACGTGCATCACTGGTTAAATCGATAAACTTAGGTGCCGCTGTTGCCGCTAAAATACCTAAAATAACAATAACCACAACTAATTCAATCAGGGTAAAACCCTTTTGCGTGCTAAAACTTTTATTTGCTAACGTTTTCATAATCTAAACCTTATTATTTTTAATCGGAAAATTAATTGTTATTTATGTAAACCACAACAGCACTATTTGCTGGTTGGTAAGTAAAGTTATTAGAATTGCCCGTATTTGTTGCCGTGCCTGGGCTAAGAAAATTATCACCACTTTTATCCAAGGTTTCTTTCAGATAAAAATGACATAACGTGGCATCGCCTGAGCCTGATTTTGTAGCAAAATAATCCATACTGCTACTACTATTAAGTATGTTTATGTCACTCGTAATCCGTGGGGGTTGCTGTAAAATATTTTGCCAAATATCAACGCAATCACTAGCAGTTAAACTGCCTAAGTCATCGCCCTGATCTGACAAGCCAGTTACGTAGCCAGGTCTAATTTTAAGTGTGGCTGTATTACTTTCTTTCGTCAAAAACAAGGTAGTTCCATCATAATCAACGAAGTTGTCCCCTGAAGTATCTTTCTGCCTGCCTTCAGCTTCCCATTGGGCACGAGCAAGTGAAACTGCTGTAGCAAAGCCACCTGCCATACCTTCAATATTGGCTTGTTTCGCTTGATCTGTTAAATCCAGAAATTTTGGGATTGCAGTAACCGCCAAAAACCCTAAGATCACAACAACAATAACTAACTCTATAAGGGTAAAACCTGACTGTTTTCTCATAACAAATTCCTGATTATAATATTTATTTTTTTGTTTTAATTTTATTCTAGCAATGAAACAGCAATAAAGTCACTCACTTAGTTACATTTTTATACAAATGCTGATAAAGCGCAATATTTACGCTAATTTATACCCTAAGCTACTTCGTGCCAATGTCAATATCTCAGTTGCACCTCACTCACTTTGCCATTATGGCGGTAATAAGTAAAATACTCACCACTGGATAAACTGTATTGACAATAATTCATTGTCTGACTTTTAGGGCCAACTAAAACTGCTCCTATAGGTTGCTTCATATAATCTAATGGTGACTCCATGACAAAGTGCCAAATTTGTTGGCATGACAAGGCCGTAATTCCAGCGTCAACCCAACCTTTGCTGTTAACAGGAACCATAACTTCGTTGCTACCATCAGGTTGTCGATTACTACTTTTAACCTTGACAAAATCAGGTTGCTTATCCATAAACCACTGCGCACGTATGCCATTTACTCGTGCAGAAAAAACTTGTGCAATCGACTCAAAACCCGCGCGGGTAAGCTGCCCTTGATTTTTAAAAAAATAGAAGATAAAACTCGCCATTAATAACGCTACTAGTACAACGACCATAAGAATCTCAGCTAGAGACTTTTCTTTTTTTTCAGCAACTTGTAGTGATGTCATAGTTTTATCATCTAATAAAGCTCATTTATTTACCCTGGAATGCCGACATCATATCCCACATAGGGGTAAATATACCTAACGCTAATACCAAGACCATAACAGCAACTATTGCGATCATGATAGGTTCAATACGCGCTGTTAAGGTGCTTAGTTCATAGTCTACTTCTCGTTCATAATAATCACCAACTTCTGCCAGTAACTCATCAACTCGCCCTGTTTCTTCACCTACAGCGACCATCTGTAACACTAAAGGGGTAAATAAGGTACTGGTAACTGCCGAACGTAATAAACTTTCACCACTTTCAATACTGCTACGCATGGCAATAATTTTTTCACGCATAAAAGTATTATCAACGGCATCTGCAACGAGTGTTAAGCCAGATGTCATTGGTACGCCAGCACGTAAAATAATGGCAAAGGTATGAGCAAAACGAGATAGAATTGAACGTTCAATAACCCCGCCAACAACCGGTAATTTCAACTTGCGCCTGTCCCAAGCGTACATCCCAGCAGGTGTTTTTAAGTAATACTTAATCGCAAAAAAGCCAATAACACTGGCGATCAACATATGCGGCCAATAGTTGAGAAAGAAGTTGGAGCTAGCAATCAACATTTTAGTTGCCCAAGGCAAGTCAGCGCCGAGCTTGCTAAACATATTTGCGAAGGTCGGAATCACAAAAATATTTAAAATAACTAACGCTGCAACAATGGCAATCAAAACAAAGCTAGGATAGCGCAAAGCGGTTTTAATGCGTTTACGGGTTTCTTGTTCACGCTCAAAATAGCTGGCAAGCTTTAGAAATGCATCGTCGAGATTACCTGTATTCTCGCCAACATGGATCAGAGAAACAAACAAGGGCGTGAATATTTTGGGGTGCTGATGTAAGGCATTAGAAAGCGGAAAGCCCCCCTCTAGTTGCGCAGAAATATCTGTTAATGCTAACTTTAACTTTACTGATGTACTTGATTCTGCCATGCCATTAATGGCTCTTAAAATTGGCACACCTGACTTAACCAAGGCATACATTTGCCGACAAAAAACAATTAAATCATCCAAGGTAACTTGGTTAAAGCCCAGTAAATCACTAATATCAATATTTTTTGATGAAATGTCACTATCAGCCTGTTTAGCACTTTCTATAGATATCGGAATAATCCGTTTACGGGACAATTGCTCAGCAACCATAGCGGAATTAACCGCTTCGATAGCTCCTTTTACTTGGCTACCGTTGGCGTCTCGCCCAATATAATTAAATGCTGGCATAATATTATTGCTTATCCTGTAACGTCAACGGTTTCAACTAAACGTAAGACTTCTTCAACACTGGTGATACCTAATTTAGCATAATCAAATGCTGCAAGTGCTAATGGTCTAAACTCCGGATGCTGCTTAGCTGCTTGTGTGAAGGCTTCCGTGTCTTCACGTTTTAATGCCGACATCATAGCTTCATTCATTTCTAATAATTCAAAAACACCGATCCGACCTTTATAACCAGTATAGTGACAACTTTGACACCCCCTACCGTTACTAAATGTAATAGCACTGATGTCACTGTCCGCAAGATTCGATAGCCACATCATTTCCTGTTGATCGGGTTGGTGAACTTGTCGACAATTTTCACAAATTTTTCGCACTAAGCGCTGCGCAATAATCGCTCTTAATGAACTACCAACTAAAAAGCCAGCTGCGCCCATATCTAATAAGCGCAGGGCACTAGTGATTGCATCATTCGTATGTAGTGTAGACAAAACTAAATGACCAGTTAATGCGCCTCGCAGACCAATTTCAACCGTTTCTTGGTCACGCATTTCACCCACCATCAGAATATCAGGATCTTGTCGGAGCGCCGTGCGTAGTACGCTTGAAAATGTCAGGTTTATTTTGCTATTCACCTGCACCTGATTAACTCGTGGTAAGCGATATTCGACAGGATCTTCAACCGTAATTATTTTTTTCGTCGCTTGATTTAGTTCACTTAATGCGGCATATAACGTTGTTGTTTTACCACTACCTGTGGGACCTGTAACCAACACCATACCATGAGGTCGTGATATTTGATGACGGATACGCTGCACAAATTGCTCTGGCATGCCTGTTTCATCTAGCGACAATAACCCCGCAGATTGATCAAGTAGTCGCATAACAACCGATTCACCATGCTGTACTGGCATAGTCGACATACGTACATCAATGTTATGGCCATTAATTTGTAGGTTAAACCGACCGTCTTGCGGTAAGCGTTTTTCAGAAATATCCAAGCCAGCCATCAGTTTTAAACGCAACACCATTGCTGAGGCAATTTTATTCTCTTTTAATATATTTTCTTGCAACACGCCATCAATACGCTGACGAATACGTAACGAGTTTTCATCTGGCTCAATATGGACATCGGATGCTCGCATTTGCACCGCATCCTCAAAAACCGATTGCAATAGCTTACCAACAGTTGCGTCACCACCTTCTTCAAGAAAAGTACTTGATAAATCGAAGTTACTTCCTTGATCATATTCTTCCTCAAGTTGGCTAGCAAAGGACTCAATATCAGCTGTTCGGCGATATAAGCTATCAAAAGCATCAAACAGTTGTGACTCCATTATCACCGCTAAGTTTAAACGTTTTGGCGATAACATTTGCTCAAGTTGATCAAGGGCACTTAAATCAGCTGGGTCGCTCATACCAATGAGTACCGAATCCCCTTGTTCTTCAATAATCAGGGCACGCAAACGTCTTGCATGCACTTCTGGTAATAACAAGGCAACTTCGGGGGGAATTCTTCGTTGGCTAATATCTAAAAATGGCACATCAAGCTGCTGCGCTAAAAATTCTAACAGCTGTTTTTCACCAATATGACCTAATTCAATTAAGGCATCACCGAGTTTTCTGCCACTGGTTTTTTGGCTATTTAACGCTTGCATCAATTGTTCATTACTAATGATATGTTCGTGAACAAGCAAGTCGCCCAAACGCATTTTTAATTTAGGTGCTGCCATATTATTCTCCTAGCTCTATCAGGCGTTGACGAGCAAACTGCATCGCACTATTAGATAAGTCATTGCGCGCTATTGCCTGTTTGTAGGCATCTCTTGCCAGCACAAATTTGCCAAGGCTATCTAATGACACTGCAGATCCCAACCACCATCGCCCAACATGAGGCTCAAGTGCAATAAGTTTTTCATAAGCAACAATGGCATTACCGTGCTCGTTTAAATCTGCTGCCGTATTTGCGAGTAGTGCTTGTAATTCTGTACTTGTACTATGATTTACTGGCCTTAAGACATTATAGGCTGGTCTCGGCTGGCCTTGTTCATAATAAATTCGTGCCGTCATCAGGCGCATTTCTTCTGACTGAGGTGCCAACGCTATACCTTGTGATAATAGGTTCACTGCATCTTGATATGATTTTCTACCATACCACAATGCAGCCAGCTGTTTACGCGCAGTTACATGCTCAGGCATGATCAACAACACTTCTTCAAATAAGGCTTCAGCCTTGAGTATGTCATTACGCTCAATGGCTTGCTCTGCTTGAGTTATTTTATTAGCCGCTAGCGCCTGTGGAGTCAACTGTGTACGCGAAATGGTTAAGCTTGGCGTAGCTTTCGCAACATTAGCCACTTGTTTACGCCCAGTAATATCACTTGTATTCTCAACGTTCGCAGCATCAAGCGCAGGCATTTTTTCTGTATTATCCGATAGGCTAGTTGCTAGGGGGTTAATTTTAACGCTATCATTATTACTATTAGTGGGCTTTTCTGCTGAAAATAATGACTGCTTTGATAGCTCATCAGCAATATCACTAGCCGCTTGTTTTACTGGCGATGTTATTATTGTTGCTTTTTCTGACGCAGCTTCAACTGCAACAATAGGCACTTGATGGGCACTTTGCTTATCATCAATCTTCTCACTAGCATCCGTCAAAACGACATCACTAACAGCAACATCATTATTAGCACTGATAGCGAAAACATTGGTTTGCACCTGCTCTTTTAACTGTTGATTTTCACTGTAAAGTTGCCAACTAAATATGCCAAGAACATTTAAAACTATAATAGCCACAATGATAAACATCACTCGACTCGTTGAAGATTTTGCTGGCACTGGAACCACAGCTTCGGCGCTTCTTTTTTGTTCACTTTGACGTTTGTCTAAATCTTTTAGCATTTGGTTGATGACGCTCATAGTGATATCCCATTAACATGCCATGAATAATATAAGCTAACAATAACCGCAATAATTAATACGCCTGCTAAATAAAACTTATAAGGCGTTTTATGCTGCATACCTTCAGTATCTTGAATCGCTTTTGATAAGTGCTTTTTAGTAAGCTGATAACATCCTTCGCCGTAACCAAGCATCAACATTTTATGACAAATAATATTCACCAGTCGTGGAATACCTTGACTAACATTAGCAATTTTTTTCGTAATAGCTCGGCTAAATAAATTGGCACCTTTGTAACCAGCAATCTGCAAACGATGCTGAATGTAATGCTCTACCTCTAGCGCGGTCATGGCTCGCAATTTATAAGAAAAGGTGATTCGCTGCTTTAATTGTCGAAAAGCTTTTTCGGCTAATCGCTCATCTAACTCAGGCTGTGCGAATAACACTACCTGTAATAACTTTCTTGTTTCTGTTTCAAGGTTAGTGAAAAGTCGCAACGCTTCAAGGCTTTCTGCCGGTAATGCTTGTGCTTCATCTAAGATCAACACCACAGAGTGACCCTGATTGTGTAGCTCCAACAGCCTTTGTTGGATACGTTGAGTTAGAAGTTGCAATGACATACGTTGTGCTTGCTTAACACCAAGCTCAACAGCAACCGCACGTCTTAATTCATCAGGCTTTAAATATGGGTTAGGAATATAAGCGGTAACAAAATGTTCGGGAATTTCATTCAGCAACTTACGACATAGTAAGGTTTTTCCTGTACCAACTTCACCAATGACTTTAATAAAACCCTCACCGGTTTTTAATGCCGTTAGCAATACGGCAAGTGCCTCATTATGAGGCTCTAAACCGAGATAGAAGTTGGTGTTTGGTGTTAAAGTAAACGGTAGTTCCCTTAAGCCAAAGTGATACAAATACATAAGGTTATAGCTTAATTATCAGCAGCGTTTGCGTCCGCATCTTCAGGAAACCATTGTTTTAACAAAGCACGGGCATCCTGTAATTGATTCTTCCAAGTATCTTGTCCAATAACGATCGGCTTTAATAAAATAACCAGTTCTTTCTTTTGAACTGATTCACTTTTACTTTTAAAAAGCTCGCCCATAATGGGTATATCACCTAAGAATGGTGTTTTCGATTCAAGGTTAACTTTACGGGTTTCAATTAAGCCACCAATAACAACTATTTCACCTGACTTAGCCCGAATAATAGTATCTGACTCACGGACACTACTTTGTGCTAACGGTAAAATAATATCTTCATTACTCAACCGTATGGTTTTAGTTTGCTCATCAGTAATAGTCACTGACGGATGAATATGTAAAATAACTTCACCATCAGCGTCTATTTGTGGCGTTACATCAAGCGCAATGCCCGAGAAAAAAGGCGTCAAATCAATTTCAGGTGTTGTAGTAGTAGAAGTACCTGTTGTCGTCGTACTAGAAACATCAGTGACAAAGTATTCATCTTCGCCCACTTTAATAATCGCTTTTTGATTATTTGTCGCTGTAATTCTTGGGCTAGAGAGTACTTGGACATTACCTTGGGTAGATAACAAGTCAATCACACCACTAAAGTCTTTATTTAGAAAACTTAAGCTTGTTACACCGCCAATTGCCGATGAAATAGTACTACCAGCAATATTTCCGGTTGTTGAAAAGCCAATATCAGTGCTTTCAATATGCCTAAGTACTTGATCCCACTTTACCCCTTGCTGATAGTCATCATTTAGGGTGACTTCCATTATTTTGGCTTCAATAATGACTTGACGGCGTAAGTGCTCTTGAGTGCTATCAAGAAAACTCTTAACAGCAGTAATTTCCGAAGGTAATGCTCGAATAGTCACTAAGCCAGCTTGTGGTGAAACGATAACAGAACGACCTCCTTCATCACCAACCAATGCCGTTAAGGTTTCTTTTAATTCGCTCCAGAAATCAGATTCATTTTCAGTATAAATGTTAATACCGCTACTGCCGTTCTGACTATTACCGCCTTGACCATTACTGTTTTGATTATTGTTACTATTGTTGTTGCTGCCATTAGCATTATTGCTGTTTGGATCATTCTCAGAAACACCACCAGAATTTATGCTGGTGCTAGACATACCGCTGCGCTTAACATAAAGATAATTGAGAGGAATTGTTTCGGTACGAATGCCAGCAGGATAAACTTGAATGACTCGACCTTGGCGACGAATATCGTAGCCATAAAGTGACTCAATAACATCAAGCGCCTCATCTAAAGTCACGTCTTTTAAATTCAAAGTGATCGTGCCGCTCACCTCAGGATGAACCGCGATACTGTATGATGAATCATCAACAATTGCGGCAAAAAATTGCTCAGCTGCAACACCACTTGCTGCTATTTCTAAACGTTTTTCAGCTAACAAACCATGGCGTGCTTGTTGCACTTCTTTTTGCATTAACTCTTGGCGAACAGAGTTTGGTAGTGTTTGTAATGGCTTTGGTTTGGCTGGCTTACTCGCTTGAGCAATTGCATCATCTAAGGCTTGATTGACCTCAGTAGGTGGCTTAGGTGCTGATTGACAGCCGGCAAGCACAAGTACAGCTGTGCAACAAAGCAATTGGATTTGGTGCTTCTTTTGATTAATTATTTTTTTCATTTTCAGTTCGCTATAACACCGGAAAATAATGATAATTCCATTCTACCTTGTGGTGAATCTAGCACCACCCCTTTTGAGTTAATGGTTATCAACTCAAAACCTTTATATTTATCACCAACATTGAGCACTTTACCATCAATGATGGCCTTTTTGTTGCCGCCACGTTGGATGATTGACTGTAATATTAACTGTGTGCTTTTTTCGCTATCGCTACTACTGCTTGATGCTACAGCACCGAAAGGTTTAGTTGGGTCAACTTGCTGACCATTCACATATTGAGACAAAAATAACAGTAATAGTATCAGGCTAATTTTATACACCAATGAACTCCTGTGCCGTACTTAAACTGTAGATTTCTACTTCAAGCTCGCTGACGGGGTAGGCTTTTAATTTATAGTCAAATTCTTGCCAAAAGAATTTCCAAGATAGACTCTCTAATTGCGTTAAATAGTCTTTTAACTGAAAATATTGCCCTTGTAATTTAATTTTAATAGCATGGCGATATAAACGTAGTTGTTTTTCTTGCGCTTGGTTAGCACTCGCAGTCACAGTATCTTGCTGGGCCAAATCATGGTTATTACCAAGATTAGTTTTTGTCACGGGGCTTGCAGGCAAAACTTCAAATGAAAGTAATTTAACCCCCTTTTGAAGCTTTAAAAGCTTGATTAGCGCATAACGCATTTGAATAGGATCAATTAGATCCGAAGTAAGGTTTAAGAGTTGTTGGTCTATTTCTCCTAGTCTTGCTTGGTATTGTGATAGTTCTTCTTTCAAAGCACGATTAGGGTCTTCAAGTAATGCTTGCTCTAAAACTTGAATCGATATTTTGTTATTTTTATTACTTTCTTGAGTTTGTAAAATTTGTTGCTCCAATTGTCCAATGCGCTGAAAAGGCTCATCCAAAAATAAACTATACAAAATAAAAATAATGGCCACTAAACCGCTCGCAATAATGAGATACTGTTCTCGTGGTGTGGTATTACTAAATTTTTCACTATAAGCAAGCCATTGTGTCATATTGCTATTCCCCTTTAGCTTGTGCAGAGCTAACCACAAACTCAGTTAATTGCTCTTCATTTTCGATCAAAGAAAAGTTAACAAAACGTTTACCCGACAAAAAAGTCGATGATTCGAAACCAGATAACCAATTCGGTACAGCATCAGGTGTACGCGCTATACCAGAAAACGTCATA
>SWCB01015349.1_pt1 | contig 11719 bp, 10 predicted proteins | sample 4692901 | NCBI WGS metagenome assembly SWCB01 (sample SAMN10267276, study PRJNA491770) | bioreactor metagenome | isolation source: DHS bioreactor inoculated with subseafloor sediment | place: Japan: off Shimokita Peninsula | collected 2006-08 | reverse complement strand
TACACCAAAAACCATTGGATCAGTGAAAGGATTTAATCATGTGTACCGAAGCATCCTTAGAGCAGGATATTCTGGCATTGGCAATGGCACCCCGTGCAGAACGCAAGAAACTGGCAGTCCAGATTCTCAACCTGACCTGGGAAAACGGGCTGTATCCGGCCTCGATTGCACCTGTTTACCAGGCATTGGGAAGCGGCAAACTGGCTGCCATGACCATTCCGGCGTTTAATGTGCGCGGTCTGACCTACCCGTTGGCGCGGGCTATCTGGCGGGCTGCCATGCAGGCCAAAAGTGGCCCCATTATTTTTGAATTAGCCCCTTCCGAATCCAGTGGTTGTGATCAAACCTTCGAGGAATACGCCGCCATGGTGATGGCAGCCGCTTTCAAAGAAGGTTATCGTGGGCCCGTCTTTCTGCAGGGGGATCACTTCAGCCTGGAAAATGCTGAGGATTTAAGCAATTTAGAAAAATTAGCTGTGCAGGTAATCGAGAGTGGTTTTTACCAGATTGATATCGATGGTTCGCACCTGTTTGATGAAAATGCCAGCGAATTAACCGGCTTTCATCAACCCAATGCGCAGGGTACTGCCCAATTAATCAAGTCCATTCGCGGTCAACAACCACATGATATTCATATCACCCTGGGTGGTGAAGTGGGTGAAATCGGTGGCCGTAATACCAGCGTTGCCGATCTGGAAGCCTTCCATGCTGAACTCAAAGAACAACTTAGCGATGACACACCCGGCCTCGATAAAATCAGCGCTCAAACCGGTACCACCCACAGCGGCATCGTCCTGCCGGATGGAAGCACCGGACGTATGAGCGTTGATTTTGAGCTGATTGCAGCACTTTCAGAACAAGCGCGCCAGTTTGGCTGGTCGGGCATGGTGCAGCATGGTGCCTCCACCCTGCATTTCGAAGATCTGGCAAAATTACCCAAAGCAGGTGTGATTGAAGTCCATCTTGCCACCCAGATTCAGAATATCCTCTTTGATCATCCAGCTTTTCCGGCGGATTTGCTCGCACAAATGAAAAGGGAGCTGGTCTCCACCACACAGGCTGCGGAAGGCGATCAGCTGGATGTGCGCGCTGACCTGAGCCCAGCACAACGTTTCTATCAGGCCCGCTGGGCTGCCTGGGGTATTTATAAGACCCAACTCTGGCAATTGCCGGATGAGGTCATCGCCCCAGTCAGTGAAAGTCTGGCAGAATGGGCAACCCAGATCTTTAAAGCACTCAAAGTGAATAAGCGCCGCAAGGTGCTGAAGGATTTCTACCCGGAGGAGGCGTGAAAAAGTACGACGTGCTCGGTTTGGGGTTGGCAACACTTGATATTCTGGCGCAAACCCCGCGTTTGCCACAGTCCAATGATTGTTTTCCGATTGCAGCCCTGGAAATGCAGGGTGGCGGCCCGGTCGCGACAGCGCTGGTTGCCCTGGCACGCCTGGGTGCTAAATCCCATTATCTGGGGTCATTGGCAGCGGATGACACTGCCCGCCAGATTGTGAACCAGTTAGGTGCATACGGCATTGATTGCACCCATTGCCCGCAACGGGATGCAGGCGTCTCATCGGCTTCTGTCATCCTGGTGGAACAAAGCAATGGTCAGCGTGCCATTCTCTTTCAAAAATCTACTGCGGAAGATTTACAACCCGCAGAGGTCCCCGCTGACCTGATCAAACATGCCCGTGCCTTGCACCTGGATGGATTCTTCACACCGGCTGCGATTCATGCCGCCAAAATTGCCAGACAGAATGGTGTATTGGTCTCCTTTGATGGTGGTGCTGGCGAATTAATGTGGGACGAGTTAACCCAATTGCTGCCACTGGTGGATATTCTGGTGGTTGCCAAAAAGTTTGCCCTGGCAACCAGCGGCAAAGCCAGCATCCTGGAAGCCGGAGCAGAATTGTTGCAAAAATATAAAAACCAGCAAGTCGTCATCACGGATGGCGAACACGGCAGCTGGTATTGGGATCAGCAGACCCATTTTCACCAACCAGCGTTCCGAGTGTATGTCGTCGATACCACCGGTGCCGGTGACTCCTTCCACGGTGCCTATTTGTACGCCTGCCTGCAGAAAAAATGGACGCCACAATACCGTCTGAAATTTGCCAGTGCGGTCGCTGCTATCAAATGCACACAATTGGGAGGCCGCAAAGGCATCCCCACCCTGTCTGAAACCCTCGTGTTTCTCGAATCCCAGAATTCATAGAAACGAACCCCATTTGAAAGGAACTTATGAAAGAAAATAAAGAATTAAAAGTAGGGTTAATCTCCGTCGGTGTCCCCTGGTTTGACCAGGATGTGGCAAAACGCAACCTGGAAGAAACCCGTGCCTGGCTGGAAGAAGCATGGACGGTGGTTGGCCCATCGGATGTAGTGGTGGATAACCCTGCCCTGGAAGCAGCCGTGCAGAATTTCCTGACGCACCAGCGCCCACAGGTGCTGATTATCCAGATAGGCACCTTCCCGGATGGTGAGGTTCCACTGAGCATCGCCGAACGGGTGCGCGTCCCGATCATCATCCACTCCCTGCCCGAACCAGAGATCGAAAAACGGATTGCCATCAACAGCCTGTGCGGCGCTAATCTGACCACCTTTACCCTGACCGAAATGGGATTCGCGCATAAAGCCATCCATGGTTTTGTGAGCGATCCAACAGTACAGGTGCAGATGACCGCCTACATTCGAGCTGGTCTGGTGCTGGAAGCCTTAAAACAGCAACGCATCGGGTTGATCGGCTTCCGTGCCCCTGGTTTCTACCCATGTGTCTTTGACGAGCTCCTCATCCGGCGAACGTTTGGGGTTGGGATCGACCATATCCCCCTGAGTGAAGTCGTTCTGGAACTCCAGAAAGGTCATCAAAACCCTGGGCCAGTCAAAGAATTTCCGCGCATAGAAGGTGGCGACCTGCCGGCAGAGTCGGTTGAGTCGATTCAAAAATATTACACTGCCCTGGGATCCGTGCTGAAGAACAGCGGACATAGCCTGTTTGCCATCAAAGATTGGCCGGAGATCATGGGGCTGGAAGACCCGGGCGGCATCTGGCCGGGACTGGGCTGGCTGCTGGATGAAGGCTACCTGCTGGCACCCGAAGGCGACGTGAATGCTGCGCTGAGCATGGCGATTCTAAATGGACTGACCGCTTCCACCCCCTTCTTTGCCGACATCAGTGCCTGGGACGATGAATCCAACGCACTGGCGCTCTGGCATTACGGCGGCGCACCCAGCCTGGCACGCTCCAGTGACGAAATCCGTTACGGGGAAGAAGGCCGTGAGGTGCAGTTCACGCTCAAACCTGGGCGAGGTACCCTGGTGCGCTTTGGCTATCATCACCAGCAATTCCGCATCCTGGCCATCAGTGTCGAGATGCTCGACAAGAAAGTACAACTCCGGCGGGCCGGTGGTTGGGCGCAGACCGTCAACCAACCTGCCCGGGATGTCGTTCAAACCATGCTCGACGATGGCTGGGAACATCATGTCGTCCTGACCTATGGCGACATCCTGCCAGAATTACGCGCCATCTCGCGCTTTACCGGAATTCCACTAACAGCGCTTTAATCGGATCATGCCGGGTTCGGGAACAACATCGCAGCGAACGTTCTTACCCCTTCAAAACCCGAACCCGGCACCATTTCCAACCTGAATTTGACTCAACCCTCCCCCCTCAACTCTCAATCACTCAACCCTCAACACTTAATCCCAACCGCCTTTCGCCTTTCGCCTTCCACTAAGTCAACTCTCCACCCTCAACCCTTAATCCCAACCGCCTTTCGCCTTTCGCCTTTCGCCTTTCGCCTTCCACCAAGTCAACTCACCCTCAATGACCCGAATCCCGAATCCTGAACCCTAAATCCTGAATCCTCAACCCTAAACCCTAAACCCCACCACTTGACGGGAATTAAAATTTTGTCTATTCTAAATAGATGAAATAATGATCTTATGAATACAGAAGGAAGGATCAATGAGGATGAATAAACGCGATGTGATGTTGAGTCTGTTGGATGCTGAAAAAGAGCTTCCTTATATACCGGCAGGTTTTTTCCTGCACTTTGATCCGCAATATCATCAGGGCCGGGCCGCCATCGATAAACATCTGGAGTTCTTTCACTACACCGGAATGGACTTCGTTAAAATCCAGTATGAGACTGTTTTCCCACTGCGGGAGGAGATCCGTAAGCCCGAGGATTGGCTGAAGATGCCGAAATACGGCCTCGATTTCTACCAGAATCAAGTCGATATTGCCACAGGACTGGTGCAGGCCGCCGGAAAAGAGGCGCTGGTGATCCAGACGCTGTACTCCCCTTTCATGTGCGCCGGGCATACGGTTGGCGATGATGTCCTGCTGCGGCATTTGCATGAGAACCCGGAACCCGTCAAGCGCGGGCTGGAAATCATCACCGAGAGTTTGTGCGCATCCTTGTGCGCGCCTGTATTGACGCCGGAGTGGATGGTTTTTATCATTCCACCCAGGGGGGTGAGACCAGCCGCCTGGAGGGCTCAGCTTTGTTTGCAGAGTGTGTGAAACCGTTTGATCTCGCGCTGATGAATGAGATTAATGAAAAGTGCCCGTTCAACATTTTGCACGTTTGTGATTATGTGGATGGCTATCGCGACCTGACCCCTTTCCTGGATTATCCGGGCGATGTGGTCAATTGCAGTTTAAAGCTGGGTGAGCAGAGACTGAGCGGGCAGCAGGTTTCGGAGCTCTTTCAGCGACCGTTCATGGGTGGTATCGAGCGATTGGGCACGATTAAGCAAGCAACAGCCGGGCAGGTAGAGCAAATGGTGAAAAGTGTTTTATTAACGGCACCGGAACGCTTCATACTGGGGGCGGATTGCACCATTCCCTCAACGGTGGATTGGAATAATCTGCGCGTTGCAATTCGCACAGCACATGCGTACCGTCCAAAAAAAGGAGGCTTGAAATGAACCCTTTTTATAACAGGGAGCAAAGACGGCTGCGTGCACTGTGGCGCATCCTGATTCAGGGTGGGTTGTTTTTCATGGGACTGGCCTTGGTGGGTGCGATTGTAGGCATCGTAGCGGTTTTCTTTATGGCTGCCAGCGGTCAGGCAGACCTGCAAATCTTGACGGATCAGCAAGCCATCACAGATATGATCATGAGTTTGGGCAGCGGCTGGTTTTTTGCCTTGAATGGGGTTGGCACCGTGATTGTGATCGTGCTGACATTTTTCCTGGCCGGCTGGTTATTGGATCGACGCAAATTTGTTGATTTCGGTTTTCACTTCTCGGGTCGCTGGTGGGCGGATTTTGGTTTTGGGTTATTTTTAGGTGCAATTCTGATGGTGTTCATTTTTCTGATGGAATTAGCATTTGGCTGGGTCAGCATTGAAAGCTTTTTCCAGGCGCGCAGTCCCATCGATTTTCTGAGCAGTATTCTGGCTGCGCTGCTTGGTTTTATTGCGGTCGGGATTTATGAGGAGATGTTGTTCCGTGGTTATCATTTACGAAATATTGCCGAAGGTCTGAATTGGAAAAAACTGGGCCCACGAGGCGCTTTGTGGATTGGGTATATTCTGTCATCTTCCGTATTTGGGATTGCGCATGCTACCAATCCCAATGCTACCCTGATTTCTACACTGAATATTGTGCTGGCCGGGTTGTTTCTGGGGGTGGGATTTGTGTTAACCGGTGAGTTAGCCATCCCCATTGGACTGCACATCACCTGGAATTTCTTTCAGGGCAACATTTTTGGGTTTCCGGTGAGCGGTTCCAACAGCGGAACCAGTCTGATCACAATCTCCCAAGGTGGACCTGATCTGTTAACCGGCGGTGCTTTTGGCCCGGAAGCCGGGTTGATTGGGATATTGGCGATGATCGTGGGGACAGCCCTGACGATCCTGTATATTCGTCAGACCAGGGGCGTGGTACGCTTGCAGACGACCCTGGCGCAATATCAAAAGCCTGCGCCGAAAATACAAACTGCCGCTGAAAGCGGGCCGGATATTCAACCGGAGTAATCCCCCCATACGCTATTTGGTTTGGATGAAAATGCATCAAAAACATGATGAAAATCATCATGCCTGTGATTTGATTTATTTTCCGGGATGGCTACAATCGTAGATAGAGGTTGGGTAGTTCAATTTCCAAAATGGGTGTTGTGTTTGGCTGTTCTACCGACCTGTTGATAACCTATCTTAACTATCAGGAGGAGTTCATAATGGCTAGTTCACCGTTTTCATCAATCAGCGATAGCGTCATAACGATTGAGAGACATATTCTGGAACAGGAGCGTTTCCATCCCGAAGCAACCGGTGTGTTAACGTACCTGTTGTATGATATTGCCCTGGCTGGCAAGATGATCGCCAGTCAAATGGCGAAAGCTGGATTGGCACAGATTCTAGGTAAAACCGGGGATGTGAATGTGCAGGGTGAACAGGTGATGAAACTGGATAAGCTGGCGGACGAGACTCTGTACATGCTGAATGACCATACCGGCAGGTTGGCTGTACTCGCTTCCGAAGAGCACAAAGACATTTTGCCAATTCCGGATAAATACCCAACCGGAAAATATGTGCTGCTTTATGACCCTTTGGATGGATCCTCCAATATTGATTTCAATGTAGGCGTGGGTACCATCTTTGCCATTTATGCACGCGTGAGTGAATCGGGCCCCGGCACGGTGGAAGATTGTATCCAAAAAGGCCGCAAGATGGTGGCAGCAGGTTACATTGTGTATGGTGCCAGCACCATGTTTGTGTATACCACCGGGCAGGGTGTGCATGGATTCACATTGGATCCGACCATTGGGGAATTTCTGCTTTCGCATGAAAATATCCGCATACCCAACATCCCCACCTATTACAGTGTCAATCAAGGCTACTTCAATCGCTGGTCTCTGGGAGTGCAGAAATTTACACAAAATTTACAGGCCCTGACCAGTGAAACGCGCTCGATCTCCATGCGCTATGTAGGTTCATTGGTGGTCGATTTCCATCGCACACTGCTTTCCGGAGGAATCTTTTTCTATCCATCGGATATTTCCAAGCCCGAAGGCAAACTGCGCCTGACCTATGAAGCTAACCCGTTAGCTTTCATTGCAGAGCAGGCCGGTGGAGCTGCTTCCAGCGGGAAAGAAGATATTCTGGATATTCAGCCACACAGTCTGCATCAACGCACTTCTTTATTTATCGGAAATACCGATCTGGTACGTGAAGCCGAAGAGTACATTCGTAAATACGGATAAGAGCTGGTTTTAACGATTGTTCAGGTGATTACACCTAACTCATCTCCTGAAAGATTAAAGGGTGAAAAAAAACGAAAGCTAATTTTATTGAAGTTGTAATAACGAAAGAATTACTAGCTAAAAGACAATAGGGACTATTACGATCGGTGAAAAGCCTTAATTTACATCTAAGTTGCTATAACCCGAAAACAGTATTTGGAGGGTGATGCGTATCATCGACAAACATGATCTGGGCTGCGAGCGTAACAATGGCAAACAAACACCCCTTGTGGTTGAATATTTTCCACATCTAGATTCTGTTCTTGTTTAAAACTATAACCACGTTAGATAAGGGTGTGTAATCGCCAGTCATTGTAAACCAGCTTTACAACATCAAATGTTTCTAAAGGGACAGTAGTGATGAATTCAGTTCAGACTGACGATCAATACTGATGCCGTCTGCGACCAAGACTCACAAATTTTGTTTTGAATTATTAATTAAACGGATTTGCAACCAACCGAATTATAAGTATCCAGTCGATATTGTCCAGCATGGGTAAAAAGAACTTAAAATTTGGATTTATAAAATCCAGTATCTGTCAGGTCACTCAAGACCTTTATTTCTTAATGGTCTAAACAAGGTTAATAGAACCCAACAATCCGTACCAAAGGACTCGCTCGAAACACAAATTCTTAATGTAATCCACCAGCTGAAGCAAACATTTTCTGATTACTAACCCTGCATCTTCCACAAAACGTATTTTATAGGCTGGATATAATTGACAGACCGTTTTGAAAGATTATTCTATTTCATTATTTTGACTAATAAAATTGTTCGTGAATCAAAACCAGTTCGAGTATATCTAGATGAGAACTTTGGTATTCACTACGGTTACTAGGGAAGATGGATAACCATTCGCTAGACAGGCTTATCTATTTAGATCCTGTGGAGTAAACAATATGGATAATGCTTGCTCCTTTAGCTGCTTCGATATGTGGTTTCCCAAAATTTACTAGTCAACCATCACCACTAAATAGTTTGTTTTTTATTTCGTTATTGGTAGGCAACCTACCAAATATAAGTCCTCATAAAGAGCGTTTGGTATCATCGGTTTATTTTCTCACATCCTATTTATATGGGTCGCTGTTGTCCGACTCTCTCCCTTTTCTCCACATTTATGCCTTGCCATTTTGTGGTCACCGAGGTCTCACCTCCTAAAATTCCAAATACCAAGTATTTTATGGCCAGGTTTAGTCTGTTTGTCTATAATCTTTTTTATCAGCATGCGGGTATTAAAGCAAATAGTCTTTCTGATCTAGTTGATGGTTAGCTTGTTATGCCATGTTTCTGATTCTAAATTCATAATGACTATACTTCTTCTGTTAATTTCTATCTCATAATCTTAATTTACTACTTTTGAATAGGGATTTCTATATCCTTATTAATTGTGGATATCACCAGTAAAACAGACATTGACATAGGACAAAATGTATTATCACTTGTGTAAGAAATTCCTTATCGATCTGCTTGAAGCATTGAGATTCCAGTTAGAGTATGAATATTCGCGAAATATGCTTCGAAAAAATTCGTGCGACAAGTAACCGTGTATGGTATCGAAAGATTTACAATCAGCACTTTATTTTAAAAACCACATTTTTGATCTTGATGAAATCCTGGTTTATATATGCCAAAAGAAATAAGCAAACCGATTATCAAAGTCAACATTTTGCAGAATTGGGTTATATCCAGAGTACAAAAAAATTTGAGGAGAAGAAATTTTATCTCTTTTAACGATTCAGATTCCATAAATTGATAGGAGGGTTCGTTATTTACCATATGGTGAGTTCGTTTTATAAAAATAGTAATTGCCTTTACACATTTTAAAAAAAATCTGGCGATTAATTCTACTCTGTGTGTACCTTTGGTTGGTTAGAAGAACAAGGGATTTCCGCGAATATAATTCAGTTGGTAGAACAACCCCTTACCAAGGGAAGGTCCCAAATTTTAGTTTCGTTGCCCTCTCAAAACTACAAAACCGACGGTGACTTCGCTTAGAGGTAAGGTAGAAGTCTGAGAAACTTTGTAATAGGTACGAATCCCATCGCCGTCTTAATAATTAACAAAATAAAACGCTACCTACAGATTTTATTTGAAAATTTTTTACCCAAAAATACTATATTTTTTAATTAAAGTGGTTGTCCATAATTTTTTTGCAAAAACGATCCACCCGCCTCAAAGTTGAAAATCACTGATAAATATTAACTTCTTTTTTTTAAATGCAAAATGATTAAGGGATTATTGGCCAGGAGGATGTATCATTTGTTTGTATCAGTTTTTCCTTTGGTTTCGACAAAGTAATTATGTAGATACCAACAAGCACTAGAACCCCACCAATTATTTGGGATATTTGAAGATTTTCTTGAAAAATTACAGATGCTAAAGCTGCGGTGACCACTGGGTGTAGAAGTAAAAATGGACTGACTATAGATGCGGGAATTTTTCCAAGCGAATAAGCGAGACAATAATATCCTCCAACTTGAGATAACAGCCCTACGGTTAAAAATAACAAATATGTTCTGCCTGAGTATCCAATCAATGACCAACCATTTAAAAGAATAATTATGCCTAGAACACATGATGCTGCAAATGAAGATATTTGCACAAAACGCAAACTACCATAGAATTTCCTGCTTTGCTCAGAAAGAATTATATAGCCTGCATAGAAAAAACTGGAAAAAACTGCAAATCCTTCACCATTAAATTTTAATGTGGAGAAATCCTCAATATTCGCACCCGAGATTGCCCAAGCACCTGATAACACAATTACTAGTCCTAGCCAAAATCTTTTTGCGTATTTCTCGCGAAGGATAAAGACAGCGATTAACCCTACCCAAAGTGGAGCAATATGATTCAATAAATTTGCTTTGGCAACAAATGTATTACCAACAGCAGTACTCCAAAGGGAATGATCAACCCCTGAACTCATCCCTGCAAGAACGGGCAATATCCAGAGTTTCCAAGAAGTCTTAGTTTTATTAGCAAAATTCCTTTGGAATAAAGTTATTACTGATATAAAACATGCAGCGATAAACATTCTATAAAAACTTGTAACAACTCCCGGCGCAGGGACCCATCGTATGATTAATGGGGCTATTGACAAAAGAATAATACTAATCAGCAACACAAAAATGGCTTTTGATTTTACTGATAAATCTTTTTTCATTTAATAATTCCATAGCATTGTCATAGATAATTATTTCTTAATATTGGTTTTGCTAAATAATATTTATCGGAAAAAATTAATAAGATGATGAGTTAAAAAAACTAATATGCCCGATATCGATATAAGTCATATATATTTTTTACAAATTAAATTAATTTCAATAATATAAGATAATTCCGAACTTCAATAAGATTAGTCAATTGAGATACAAACTATAACATTACCAAGTTACAACTTGAATAAAAATCCATAAGAATCTGTAAACTTCATGTTTAGTGATTTCCCATGTTGGGATATCAAAGAATGGACACTGGATAATACAGTGTCCATTCTTTAAGGGAAAGAAAATTTACTTAAATGTAGATTGCAGGGTTAAGATTTGTTGTTCTGCATCTGCCAAAGCTTTCTCAGCAGTTTTTCTACCTAACAAAGCAGTTTGTAATTCGCGCTGCAAAATTTCCGAAGCTTCTGTGTAATATGGAACAATTGGACGATTAAACATATAGCTTAACTGTTCGGCCGCGATTGGAGCTAATTTTGGTTGTGATTGTTCAACTGGGCTGCCTGGTAAAAAGTTCTCAGGATATAGAGGAAGCGTACGGTTTGCATAAGTAATGTTGACATTGGGAGAAATCAACCATGCAATAAAATCCCATGCCTCGTCAGGGTGTTCCGAATTAGCCATGATGGAAAGTCCCTCTCCTCCATTTACTGTTGCTGAAACAGCTTTATCAGTACCAGGCATAAGGGCAGCTTTTGTTTGTCCAATTACGTTGGATTCCTCAGGGTCTTCAATCAAATTCGCTACATACGTCCAATTTATCGAGAACATTGCATTTCCCTGAGAGAAAATACGTCGAACTTCTTCACTTTCTGATTCAAGCGAAGCTGGATTGTAAAGTCCACCTTCAAGCCCATCAATTAAATACTGTAATGCTGCAACCCCTTCAGGACTATTAAAAGCTGGCTTGAGATCGTTTGTAAAAAATTCACCACCAAAGGCATACAGATAAACCGTATAGTCACACATAAGAAGTTCGGTCAATCCAAATGAACCAATTACTGGATATTCAATTACCCCTTTCTCTTTTGCAGCATAGCCTATCTCAGCTAATTCATCCCATGTTTTTGGAGGTTCGGAAAAACCTGCTTCATTCAGCAATTTTTCGTTATAGTAGAAAAACAAGACACCGTTTAAAAATGGGACACCCCAATAACGATCTTTATAGGTAACTTCCTCAAGTGCACCAGAGAATAAGCTGGATTTCATTTCCTCTGTATAGTAATCTGTCACATCAAGAATAAA
>SWCB01006088.1_pt1 | contig 11738 bp, 8 predicted proteins | sample 4692901 | NCBI WGS metagenome assembly SWCB01 (sample SAMN10267276, study PRJNA491770) | bioreactor metagenome | isolation source: DHS bioreactor inoculated with subseafloor sediment | place: Japan: off Shimokita Peninsula | collected 2006-08 | reverse complement strand
GGAACTGCACCAACTCGAAGGGAGGCGTGGTCTCACGCAGGAAGTCGGCCGGAGTGCGCTTGGCGGGCAAGGGCAGGCAGGTCAGGCCGTCGACGCCGACCAGGCCCAATTGCTCGTAGTCCGGCTCCAGGCCGTTCGTGGCGAGGATGGTGACGTCGTGGCCGTTCGCCGCCAGCCCTCGTCCAAGTCCAGCCGCAACGCGAGGAGGGCCGCCGTCCGCGACTCGCATTCCGTGTATGACGTGGAGGATCTTCATGTGTCGCCTCTCGCTGGACCGTCGTGGCTGATGGGCTCCCAGGCCGCGACGTTAGCGGAGGAAGCCGAACTCCACAATGATCGGTCGATGATCCGAGCCGGCTGAAGGTCCGGTGCGCTGGCTGTGTACGCCGAGGCCGTCGGTGAGATACACCTGGTCGGGCTGGACTCGAAGCGGAGCAGGGAGGTGGCTGGGCCAGGTCCCGTGCCAGGGATAGGGCCGTTGCGCCAGACGCCAGGGCCCGCCCGCGCGAACGTTGCGTCCGCGTCGGGAGAGTGGTCCGCCGTTCAAATCTCCTGCCAGGATGGCTGGCATGTCCAATTCGCCCGCAGTCTGCGCCAGGTGCTGGCTGACGTGCAGGGCGGCCTGGTTGCCCGCCTTCCAGACCGTCAGGTGGTCTTGGCCCCGAATCAGATGGCAGGTGCCGACCAGGATCGATCCCGCCGGAGTCTCGACGATGGCCGACTGCAGCGATCCTTCCTCGTACCGGGCCATCACCCGTCGCGGCGCCTGGTCGATTACCTGAATCGGGTGCCGACTCAGGAGCGTCGTGAACCAGCGAAAACCCGGGCGGGACTCAAGCTGGAATGGATAGGACTCGCGCAGGGCGTCTCCCAGACGGGTCTTGTCTCCCGACGCCTCCTGGAGACAGATGATGTCGGGATCCACCTCGCCGATCAGCGCCAGCACCTCAGCCGCGTTCTGGCTGTCACCACGGGCATTGAAGCTGAGCAGGACGTAGCGATCCGTTACTCCTGCGGGAAGAGGCGGGGCGACCGGAAGAGGTTGCAGGAGCACGACTGACACCGCAGGCACAACCGACAGTGGCAGCAATCGCCACCAGCGGCGCAGAAGAACTGCGGCGAGAACCGCGACGACAAGAAGGCCGAAGAGAAGGGGATTGTGGGCGCTGGCGATGAGATCCAACCAGCGCGGCTCGAATTGGCCGGAGCACGCGAGGAGCAGAACGGTGAGCCCTGTCAGAAGCGCAAGGCCGCTCACCCAGGCCGCCAAGCGGCGAATGAGTCTCCCGTGCCGTCGACGACAACGCCGGCGGCGCGGAGCGGGCTCAGTCGGCGGGGTCAATTCCACAGACAAGGCTCCAGCGCGGCCCCGCCGCTGGCGGGCAGGGAGGTTCGGTGGGTTGGCTGGACACGGCAGGAAGTCGCGTGGCGGTGGGAATGCGTCCAGCCTGACGTTGTGGACGGTGCATCGAGTTGGTGTGGGCCCGCGACACCTTCGATAGCATAGTGCCCATGCGAATCTCCAGCCGCCTCCTCTTCAATGCCTTCGCCAACTACGCTCGATTGGGGACGACCTTTCTTCTGGGGATCTTCTTCACCTGGTACGTCGTGGGCAAGATCGGCATGGTGGGGCTCGGCACCCTGGGGCTGGTGGTGGCGACGTTCGGCATGTCCGCGGCGGTCGAGTCGGCCCTTCGACAGAGCCTCATCCGTGAGTTGGCGGCCTCGATCGCGCACGGCAGCGTTGACCGCGTCCAGAGAAGCGTGACGGCGGCGATGGTCTTCTGCGCACCCGCCGCCGGACTCTCCATGTTGATCTCGCTGGGCTTGGCCGGGCTCGCCTACGTCGGTTTCTTCAACACGGAGGGGGCGGAGAAGCTGCACCTGGCGCTGGCGGCGCTGCTGCTCGCCGAGGGCGTTCACATGGCCATTCGCCTCCTGGGCACCCCCTTCTCGCAAGCGCTCTTCGCTGCCCAGAGACTTGGCGTCGACAACATCCTTCGGGTCGTGGATCGCCTCATGTGGGTGCTGTCGGCGGTCCTCGTCTTTGGTGTTTGGCTGCCGGACCGGCCGCTGTACGTCCAACTCTACGGATTCGCGGTGGCACGATGCACCATCCAGAATCTCGACGCCATCGGCGGATATGTCTTCGCCAAGCTGCTCGTGCCGGGCGCCAGGGTGAATCTGCGTCAGATTGACTGGGCGGAATTCCGCACCATGTTGAGCACCATCTGGCACACAGGGCAGGTCACCTTTCTGATGAACCTCCTGGACCAGTTGCTGGCCATCATCATCAATCTCTTCTTCGGCCTGACCTTCAACGGTGTCTGGCAGATCGTCGTTCAGGTTGGCGGTCAGGCGCGGCAGATCACCGAGGGACTGGTTCGCGGTATCGAGCCCCTGGCCACCAAGCTGCAGCACGACGGGCAGGCGCGGGCCATCGTGGACCTCGCCGTCCGAACCGTGCGCTATCAGCTCACCATTGCCTTGCCCATGGTGTTGACCTACCTCATCTTTCTGACGCCCATTCTGAACCTCTGGGTGCGTGGCCGGCTGTCGCGTTCGGTCGACGAGCAACTGGCCCAGGGCGGCCCCTCGCTCTTGGACACCTTTCAGGTCAACACGGTGGAGGAGGCCGTTAGCGCCGCGATTCAACTCACCGCCATCATGTCCGCCCTGCAGCTCGTCGCCATCGCCGTGCGCGTGAGCGTCCGGGGAGTGGAGCGCGTGTTGTACGGAATGGGAGAGGTGAAGTCCTACGCCTGGTTTGCCAAGTACGCCACGGTGCTCGTCGTGCTCTTGGCGACAACGCTCTTCGCCGTCATGGGCTCGCCCGTTCTGGCGCCGCTTCCCACGCTGCTGGCCTACCTCATCTTCTACCAGTTCGTGATTCCCCGAGCCGCCGCGAGCAAGATCGGGTACCCCATCGCGGCCGCTTGGCTGCAATCGGTCCCCAGGCCGTTCCTGGCGGCGGCGATTCTGGCGTGTTTCCTGGGGGCGGCACGCTTCTTCCTCCCCGCCCTGACGGTGATGTCGCTCTTGGCGCTCTTGATGGGCGTCGGCGTCGTCTACGCAGCGCTCCTCTATGCAATCATCCTGCTGCCCGATGAGCGTCAGCGTCTCAGGCAAGTCCTCGTCGGGCGCCTGCAGCGCCGCTGAACCAGGGTAGATGCACGAGGTGTCCCGCCTGGCAGGCTGCCAAGGACCTTCAACCAGGGCGCAGGATGAGACAGCCTGCAAGGACACTTGGCAGGGAGGCCTCTGAGACGTGGACATGCCGCAGACGAGGACACTCACCCAGCGTCCCGCGATTGCACAGCGATGAGCCCGGCAGCCACGAGGATTGGCGTTCATGTGGCCAGCATGCCGTGCGATGGGGTTGGTCGGCAGTAGGTTGGTGGAGCTGGGGCGGAGCGGACAGCGTTGAGACGACTCGGTTTTGGTCGTCGGGGGGCGGGGGTGATTGCACTGGGCGGCCAGCACCCAGTGGCACACGTTGGTCGTGGCGTTATCAGGTTATGGCCCGCAGTTGTAGTCGGCGAGGAGAATGCCGACGTCAGACTGATCCGTGTCGCCGTCGTTGTCGAGGTCGCCGCCGGCGCTGATGCCGTAGTTGGCGAGGAGCAGGCCGAGGTCGGATTGATCGGTATCGCCGTCGCCGTCGAGATCGCCTGGGCAGGGGGCGCTTGCCTTGGGATGGGCCAGGAAGTACTCGATGATGTATCTGCTGAACTCAAGAGAAAGCCAGGGAATGTGAGAGCCGTCGACGATGGTCCAGAGTTCCGCGGAGCCGCCGGGCAGGCAGTCGGTTTCGTAGCGCGAAACCAGCGTTTCAGCGCCCGGAATACCCCTCTCGAGATCCATGGGCGGCGCTGAGGTGTCGGCCTCGATCAGGCAGTCGTCGTAGGCGGCCCAGGTTTCCGCCGACTCGACGGCGCCCGGGTAGGGCGTGCCGTAGAGGGAGCCGCCGTTGTAATAGATGGTGGTGTCGGCGGTGCCGTGGATTTGCAGGATGTGCACCGGTTCGGAGGGTGTGCAGTCCGCAAGATCATCGAAGGTCGCCCCGGCGAGGGAAGCGATGGCGGCGATGGTGCCGGCGTGTTCGCAGGCCATGCGGTAGGACATGAAGCCGCCGTTGGAATGGCCGATGAGGTAGACGCGGCGGTCGTCGATGTTGTAGAGGCTCTTCATTTCGTCGATGAGGGCGCGGAGGTACCCCGAGTCGTCGACGTTGGTGTTGTAGAAGTCGCAGCAGGCGTTGGTGGCGTTCCAGAACTGGTTGCCGTTGGCATCGGTGGTGCCATCGGGGTGCAGATAGAAGAAGCCGAACTCATCGACGAGCGGCGCGAACTGCATGTAGGTCTCTTGATAGGCGCCGTTGCCGGAGTAGCCGTGCAGCAGGAGGACGAGGGGGGCGGGGGTGGCGGGATCGTAGTCGGCGGGGACGCGCACCAGGACGGGGCCGCGGCCCAGGTCGATGGAGGTATCCTCGGGCGCGGGCGACTCGGCGCTTTGGTCCCCCAGCGCGGCGGGACTCAGAGTGAGAGTGGCGAGGAGGCACAGAGTTGCCGAGAGTCGCAGGCGCTGTGTCGATCGGATCATTGTTCGCTTCTCCGCGTTGTGGTAGCGGCGGCAGACTGGCGGAGCCGCTCTTCCTTCAGACTACGTGCGGATGGGGAGCGGGCGGGCGAGAAACGGGAAGAAGTGTGGGGAAATGGGCATCGGGGAGGTTGGGAATTGGGGAATTGGAGTGGGGGGAGGCCATGGATTGGGATCCGTGGGCCTGGGGGAATGGTGTTGGGTGGCGCCAATCGCTCCCCGTTGGGTCGCGGCGGAGCGGGGAGCGCGACCGAGGGTCGCGGCCTTGTGGGGGACTCCTTCCCCCGGCCCTCTCCCCTTGGGCGAGGGCGCAAGAAAGCCCACGGGTTTGGATCCGTGGGCTTGGGGGAAGTCGCATTGGGTGGCGAGCACCCGGTGGTCCACGAAGCTGCTGGGTTACGGCGTGCAGTTGTAGTTGGCGAGGAGGATGCCGAGGTCGGCTTGGTCGGTGTCGCTGTCGCCGTCGAGGTCGCCGTCGGCGCTCTGGTTGTAGGCGGCGAGGAGGATGCCGAGGTCGGCCTGGTCGGTGTCGCCATCGCCGTCGAGGTCGGCGGGGCAGGTGGTGAAGGGGCTTTGGGCAAGGGCGATCTGGCCCTGGCCGCGGCCGTAGGCAAAGGTGGCGCCATCGGGTGAGAACTGAATCGCGGGCACGCCGTAGTCGAGGCCCTGGTCATAGGTTTGAATGAGGGCGCCGTCAGCGACGTTCCAGAGTCGAATGCGCGAGTAGGTGGGGGGATTGGCGCCATCGCGGCCGCTGGAGATCAGGTGGTCGCCGCTGGGGGTGAAGTCGAGCGAGTTGACCCACTGGTCGTGGCCGCTGAGTGTTTGCAGGAGGCTTCCTTCGGGGAGGCTCCAGATCTTGATGGTGGAGTCGCTGGGATCGTCGAAGCCGCCGGCCCCGGAGGCGAGGAGGCTGCCATCGGGTGAGATGGCGAGGGCGCTGACATCGTCCTGGTGGGCGTTGAGTGTGTTGAGCAGATCGCCGGAGTGGGCGTCCCAGAGCTTGATGGTGTTGTCGCTGCCGCCGGTGGCGAGAAGTTGACCATCGGGGGTGAGGGCGAGGGAGGTGAGGTAGCTGCCGTTGTAGACGCGGGCGAGTCGCTGGCCGCTGGCAAGCTCGTGGATGTAGGCATAGCGGTTGACGCCGCCGCCGCCGGAGGCGAGCCGTTCGCCGTCGGCGGAGAAGTCGACGAGGGCGCCGCCGAACTCGTGTACGAGGGTTCCATCGTCGGTGTCCCAGACGTGAACGAGTCCGCCGGGGGCGTAGCCGGACTGGATGAAGCCGACAGCGAGATAGCGGCCGTGCGGCGGGGCGAAGTCGACGGAGAGGACGCCCCAGCTATGGGCGGGAAATTCCTGGAGGAGGGCGCCGGTGGCGGCGTCCCAGATCTTGGCGGTGCTGTCGGTGTAGTCGGCGCCGGAGGCGATGCGAGTTCCATCGGGGGAGAAGGCGACGGCGTTGACGGTGTGGCTGTGCCCCTGCACTTCCCAGAGCATGTCAGGCAGGCCGGTGGCGTGGGTAGTGCCGGCGAGGGTGAGTGCGGTGGTCGCGGCGGCGAAGAAGGCGATGCGGCAATCCTGTTTCGCGGCTATGGACATGTCTCTCTCCAGATTTGGCGATAGTAGTGGCGGTGCGGTGGTGGCGGGTGAGCCGTGTGGAGTTGGCGGCTCTGGCGGTGGCATGAATTGCTGATGACCGAAGGGGTCACCTGCACCAACCGCGCGGGGGGCGTGATTATTCGCTGGAATTGGGAGTGGGTTGATTTTGTTGCGTCCCCGCGAGTCGCCGCATTTTGTGGGTGGGTTGGGGGAGCCCACGGATTGGGATCCGTGGGCTTGAGACGCTGGGTGGGCGAAGGCGCTCCCCTGTGGGTCGCGGCCAAACGGGGGACGCGGCCAGACCGGGGAGCGCGACCGACGGTCGCGGCTTTGTGGGGGGGGCGCTACTTGATCATCATGAGGGCGATGCCGGTGGTGATGAGCAGGGCTGCGAGGAGGCGGTGCGGGGGGAGGGCGTCGTGGAAGACGAGGCGGCCGGCGAGCATGGCGACGACGACGGTGGTGGCGAACGCGATGGGTTTGATGCGCGAGATGTCGCCGGTGCTGAGGGCGAGGTAGAAGAGAAGCATGCCGGCAGCGCCGGCGATGAGGCCGGAGCCGAGCGTGAGCTTGAGGAGCGTCGCGGTATCAGCGCGGAAGAAGTCGCGGGGTTCGGGGTTCTGACCGAGGCGCATGGCGAGGATGGCGGCGAGCCAGATGAGCGGCAAGGCGATCGAGGTGCGGATGGCCATGGCGGTGAAGGGGCCGACCTTGCCCGTGTGGAGGACGGACTTCGTGAAGGCTTCGCCGACGCCCCAGCAGAGACCGGCAGCAAGTGCGATGAGGGTTGGTTTCATTTTGGGGGGAGGGGAATTCGGGAATTGGGGAGGTTGGGAGTTGGGGTGAGGGGGGAAGCCCACGGATTCGAATCCGTGGGCTTGGGGAGGGAGGGGGCGATCCGCGCGGATGCCAGCCGCGGCTTTAGTGTTCGTACGTTCGTTTGAGATGGTCGCGGAAGGTGTGGTAATCGACGGGCATGATGGGGTAGGTCTCGGGCTTGTCTTCGATGCCTTGCAGGCTCGGGGGCGTGTCGGGAGTGATGTTGATGGTCGCCTGGATCTCCTCGGGGAACTTGGCGGGGTGGGCGGTTTCGAGGGAGACGCAGAGGCCGTCGAAGTCGGGTTCGATTTCGCGGAGGTAGCGTTGCAGGCCGGCCCAGCCGACGGCGCCGTGCGGCTCGAGCAGGAGTTGGTGCTGCTGCCAGGCGCTGCGAATGGTGTCGCGGGTTTCGTTGTCGTCGATGCTGACCGCCCAGATGTCGCGGCGGAGTTGGTCCATGTCGGGTTGTTTGATGAGCGTGCCAACCTCGTCCATGTGCCCGCCGTACATGTCGATGAGTCGCGCGAGGTTGGAGGGATGGCCGACGTTCATGGCGTTGGAGATGCAGACGCGTGAGGGGACGAGGGGCTGGTACTCGCTGGTCTTGATGAAGTTGGGGACTTCGTCGTTGGCGTTGGTGGAGATGATGAACTTGCGGATGGGGAGTCCCATGTGCCTGGCGATGACGCCGCCCATCATGTCGCCGAAGTTGCCGGAGGGGACGGAGAAGACGATCTCTTCGCCGGCTTCGACATCGGCAAGCTGCAGGTAGGAGTAGATGTAGTAGACAGCTTGGGGGAGGAGGCGACCGATGTTGATGGAGTTGGCGCTGGTGAGGCGGATGCCGGCGAGGTCGGGATCGGCGAAGGCGCGCTTGACGAGGGCCTGACCTTCGTCGAACTTGCCTTCGATGCCGATGACGCTGACGTTGCCGCCGATCGTGGTCATTTGCTTGCGCTGGCGGTCGGAGACTTCCTCGATGGGGAAGAGGACGACGACGTGGACGCGATCGACGCCGTGGTAGGCGTGGGCGACGGCGGAGCCGGTGTCGCCGGAGGTGGCGGTGAGGATGACGAGCTCACCCGCTTCCTTCTCCATGAGGCGGCCCATCCAGCGAGCCATCATGCGGGCGGCGAAGTCCTTGAAGGAGGCGGTGGGGCCCTGGTCGAGGCGCATGACGTATTGACGGGCGGTGACGTGTTCGAGGGGCACGTCGTAGTCGTAGGCGTCTTGGCAGAGTTCGAGGAGCTTGGCATCGTCGAAGACGCCTTGCGTGTAGCGCTTGAGGACGGCGAAGGCGACGTCGGCGTAGGGCTTGCCGCGAAGGGCGAGGAGGTCAGCGCGGGTGAGACTCGGGAATTCCTGCGGGAGGAAAAGGCCCTTGTCACCGGCCTGGCCCTGCAGGAGGGCGCGGTCGAGGCTGACCTCGGGGACGCGGCGGTTGGTGCTGTAGAAACGCAGGGGCTCGGTCATGGCGCGGCTCGCTGGGATGGTGGAACGGGGGAAGGGAGAGACTAGATCGGGGGGGTGGGGGTGGCAAGGGGCGTGGGAGTGGGGAGGGAGTGAGGCGCGGCGGGGACGAGGGGAGTGCTGGGGGAAGCCCACGGATTGGAATCCGTGGGCTTGGGGCGCGAAGAAATATGGGACCGGGTGGCACTCGGTCTTGCGAATGAGTCGCAAGATTCCGCATTGCGCGAGACTTCTAGCTGGGGCGGTGGGGGGGCGATAGACTGAGGGATCCAGTTCACCCTTTGACCGCACGCAGCGCGAGCAGGAGCCGATCCATGGCAGAGCCCAACGAAGTCCACATCACGCCGGGCATGCAGAAGTACATCGATCGCAACAACGCCTACCTGGAGCGGCGGAGCACCTACATTCGCGACGTGGTGAAGCAGTGGAAGTTCGACACCATCGCGGTGCACGGGGTGTACACGATGGAGGACGCCCTGGAGGACTACCAGGGATCGATCATCGAGCCGACCTTCATGAGTTCTTCGCAGGCGTATCGTGATTCGGACGAGATGGAGTGCGCCCTGGCGTATCTCATTCCGACCTGGTGCTACTCGCGCATCGCCAACCCCTCGACGTACTACTACGAGTGGACGCTGGCCCTCATGGAAGGCTACGGCTTCGACGGGCAGACGTCGGCCTGCTCGACAAGCTCGGGCATGGCGGCGATCGCGGCGGCGACGCAGCCCTTCCTGGTGCACACACGCGAGCATGTGCACGAAGAGCGCAACTTCGTGGCGACGGCCCAGTGCTACGGCGGGACGTTCCAGCTCTTCGCGGCCCGCTACATGGAAGAGCGCGGGATCGAGTGCCGCTGGGTGCAGAACCCGATGAACCTGGATGAGTGGGCGGAGAAGATCGACAAGAACACGCGGTTCTTGTACGGCGAGTTGCCCAGCAATCCGGGGCAGGGGTTCTTCGACATCAAGCAGGTGGCGGACCTGGCCCACAGCCACGAGCTGCCGCTCATCTGTGATTCGACGGTGGCGACGCCGGCGCTGCTCAGGCCGATCCAGCACGGGGCGGACCTGGTGGTGCAGTCGGCGACGAAGACACTGACGACGAGTGGCTTCGGTGTGGCAGGGGCGGTGATCTGCCGGGGCGACATCACCACGCGGATTCCCAACGAGGCGCTGCAGAAGGACTTCTGCCTGTACATCAAGTACCTGCCCAACCGCGACACCGGGCCGAACCTGCACCCGATGCAGGCGATCCTGACACTCAACGACATGCGAACGCTGCGCAGCAAGGTCGACCTGATGAGCCGCAGCACGCAGAAGGTCGCCGAGTTCCTGGCGTCGCACCCGGGCGTGGAGAGCGTCGAGTACCTGGGCCTGCCCAACCATCCGCGGCACGAGTTGGCGAGCAAGTACATGTGGCTGGTCGATTCGGAACATGACGAACTGTACGGCAAGCCGGTCAATCGCTACGGGCATCTGATGAGCTTCTGCGTCAAGGGCGGGCGCGAGGCGGCGCGGACGGTGTTCGACGGCTTCAACCGCATCTGGCGGGCGACGGACCTGGGACGCATCAAGTCGGTGGCGACGATCCCGGCGATCTCGACGCACCAGCAGCAAGGCGAGGAGGGTCGCCGACTGGCGAACATTCCGCCGAACCTGATTCGCCTCTGTGTGGGCGGCGAGCACCCGGACGATGTGATCGCGGACCTGGACCAGGCGCTGGCGAAGGTGAAGGAAGGCTCGCGCGTGTCGATGGCCGGGGCGAAGTAAGCCGGCGATGCATCGGGTGGGCTGTTTCCGAGGGTGGCGAGCACCCTCGGCTTTGGCTGAGGCTGTCGGCTGGTCCGGGCTGAAGTTGCTAAGTTGCGGTATTGGCGGGTGTTAGGGAAGTCGATGGGCCGCCAGTCTGGCTGGAATCGACGGAATTCCCTTCCGTGGCACTGCGATCAGGTTTAAACTGACCTGTTGTTGGAAAGGAGTCCGCTGAGGATGACGGAGCAACAAGGATCAGAAGCAGTAACCGACGGCATTCGCGTCGAGGTCAAGCCCAGGTACATGCCGGAGCACTCGCACCCGGATCACCACCAGTTTCTCTTCGCCTACCACATCATGATTCGCAACGAGGGCAGCCAGCCGGCTCAACTCTTGTCGCGGCGGTGGGTGGTGATCGACGCGGATGGCGACCATCACGATGTGAAGGGCCCCGGTGTGGTCGGCCGTATGCCCCGTCTCGAGCCCGGCGAGGAGTTCCACTACGTCAGCCACTGCCCGCTGCAGACTTGCTGGGGGACGATGGAGGGGTCGTTTGTGATGAGCCGTGACGACGGCGAGCGCTTCGAAGCGAGCATCCCGCGGTTCTACCTGGCCAGCGATTCCCCGGCGGCGGCGGGGTAACCAACTTCGGGGGGGTCACGCTCGCACCAAACCGCGACCCGGTGGGAGTCTGTAGAATGCGCCAGCGCCGTTCGGCGTTTCCGGTTGGTTTGCGCTTCTAGCTAAGGAGACAGTTCATGCGCCTCTGCCGCCTCGTGTGCATCGCGTTGCTCTCGTTGTCGTGTGTCGGCATCGTTCGCGCCGCGGCACCCATCACCACGGCGTCGCTCGTCGGCGAGATGACCGACATGGAGCGCCTGACACGACTGCCCGATCCCTGGTACCGGACGGTGCAGTTCTCCTCCTACGATCGCCGAGCCCAAGTGCCGGGCATGGAGGGCTGGTTCTCCAACTCCGACGGCTTTGGCGGCGAGCCGATTCCTAACTTCGTCGACGTCTTGCGCGAGCCGGGCGAGGATGGCGTCGGCGAGTACCTCGTCTGTGACATCGAGGGACCGGGCGCCATCGTTCGCGTCTGGACCGCGGCGATCGGCGGGCGCATCGAGATGTACCTGGACGGCGCCGACGAGCCCATCTTCGACGACAGCGCTGACAACTTCTTCCGCAGGCCCTACGACGTCTTCGCCCGCGAGGTCGGCGTCGATCCGGCGATCTACGCGGAGGCGTTCCATCAGAACCAGTCGAGCTACTGCCCGATTCCCTTCCGCAAGGGCTGCCGCATCGTCTGGATCGGCAAGGTCAAGGAAATCCACTTCTACGAAGTACAGGTGCGCGTGTACGAAGCCGGCGCCAACGTCGTGACCTTCGAGGCGCAGGACCTGGCGGAGATGGGCAAGGCCCTGGGGCAGGCGGCGCAGGATCTCGTGGCTGGCGAAGTCGAGCCGGCGGACTCGGCGCAAGTCGGCGGCGAGCGCGTGG
>SWCB01009413.1_pt1 | contig 11744 bp, 7 predicted proteins | sample 4692901 | NCBI WGS metagenome assembly SWCB01 (sample SAMN10267276, study PRJNA491770) | bioreactor metagenome | isolation source: DHS bioreactor inoculated with subseafloor sediment | place: Japan: off Shimokita Peninsula | collected 2006-08 | reverse complement strand
TAATACATTACTTGGTGCAGATGATAAATGTGGTGTTGCTGAAATTATGGAAGTTGCTAAATACTATACAACTCATAAAGAAGAAAAACACGGCGATATTTATATTTGCTTTACACCTGATGAAGAAATCGGTAAAGGTGCTGATCGATTTGATCATGATTTCTTTAAAGCTGATTTCGCATATACTGCAGATGGTAGTGAAGTTGGTGGTATTGAATATGAGAACTTTAATGCTGCTACTGTAAATTTAGAATTTGTAGGAAAAAGCATCCATCCAGGTTCAGCAAAAAATAAACTGATCAATGCACAACATATCGCTATGGAATTTCATAGCATGTTACCTACATTCTTAAATCCTGCATACACAGAAAACTATGAAGGCTTTAACCATTTAACACAAATGCACGGTCAAGTAGAACACGCGCGCACGCAATACATTGTTAGAAATCATCATAAAGGTTTATTTATTAAGCAAAAAGATGAATTTGTAACGATTGCTAATTACTTAAATGAAAAATATGGATATCAAGCAGTAAAAGTTGATATTAAAGATAGCTATTATAATATGTATGATATTATCAAAGATCATATGTATGTTGTAGAACTTGCTAAACAAGCAACCATCAATCAAGGCGTTGAACCAAAAGTTGAACCTATTCGTGGTGGTACTGATGGCGCAAGACTCACTTATGATGGATTGATTTGTCCTAATTTAGGAACAGGTGGATATCAATTCCATGGAAGATTAGAGTTTGCTTCTATCCAGCAAATGGAAAAAGCTGTAGAAATCTATAAAGAAATCATCAAATTAAATGCTAAATAAAAAAAACGTCTTCCGTTTTGGAAGACATTTTTTTATGATTGCCAATCACTTTTTTGAAGTTTTTCGTAATTATTAATAGAATACATGAGCTTGACGGCTGCCTCTAAACCTTGATCAGCTGCTTTTTGCCATAACTCTTTTGCTTTTGCTTCATCTTTTTCAACAAGCTTTCCTTCAAAATAGATCATGCCTAAATTATATTGAGCAATCGCTAAATTTTTAGAAGCTGCTTTTTCATACCAGAATAATGCTTTTTGATTGCTTTGCTCAACACCATCACCTTTTTGATACATCACAGCTAGATTATACTGTGCATTTGGATGATCTTGTGCTGCAGCTTGTTCTAAAAGCTTTGCTATCGTTTCGTAATCTTTTTCTGGTTGACGAATCAGAATCATTGCTAAATGATAAAGTGCATCTTTATCTTTTTTTATAGCTGCTTTTTCAAACCATATAACAGCTTGCTTAATATCTTGTTTGACACCTCTACCATTTTGATAATATAGTCCTACATAATAACAAGCTTCTACATGTTCTTGTTTGGCTGCGACCATAAACCATTCAAATGCTTTTAAAGGGTGTTTGGGATCTCTTTCGTGATATAGTTTTGCTAGCGTATACGCCGCTAATCCATAATGCTGATAAGCTGCGCTTTCTAAATATTGTTCTGCTTTATGGAAATTATTTTTTTCTAATTCAATGATACCTAAAGCATATTGTGCATATGGATGATCTTGTTGAGCTGCTAATTTATAATATTTAATAGCTGTTTGTTTTTGTTTTTCATCTTCACCAATGGTTTCATAAATCATACCTAACATATATTGAGAATCACTATATCCAAGTTCACTTGATTTTAAAAACCATTCAATTGCTTTAAATATATAACGTTGTACATTAAATCCATAATAGTAATATGTACCTAATATATGAATACTTACGGGATCGTTTTTTTCTGCTTCCATAAGTAATACTTGATAGTTTTGTTTAAAATAATCATTCGCTAAATCTGTGTCTTTTTCAACACCTGTACCTGTATAATAAAGCATGCCTAATGCGTATCCACATTTATGACTGCCTAATTGAATACCTTTTTGATAATGTTCAATTGCTTGATGAAAATCTAGTGATACACCATCACCTAATCCATAGAATCTACCCAAAAAATAATGAGCATCTGCATATCCTTGATCTGCAGCTTGTTCAAAATGTTTAATGGCTAATTCGATATTTTTCTTTGGTGTGTTTAACACATAATGGGATAACCCTTTTTCATAATAAGTTTTTGCGTTCATAATATCAACTCCATGAATATCTTAACATAATTATCTTTTTTGTGCCTTAAATATGATAGAAAAAAACGCATATTTCTATGCGTTTACTTAAGTATATTTTTAATCATACGAAGATAGATTTTATAGCCTCTTTGATTAAGATGAATACCGTCTCTGGTAAAGTCAATATTTAAATCGCCTTGATCATCGATTAACTCATCATAGATATTGATAAAAAATCTTTCATCAATTTTACTTTTAAGAAGTTGATTGAGCTTAACTGCATCTTCTTTATCTCTATTTAAAAGATACGTTTGATCTTTAAAATCTTTTTGATTAATCGGTGTCAATGATGTGACATATACGAGTGTATCTGGACATCCTTCTAAAATTTGATGTCTGATTTCTAAAATGTTTTTTAAACTCTCTTCAATCGATAAATCTGTTAAAACAAAATCATTAAGTCCTATATTTAGAATGACATATTTAGGATTCAATTTGATGACTTGATGAACTCTTTTTAAAACTCCAATGGAAGTATCACCTGGAATACCAAAGTTTAATAATTGATCTTCTAGATCAAATGCTTTCGTAGGAAAATAAGCCATCATGGAATCACCAAGCAAAATTAAATCTTTTGGTTCATTGATTTGTTCAAATTTCTTAACATGTCTTTTATAATCAGCTTCAATGATTGCTTTTAAAACTGTCATATCTTTTTTCATATCAATCAGCTGCCTTTAACTCAAAGATTAAATCCCTAATTTCAGCTGCTTTTTCGAAATCAAGTTGTTTTGCAGCTTCCTGCATATCTCTTTCAAGTTGTTTAATCGTTTTCTCTTTATCTTTTTTATTCATTGCAGTGAAATCTTTTTCTTCTTCAATAACATCTGATTTCATAGAGATATTATCTCTGATATCTTTTCTAATTGTTACTGGTTCAACTTGATATTTTTCATTAAACTCTAATTGTAATGATCTTCTACGATTGGTCTCATCAATCGCAAACTGCATCGCTGGTGAGATCGAATCAGCATACATAATTACATGTCCATTGACATTTCTTGCTGCACGTCCAACGGTTTGAACTAAAGATCTCTCACTTCTTAAGAATCCTTGTTTATCAGCATCAAGTATCGCAACTAAAGAGACTTCTGGTAAATCTAGACCTTCTCTAAGTAAGTTAATTCCAATTAAGCAATCGTATTTACCCATTCTAAGTTCTCTTAAGATTTTAATACGATCAAGTGATTTAATTTCACTATGTAGATATGCAACTTTAAGTCCAAGTTTTTTAAAATAAGCTGTTAAATCTTCACTCATTCTAATCGTTAAGGTTGTGACTAAAACACGCTCGTTACTTTCAGCTCTCTTTTTAATCTCAAAATATAAATCATCCATTTGACCTTCTGTTTTTCTGACTTCAATTTCTGGATCTAATAAATAAGTAGGTCTAATGATTTGTTCAATAATAGGAAGTCCTCTTTCAAGCTCATAATTACCTGGGGTTGCACTCAAATAAATCACTTTATCAAGTTTCTTTTCGAACTCTTGAAATTGTAAAGGTCTATTATCAAGTGCAGATGGCAATCTAAAACCGAAATTCACTAACGTTTCTTTTCTTGATCTGTCTCCTGCATACATTCCTCTCACTTGAGGTATTGTCACATGGGATTCATCAATGATCATTAAAAAGTCATCCCCAAAAAAATCAATAAGTGTTGCTGGTGTTTCCCCAGCTTCTCTTAAAGATAGGTGTCTTGAGTAATTTTCAACACCTGAGCACATACCGATTTCTTCTAACATTTCCATATCGTATCTTGTACGTTGTTCAATACGTTGAGCTTCAAGAAGTAAATTGTTATCTTTAAAATAAGCTACTTGTTCTTGCATCTCATTTTTGATTCTACGGATCGATTCTTGCAAGCGATCTTTATCTGTCATAAAGTGTGTTGCAGGGAAAATAGATGTATATTCAAGATTTTCTAATGCTTGGCCTGTGAGTACATCAAATCGCTTAATATCTTCAATCTCATCACCAAAAAAAGAAACTCTAATGCCTTGCGCTCTTTCGTAAACTGGGATGATTTCGATTGAATCTCCACGAACTCTAAATGTGCCACGATGAAAATCCATATCATTTCTTTGATATGTAAGTTCTACGAGTTTGTTGATTAAATGATCTCTACCATAGTTCTCACCTATTCTCATAAAGATCATAGAATTTTTGTATGTATCAGGATCTCCGATCCCATAGATACATGAAACAGATGCAACAACGATGACATCATCATGATTTAAAAGAGATGCAGTTGCACTATGTCTCATTTCATCAATTTCATCATTGATCGATGAATCTTTTTCTATATATGTATCTGTAGATACAACATATGCTTCAGGTTGATAATAATCATAATATGAGATAAAATATTCAACCTTATTATGAGGAAAAAAGGCTTTTAACTCGCCATAAAGTTGACCTGCTAAGGTCTTATTTGGTGCGAGTATCAAAGTCTTTTTTTGTAGTTTATTAATAATATTGGCCATGGTGAAGGTTTTACCTGTGCCGGTTGCTCCAAGTAAAACTTGTTCATTTAAACCTTTATGAAAGTTATTGCTTAATGTTTCGATTGCTTCTATTTGATCACCTTTTGGAACAAACGGTGCTTTTAAATCAAACATAAGACCACTTCTTTCTTGTTATATATCTTTATCGATTTCGTGTGGTTTAGGAACAATTAAACTTTGTGGTACATATAATGGTTCAATGACTGCACCAGCAATATTTGTTAAATGGTCCCCAATTCTTTCTAGATTAGATAAGATGTCTGCATAATTTTCAGCAACCACAAATGTGATTTCACCATTTTTCAATCTTTCTATATATCTATATCTAAAGAGTTCTTCTAATTCATCAACTAAATCTTCGTTTCTTACAACTTTTTTAGCAAGATCCACATCACCATTTTGGAAACTTTGAAGTGTATCATCTAACATACTAATCAATAATGTAAAGAGTTCTTCAAGTTCTCTTCTACCTTCATCAGATAGCATTTGTGATTCTTTATATCTTTCAATAAAGAATTGAATAATATTGGTTAAATGATCTCCAATTCTTTCAAAATCTTTAATCGTATCTAAGTCTCTAGATAACTTCTTAGAGTTATTAGGATCTAAACCTGCTTGAGAAATTTTAATTAAGTAGTCATGGAGTTTTTGATCATAACTATCTAACATCATCTCAAACGTAAATGCCTCATTGACAAGGGCAGAATCTTCTTTTAAACTATATGCTTTTGCTAGGACCATATAATCCTTTACAATTGATCCCATATATAGAATACCTTTTTGAACAAATTCGAGTGCTAATATAGGTGATTCATGGATCAGTTTCTCATCAAACATATCATCTGGGATGATATCTTTTTTAGGATCCTTAACGACTCTCTTACTTAACCAAATCATTTTGTTAATAAAGAAATATAAGACAACTGTCATCACAGCATTTTGGAATAAGTGTGCAAACGCTATGGTTAACATAGAGTATGGTTGTAAAAATCTAGTTTCAAACCATTGAGCAAATCTTGAATATGGCACCAATATAATAAGGAAAACAATTGCAGATACGACATTAAATAAAATGTGGATAAATGATGCTCTCTTAGATTCAATATTACCACCGATAGATGCTAAGAACGCTGTAATTGTTGTTCCTATGTTTGCACCAAGTAAAATCGGAATTGCACCATTTAAAGTGATAGATGCAACACCTTCTGCATTTAGATTGTAAAGTCTTTCTAAAATACCAATCGCAGCTGACGATGATTGAACTACCCCTGTAAAGACTGTTCCAAAAATAGTACCTAACAACCAGTTATTAGAAAATACATTAAACATATCGGTTGCTGCTTGTGTTTGCGCTAAAGGTTTTAATCCACTACTCATCGTCTTTAAACCTACAAATAGCATACCTAAGCCTATAAGTACACCACCGAAATGATGAACCTTACGGTTTTTCATAAAACTCATGATAAATCCAACAAAGATGAATGCTAATCCATAATCAGCAATCGGTAACCCAATAATAAACGCTGTTACAGTCGTTCCAATATTAGCTCCCATGATAATACCAACACTTTGTGGAAGTGTCATCAGTCCTGCTCTTAAAAGTCCAATCATGAGCGCTGTAGTTCCAGATGATGATTGAATCAAGATTGTTAAAAATATCCCCACTAAAATACCCTTAAGTGGTGTGTTTGTTGTTCTTTCAATAATTAATTTTAATTTGTTTCCAGCAGCTGCCTTTAATTGTTCACTCATCATGTTAATCCCAAAGATGAAAAGTGCTAGTCCACCGAAAACAAACATTAAGCTATCCCCATAATTAATGCTCGCATATATCATGTAAAAATCCTCCTTAAAAAATCAACCATTACTATTTTACTTTATCTTTACCAAAAATGCGAACTTTTTTTATAAAAAAAGAGTTACAACTTTTTTTAGTCATAACTCTTATATTTATTATAAATTATCTAGGGTTTTTGATATTCGCATGAGCAGCCGCTAATCTAGCGATTGGTACTCTAAATGGAGAACATGAAACATAGCTTAAACCAATTGAATGACAGAACTCAACTGATAGTGGATCTCCACCATGTTCACCACAAATTCCTAATTTAATATCAGGTCTTGTTTCTCTACCTAACTTAGATGCCATATCCATTAATTTACCTACACCTCTTTGGTCTACGTGAGCAAATGGATCATTAACGAAAATCTTCTTGTCATAGTAATCACCTAAGAATTTACCTGCGTCATCACGGCTAAATCCAAATGTCATTTGTGTTAAGTCGTTTGTACCAAAACTGAAGAATTCAGCTTCTTTAGCGATTTCATCAGCTAATAAAGCAGCTCTAGGAATTTCAATCATTGTACCTACAGTATATTTAAGATCTACATTTGAAGCAGCAATGATTTCATCAGCAGTCTTCACAACAACATCTTTAATATATTTTAACTCTTTAACTTCACCAACAAGTGGAATCATGATTTCAGGAACAACGTTCATACCTTGACGGTTAACTTCGATTGCAGCTTCAATCACAGCACGTGTTTGCATTTCTGCGATTTCTGGATAAGTAACACTTAAACGAACACCACGGTGACCTAACATAGGGTTAGTTTCGTGTAATTCATTGATTGTATCATTTAATTCTTTTTCAGAAATACCCATTTCTTTAGCTAATGCTTTAATATCATCAGCTTCAGTTGGTAAGAATTCATGTAGAGGTGGATCTAAGTAACGAACAGTCACTGGGAATCCTCTCATCTCTTTGTATAAACCAATGAAGTCTTCTTTTTGCATTGGTAATAATTTAGCTAATGCTTTTTTACGTTCTTCTACATTCTTAGCAACGATCATTTCTCTAACAGCCATGATTCTATCGCCTTCGAAGAACATATGTTCAGTTCTACATAAACCGATACCTTGAGCACCGTATTCATAAGCAACTTTAGCATCTCTTGGATTATCAGCATTTGTACGAACTTTAAGTGCAGCATATTTGTCTGCCCAAGTCATTAATGTTTCGAAGTCGCCAGATACAGTAGCATCCATAGTTTCAACTTTTTCACCATAGATCTTACCAGTAGTACCATCTAATGAAATCCAGTCGCCTTCTTTATATGTTTCACCATTAACTTCAAATACTTTCTTAGCTTCTGATACACGAATTGAACCTGCACCAGCAACACAACATCTACCCATACCACGAGCAACTACTGCAGCATGTGATGTCATACCACCACGTGAAGTTAAAATACCTGAAGCAACGATCATACCTTCGATATCTTCTGGTGATGTTTCTTGTCTAACTAAGATCACAGGAAGACCATCTTTTTCTTTCATTTCTTTAGCGCGATCAGCGTTAAATACTACACGTCCTGTTGCAGCACCTGGTGATGCATTTAAACCAGTTGCGATTAATTTAGCTTGTCCTAATGCAGCTGGGTTAAATTGAGGGTGTAATAAAGAATCTAATTGGCCTGGTTCAACTTTAAGAATTGCTTCTTTTTCAGTTAATACGCCTTCTTTAACAAGGTCAATAGCAATCTTTAATGCAGCTTGTGCAGTTCTCTTACCATTTCTTGTTTGAAGCATGTATAATTTACCACGTTCAATTGTAAATTCCATATCTTGCATATCACGATAATGAGCTTCTAATTTATTAGAAATAGAAACAAATTCTTCGTATAATGCAGGATTATCTTCTTTTAATTCGCTAATTGGTTTTGGTGTACGAATACCAGCAACAACGTCTTCACCTTGTGCATTAAATAAGTATTCTCCATAAAGTTCATTAGTTCCATCAGATGGGTTTCTAGTGAACGCAACACCTGTACCTGAGTCTTCACCCATGTTACCGAAAACCATACCTTGTACGTTTACAGCAGTACCCCATTCATAAGGAATGTGGTTCATTCTTCTGTAAGTGTTAGCTCTTGGGTTATCCCATGATCTAAATACAGCAGTAATCGCTTCGATTAATTGTTCTTTTGGATCTTGTGGGAATGGTTCGCCTTTTAATTCTAAGTATCTAGCTTTAAATTGGCCAACTAATTTAATTAAATCATCAGCATTTAAGTCAGTATCTAACTCAACGCCTTTTTCTTCTTTCATTTGTTCTAGTAAATGTTCGTAGTTTTCTTTTTCAATTTCCATAACTACGTCTGAGAACATTTGAATGAAACGTCTGTAAGAATCGTAAGCAAAACGAGGGTTATTCGTTAATTTTGCTAAACCTTCTACAGAAACATCATTTAAACCTAAGTTTAAGATGGTATCCATCATCCCTGGCATTGAAGCTCTAGCACCAGAACGAACTGATACTAAGAATGGATCATTAGCATCTCCAAATTTTTTGCCTGCGATTTTTTCTGTTTCAGCAAGCGCTTTTTCGATTTGTTCTATAATCTCTGGAGTAATTTTCTTACCACGATTATAGTAATCGATACAAGCTTCAGTTGTTACTGTGAAGCCTTGTGGTACTGGCATACCAATCTTAGTCATCTCAGCTAAGTTAGCACCTTTACCACCAAGAAGGTTTCTCATTGATTGATCGCCTTCTTTAAACAAATATACATACTTTGTCATCGTCATTTCCTTCCTATACTTTAATTTATATTAATTTTAAATTAAACACACATTTAAGATACTTTTTTAACGAGTGAGTATAACTCATTTTTTGGTCGTTTTTGACCAATGATGTTTGCGAATGGTAAGTGTACCATACGTGAATCACGTACACCAACACATACACCGTAAATATCATCATTTAATAGTTCTACAGCATAAGCACCCATTCTAGATCCTAAAATACGATCTTCTGGGCATGGCGCTCCACCTCTTTGGATATAGCCTAAGACGGTTGCTCTTGAACTAAAGTCTGTTGCTTCTGTGATTTCTTCTGCAAGTTTATGAACATCTAAGATTTTTTCAGTAATCACAATGATGGCATGTCTTCTACCTTCATTTTTATACTTTTTAATCTTTTTGATCATATCATCTTTATTCATTGGATTTTCTGGTGTAATGATGAACTCAGCACCACCACATATGCCAGCAAATACTGCTAAATCACCACTATATCTACCCATAACTTCGATGATAGATACTCTTTGATGTGAAGATGATGTATCTCTAAGCTTATCGATTGCATCTACAATCGTTTCAACTGCAGTGTGAAAACCTATCGTATAATCAGTGCCTGGAATATCGTTATCGATTGTTCCTGGAATACCAATCACTTTTAATCCCATTTGAGCGAGTTCCATACCACCACGATATGTTCCGTCACCACCAATAACGATTAAAGCTTCGATACCTCTTTGTTTTAGATTTTCTATTGCTTTTTCTCTAACACTCAGTTCCTTAAATTCTGGAAGTCTTGATGTTCCTAAAAAGGTTCCACCTTTTGTAAGCATCCCTGATACGCTTTGATGTGTAAGTAAAACCATATCATCTTCCACAAGTCCTTTGTATCCATCTTTGATGCCATAGACTTCATGTCCATACATGGTTCCTGCTCTGACGACGGCTCTAACCCCAGCATTCATACCAGGTGCGTCACCACCAGAAGTCAATACTGCAATTTTCATAGTTTGCATCTCCTTAAGTGTAAAATCATAACCATTTCTTATTATAACATATATGTTATATGTTTCAAACTGTGATTACTTAGTTTTTATCAAATTATGAAAACGATTTTTTTTCACATTATAATCCATGTGTGTTAAAATAGATATGGAAAAAATAAAAATATTAAAGAAATGGTGATGAAAATATGAAAGATTTAAAAGGTGCAGCATTATTAGGCCAATCAGGTGGTCCTACAAGTGTTATTAATTCAAGTGCAGCTGGTGTTTTCTTAGAAGCTTTAAAACAAGAAAATATCACTGAAGTATATGGTGCAATTCATGGCATCAAAGGTGTATTAAACGAAGATTTCTATGATATGTCAAAAGAAGATCAAGAAGAATTATTAAGATTAAAAAATACACCATCATCTGCAATTGGTAGCGTTCGTTACAAATTAGCAGATCCAAAGAAAGATGATTCAGATTACAGACGTTTATTAGAAGTTTTCAAGAAATATAATATTCGTTACTTCTTCTACAATGGTGGTAACGATTCAATGGATACATGTAACAAGATTTCTAAATTCTTTAAGAAATCAGGTTATGATTGCAATGTCATGGGTGTTCCAAAGACTATTGACAATGACTTAAATGTTACTGATCACTCTCCAGGATTTGCAAGTGCTGCAAAATATGTAGCTACTTCATTTATGGAACTATATCATGATGCAACAGTATATGATATTCCACAAATCACAATCGTTGAAGTGATGGGTAGAAATGCTGGTTGGTTAACAGCTGCTTCAGCATTAGCTACTTATAAAGGTCAAGGTCCAGATTTAATCTATCTTCCAGAAGTTGCATTTGATGTTGAAGAATTCTTTGAAGATGTTGAATCAATTTTAAAAGAAAAGAGTAAAGTCTTAATTGCAGTTTCTGAAGGTATTAAAAATGATAAAGGTCAATACATTGCAGAAACTCTACAAGAACTAAAAACTGATGCATTCGGTCATGCTCAATTAGGTGGTACTGCTTCAGTGCTTGCAACTGAGTTATCAAACCGTATCAATGTTAAAATTAGAGCAATCGAATTTAGTTTATTACAACGTTCTGCTGCTCATCTAGCATCAAAGGTTGATGTCGAAGAAGCATTTAAAGCAGGTCAAAAAGCTGTTAAAGCTGCAGTTAGAGGAACAACAGATAAGATGGTAGGTTTTGAAAGAGTGTCTTCAAATCCTTACAAGATCAAATATAAATTAATTCCTTTAAGAAAAGCTGCTAATGAAGAACAAAAAGTACCACTAGCTTGGATTAAACCAAGAGGTAGAGGTTTAACTCAAGAGTTCATCGATTATGCACTTCCACTTATCCAAGGTGAATCTAAGGCTAAATTAGAAGATGGTCTTCCAAGATTTGCACAACTTAAAAAAGTAAGAGTTGTTAAAAAATAAGTCAAAAGCATCCTAAAGTGGACCCAATGTCAAGGACACTTTAAAAAAAGGCAGTAATAT
>SWCB01009303.1_pt1 | contig 11745 bp, 12 predicted proteins | sample 4692901 | NCBI WGS metagenome assembly SWCB01 (sample SAMN10267276, study PRJNA491770) | bioreactor metagenome | isolation source: DHS bioreactor inoculated with subseafloor sediment | place: Japan: off Shimokita Peninsula | collected 2006-08 | reverse complement strand
CGCCTTGAATAGCAAGCTCACCAACTTTACCCTTTAATACTTCACGTTCATTAGCATCGGTTAATACATACTGACCGCTATCTGCATCAGTTACCGTTAAAGTGTACACAGGTTCTAGTACATGCTCAGGAATATCAAAACGACCGACGTCAAGATCAATAGAAGAACCTTGCAATCGAGCTAATCCCTTACCTATAACAGGCAAATATTGCGGTGTAGTTACCGTGGTAAGGTTTAATTTATCAACGGTTTTACCTATGATCATTCGTGATTTGATGATTTCAATTTCAGTGGTCGCGGATGATTCACTGCCAAACATTTCTCCCATATCACCAAGGGCTGGCATGCCGCTGCTTTTTTGTTCTACCTGGATCAGTGCATCGGCGTTATAAACCGGCGTTGCTAATAGCGCATACGCCACGCCGACGATGGCAAACACAAAAGTGATAAGGATAATAGACCAACGATTATCAATCAAAATGCCAAACAACTTGCCTAAATCGATTTCATCAGAAGGAGGTGTATTTTTTTCAGATAAATTTTGCGTAACGCTCATGAATTTTCCAGTAATGAGTTTCTAGTGTCGAATATTAAGAAACGAGATAATATAATTTCTAGTGACTAGAACCTCGGAACTCGTAAGTAAAGCCTTTACAACTTCTTTGCCCATGCGTTGGCGGCTTGCTCTATTAACATATACGCATGATCAAAGGCTTCTCTGCTTTGACGGTACGGATCGGGAATATCTTGCTGCCCTATCCATTGACCAAAAAGCATTGTTTTACCTCGAGCTTCTGGTGCTATATGCATTACCGCGTCAATATGCCCTTTTTCCATCACCAAGATCAAATCATGATCACGACATAACTCATGGGTTAATTGTTGCGCTTGATGGGCATCAAGCGAATAACCGTGCTCTTGCGCCACCGTATTCGCCATTTTATCGGCTGACTTACCACTTAAGCCACTTTTAAGCGTTGCAATGCCTGCGGAGTTAATGGTTTTATTCGGCAGAAGTTGTTTTAACAAATATTCACCGGAAGGTGAACGGCAAATATTACCGACGCAGACAACAAGAATTTTATTGAACATAAGTTTTACCAATTCCTAACTCGTAGTGCACCTTCAGTCAGATTATTAAATCCATTAATTGTTGGTAGAAGCTGAACTATCACGCGATTCCAACGTGTCAATGGCGCAGCCGTCACATACACAATGTCGTATGGCTGTAATTCAAATTCGGTACCGATCACTAAAGCAGATGCTTCTTGAATATTCAACTGATAAATATCAGCAATGATAGGGGGGTTCTCAGCTGTTTGCTTCTTGCTTCGGATAACAAAAACCCCGCTCGCATCGGCTGATAAATCATTAATACCGCCGACATTACTCAAGGCTTCAGTCAAACTCATGCCTGCACGATCAATTTTGAGTAATTTAGGATCATTCACTTCACCCATTACAAACACTTTTTGAGCATCATTTCGCGGCACGTGCACGATATCACCTGCACGCAACAATCGATTTTGGGTTAAATCGCCACGTTGCATTAACGCATAAAGTGATAAGTTTTCTTCTTTGCCCTTACGCGTAAGGGTAATATTACGCCAATCAGCATCAGCAGCTAAGCCGCCAGCACGATTAATAGCATCAAGTAAAGTTAAAGGCACATTGGTTATAGGCTGTTGGCCAGGGGTGTTCACTTCACCCGTTATGTATGACTTCTGCGAACGGAACGAGGCAACATTCACATCCACTTGTGGGCTTTCAATGAATTCTGCTAAACGTTTGGCCATTTCGATGCGAATTTCCGTCACCGTTTTGCCTTCTACTTTTACCAAACCGATATACGGATAAAAAATGGTGCCATCGGCATGTACCCAGTTACCAGATTCTTCAGAGCTTCGGTAAGAGCCCGCCGGAATGGTTAACTCAGGATGGTCCCAAATTGTGATATTCAAAATATCGCCAGAACCAATGCGGTATTGATAACGTACTATTTCGGCTTCTAAACTTGGGTTAGTTTTCGAAAAAATCACTGGCGCTTTAAATTGATTAACGGTATTTGCAGTCAAAGGGTAAACATTAACCTGATCGCTAACATCACTATCTTGTGACTGACTAGAGGTAACAATATTCTTATCATCAACTGTTAAGTGAGAACCCGGCACGGTACAACCAACCAGCATTGTCGAGGCCATAACGGTAATGAGCAGCTTCTTAGTGTAATCCATATGCTATAAATTCAATCTTAAAAAATGGATGGACTGCAGATGCAGCAAAAGATGAAACGACACAAAGATCCCGTTCCTTAAAATTAGTCTATTCTGGTGATATCTGAATGCATAAAGCGCATTATTAAGGTATTTCTCCACGCTACCGCCCTTAGGTTGCAGCTCCCAATATGCTGATAAAATACAGAGACAACGCTGTTCGCGTCTGTCTTTGGTGCTGGCGTTTATAGCGAAGATGACGTGATTAAACGCTATTCATTAACCGTATAGTACAGTCAGCGCTATATAAAATGGAGAAATAATGTCGATTTTCATATGAAATCGTGTAGCATTTTACACTCAATATAGTTAAATAGAAATATAATTATTCCCTTCAGATCATCATTGCGATCAAACTCTCTTATCTTTAAAACAAACCATTTCTTTTAAAGAAATCATTAATATTTCGCATCTTGATTTAGTATGCACCTATTGCATACCATTTTACTGTAATTCTACATTATAAAAAAACACAAATGCCTCTAATTGACATTACTATTAATTAAATGTTTACATTAGCAATGAGACGCTGTTCCCATTTACTTTAAAATGATTTTATGACAATTTTAAGGATCCATTGCCATTGTCTAAATATCCCCATATCATTAATAAGAAGATTACCTTTGATCTTTTTATAATTTTTTATACAAATAAGGGAACTAGGATGAAGAAGACAACAATTGCGTTATTAGCAGCAATGACTATGGCAAGCTCTGCGTTTGCTGCTGTTGAAACAGGTAGCACTGCAGCTACAGCTGGTACAACAACAGCATCGACTGGTGCGGCGGCAGGTACAGCTGGCGCAACAGCAGCAGCGGCTGGTGGTATTACTGCAACAGCGGTAGCAGCCGGTGTTGCTGTAGCAGTAGCAGCTGTAGCTGTAGCTGACTCTGGTAGCAGCAACAACACAACAACCTCTGTTTCGGCCGCTCAAGGCTAATACATCGTTAACGATGTAATACAGAATAATAAAAACAGCTGTGTTATTAAATGATCGCACTTTTGAGTGCGGTTATTATTTTATTCAGAGACAAGTAGCGAAAACCGAGTATCTATACACTCGATATTCTTTTATTTTCTCCAACATGGAATCAAGCAGCTCGGATGCGGATATTTCAACGCTTTACCTTTTTTATCGTGGTCATTCTACTGTCTGCCAGCATAACGGGCTGCAGCCAAAAATTTAATGATGTTAACGATACCTTATCACTCGCGCTTTTTGGTGATAACGATACAAAACTCGCCAGCGATGACGTACAGCGCTTACCTTACGCTAGCCTCTATGCTCAGGTTGATGACGGCCCGCAAGCTTTTATGGTATTGGCCTTAGCAGAATCTGCTCTGTCATTATCAAAGTCATCATTAATACCAAACACTCGCACACAACTCAAATGGGTGTCATCCGATAAAGGGATGCTAGTGACTGAAGGCGGTCGATTAGTTAAAAGCCTGAATTTACCTCAGGGTAATTTGATTGAGACATACAGTAATCAACCTGATCCGTTGACTTTAGGTTTACAACGCGCTAGTACACCCATGCACTGGCAGCGTACCATTGATTGGCAACCCGGCTACCATTTCGGTTATCAATTAACCTCGAGGTTTTCACGCCAAGATAATGCCGTCATTATGATCAATGAGCGCCCAGTTGAAACGTGGCATTTTATTGAGTCCGTCACCATTGAAGCGCTCGACACAAGCTACCAAAATCAATACTGGATCGATGGAAGAACAGGAAAAGTACTTAAAAGCCAGCAAAAATTAGCGCCTGGCTTACCTGTCATTGACATGACTTTATTGAAGCCTTATTCATAAACACGGACGATCATGACCTTGCTTTTATCATTTTATCGCTGTTCATTGCGATCCCAATTACGGCGTCTACTGCCACTTGCGCTTATTACTTTTTACTCTGTGACTTATGCGCAAGCAGCTAATACATCAACGTCGACTATTTCGAATACCGACACACTTACATCGACAGACACTCAGCCCTTTGCCATCAAGATAACCCCATCGTCACATATTGAGCGTCAACTGCAGTTGAGTTATTCAACGCCTGTGCGCATGAAACAAGTCTTATCAGACAGCTTGACGCATTTACCGACTTTCTTAGCTAATAATGTTAAGCAAGGCTCACGTATTTATTGGACGGGCGCGGCACTATTTCAAGCCTTTCCTCACCCACAACAGCAAATTCTTGTTGCCCAACTCAACCAATTAGCGACGCATTGGCAAGGTAAGCAACAGCAAGCAGCGCTTAATTTAAGCCAGCAAGTCGAACAGCTCACGACTGGTGAGCGTATTTTTACGTCATTGGATTACGATAATGTTCGATTGAACAAACAGGCGAATACCCTAATCACGCAGAACCTCACGCTTATTCTACCGCCACGACCAGCACATATTTTAGTTCTCGGAGCCCTCGAAAAGCCTGTATGGGCAAAGTGGAAAATTCGGCTTGACGCAGAGACTTACCTGAAACAAGGTAAACCGCTCAGTAATGCCAATAACAGTAATGCGTGGGTGATCCAACCGGATGGCACGGTAGAACACCACCCGATTGCGTATTGGAATCGCGATCATCACGATATTGCACCGGGTGCGATTGTGTATTTAGGCTTCTCTTCTCTACCTAAAGGGTTTGAAACGCTGAACGAGGATATTATTAATCTGCTAAGGAATCGGGCACTGTAATGCATACTGTCTTAAAAACCTCACTCTCTGCCATTACATTGGCCATGCTTCCGGTATTGCATGCGCAAGCCGACGATTACAGCTACCCCGTATTAACCCCTTCACAGTCAGATTTTGGTGGTGTCGGTCTAATCCAAATGCCGACAGGCCGTTCAGCACAAGAAGGTGAATTCAGCTTTGGGGCAACGTACAATGATGAATACCTTCATTACAGTGCGTCTCTCCAGTTATTACCCTGGCTTGAATCCACCATTCGCTATACCTTGGTACAAGATCTTTTTTACAGTAATGACCCCAATTTTAGTGGCGACACCAAGTACACCGATAAAGGCATCGACTTTAAAATTCGCCTATTAGAAGAAAGCTACTGGCTACCGGAAACCGCCTTTGGAGTGCGTGATTTTGGGGGTACTGGACTGTTTGATGGCGAATTCATTGCCGCCAGTAAACATGTTGGCCCGTTTGATCTCACTGTTGGTGTGGGCTGGGGTTATATGGGGAATAGCGGTAACCTATCTGGCGATAAAGCCAATAGTATTGACTGTGGTCGAGACACCAGTTTTAAAGGCAAAGGCGGCAGTGTTGATTATGACCGCTGGTTCACGGGCTGTAGTGCCGTCTTCGGCGGTGTCGAATATCAAAGTCCCTGGGCGCCTCTTCGCTTAAAAGCGGAGTATGACGGCAATGATTATATCAGTGACTTCCCAGTCACCCGTGGTGGCATTGATATGACTCAAGATAGCAAATTCAACTATGGCGCGCTGTACCGTTTCGGTAATTGGGGCGATGCACGCTTAAGTTATGAGCGCGGCAATACCTGGACCTTGGGTTTAACCCTCAACACCAACTTTAACGATCTGAAAGCGATCTGGCAGGATGAACCACTACCCGCTTATTTACGTCGTGGCACGAGCGATGGAGGCCGTACCGAGGAAGAAAGTCTGAGTGATGCCGATTGGCAGCAACTTGCCCAAGATTTGCATCAGATTGCGGGTTATGAAGATCCGACAATTTACACCACTGACGATACGGTCACTGTTGTTGCACCACAAACCAAATACCGCGATCGTAATGAAGCCCATCAGCGTGCTGCTACCGTGATTGCGAACCAATCGCCAGAGACCAAAGAATACCGCTTGATTGAGACCTCAAACCATCAAGCTATTACTGAAACCCGTATCGACAGCGAGCAGTACGCAAAAGTGGCGCAATATGAGTATTTTGGAGCCAAGGTAGAAGACAGCGCCACCGTTGAGATTCCAGAAGATCCAGAAGGTACGTTGGTTGCCAAGTCAGATAAAAACTGGGATTTCAGTCTTTCACCGACCTTGCAGCAATCGATTGGTGGTTCAGAAAACTTTTACATGTTTAACATTGGTATCAATGCTGGCGCCAATTATTGGTTCGGCGATCATGTTGAAGTCGGTGGCTCACTGTATTTCAATCTTTATGATAACTACGACAAGTTTTTGTATGAAGTGCCGCCCGATGGCACGGACTTGAAACGTGTCCGTACCTTGGTGCGCCAGTATATCAACGATAATCCGGTGCGGATGGATAACCTCCAGCTCACTTGGATGGATCGCATGGGTGATAACTGGTACGGTCAAGCCTACGGTGGCTACCTAGAAATGATGTTCGGTGGTGTTGGTAGTGAAGTATTGTACCGCCCACAAGGCAGCAACTGGGCAATCGGGTTAGATGCGAACTACGTGATCCAGCGTGACCCCGATTCACAGTTTGGCCTCTTCACCGAAGAAGTGCAATTTGACCCACTGACAGGTCGAGACTACCGCGTGCAAACCGGCGCGATGACAGGTCATCTAACTGCGTACTACCAGCCGCAATGGCAATGGTTGCCGAATACCTTATTCAAAGTCAGTGCTGGTCAGTACCTAACCGAAGATCGAGGAGTCACGATTGATTTCTCGAAGCAGTTTGACAGTGGTGTAATTGCCGGTGCGTTTGTCGCATTGACCGATTTAACCGCAGAAGAATACGGTGAAGGCAGCTACAACAAAGGCTTCTATATCTCGATCCCGTTTGATGTGATGACCGTGAAACCGAGCACCAACCGTGCGACGATTTCGTGGTTACCATTAAGCCGTGATGGTGGCCAGATGCTGAACCGTAAGTACAGCCTCTATGGCGTGACGGATGCCCGTAGCCCATGGTATGAACGTAAAGCGATGAACTAAGCGCATTCACTAAGGTTCTACGCTAAGTACAAGCGTTAACGTTTAAACGCAAACGGCTCGACGATGAATAATCGTCGAGCCGTTTCTTCTGTTATTCTGCGTACGTCAAATAGCGGTTTATGATCAGCAAAATACGCTGATTTAAAGAGACATGCTTTAGGTTGTGCAAATAGCTGGTGCTATTAGTAACCTCGACAACAGAACAAAAACAATATGAAAATATAAGGGTTAGAGAAGACTCTCTTTTCATTGACAACAATGGCACCCAAAATCAAGAACTGAGACATTGATGACAGTGGTATTAGGTGCTGTCATTTCACCGTTTCCCGCTCAATGTGTATACGCAGCCATGAGTGTTAATAATAAACAGCGTTGATAGCAGCTTCAATATGTCAAAAACCTGTCAAGTGTATCTCCCCGCTCCCGTTGAAGTCAATATAATGACAACCATATCTTACCTATAATATCAACAATCAACAATCAACAGAGATTGGGCCCAAATATAGAGAAAAAAAACATATTAACGTCTAAATTGAGATATTATTGACTGATTACATAATTAAGTTGATGACAATTCAACATAGAAGAGGTTGTGGTATGTTTAGGGCTTATGCTCACTTTTCCGTGAATCATCCGTTGGTTCATAAATTCAATTTACTCATTGTTCTCACGATTTTTGTGGTGAGCTGCTATGAATTATTAGCAAATGAGTCGATTATTTTCTCCATCGGATTTGTGTTAATCGCATTTCCCATGCTTGTTTTTGCAAAAGCATCGGATTACAAAAATAAATATTTGAGTGCGCAAAATTAGGTTTAGCTCCGAAGTAAGTTTTTCCTGCAGATAAAAAGAAACGCTGTAATGATGAGGGTCATTACAGCGCTTTTTAATTTATATGAATATTCTAATTGTCAAATGTTACTGATGTCATTCGGTTCTTCATCTTCAACTCGTCTGAATGCATGCCGAATCAGTACAATCGCAACACCCAACATTCCGCCAAGCAATGCACCTAAAATAACGATCAAAGCCCGTTTAGGCTTATCCCTAGCAATGGGTGCTTGTACATTTTCTAAAAATTGAAATGTTTGAAATTGAATATCTCTATCAATTGTTAGATCATTTAACATTTCAATTTTAGCATTCACGCCATTTAATCTAGGCTCTATCACATTTAAATTTTTAATGGTTTTTAAGGCTTCTACTTTAGCAAATAGAGCATCCGAACCTAGGTTAATGGCAAATAATTCTTCATCCCCCAAACCCTGTATCGGTTTACTCACCCCAGCAGCTTGTGCAATAGCAAGTGCATATTGTGAGCGCTCCACTTCCACAGCTAAACGATTTTTAGTCTGTGCTTCTAATATTATCTTTTGTTGTTTAAGTTCATTTTTTTTAGCGTTAACAATTGCTTGTAAGTTATTTAATGCATCATTAAATACCTTGTTTTTTACAGAATCAATATATTCATTTAATAAACTGACACTACTTTCCTTGGTTGTTGCTTGCAAACTAATGTCGTAGTCATCATCTTTCTTTTTATCGACAGGAGTTGCAGTGATTTTTGTAAACCATTCACTATAAAGGCGACGTGTGGCTTCATCTGTATCTGTATCCAATTGCGCCTTAAATTTTTTAAATTCAATGCTATTATCTAAAAATTGCTTCTTATTGGCCGATGAATTATAAGCATCAATAAATCGCTGAAATAAGATTGTAGGATCGACCAATGAGTCCAAGCTCTTACTCACAAGCACGGTGCCATCGTCTTGATAAATGTCAAAAATAGGCTGAAACTGCTTTACTTGCTGTTGATAAGCAGAAAAATTTTGTATTTGGGGTTCCATTATTCTTGCTTTGGATGACCACCACTCTTGTGCTGTTAATGCATATATAACAGCAACAATAGAGCAAAGCATTGTCAGTGCAATAATCCATACCTTACCTTGCCATAAAGCGTTAAATAGTTCTCGTAAATCAATTTCATCATTTTTAGGCGGAACATAATAAGCAGGAATAGATGGCTGGTTTAATGGTACTTTCACTGTTTGTCTCACTTGATTCAATTGATATTCAGGGCACTTATACAATATAACGTAGGGACCATGCTTGAATATTTGTATACTAAAAAATAATCATCTGCCACTAAATCGTATCAAGATCTATGCTCGAACATAATGCGTAGCAAATTCTAACTAATGATAAAGTGAATATTATATCGCACTTTGTTGAAGTTGTTGCCACATCGTTTTTACAATCAGCTGATCGACAGGGGTAAGTTCTGATTGTGCTCGTACCAAGCTCGTATCTACAGCCTCTTTCATCGCTTCGATCGATGTAATGCCGTTAAGTTCGCAATCTGCTGCAGACAGTGAAATATGCCCACGTAAATAACCACCAGCAAATAATTCATCATCGGAGGCTGTTTCTACCATTAAGTCTATCAAGGTGGATAACTTTTCTTCATATTGCTGGATCATGTTAATAACTCTTCAATCGATAATTAATATGCATGAATGACATCAGGCGCTGAAAATTGGTTTATTGCTAACGGTTCAATCTGATAGTATTTACGAAACAAATCAGATAAAATCTGAGCCCGCCTTGGTATACCCGACTCCAAATACAGTCGCACTTGATCTTTTACTTGCAATGTAAAGCCTAGTCTATTCGGCTCGCAATCACTACTCAAGTTGTCACAGCTTACTTGAAATTTAAAGCCACAACTTACGGATAGAATCCACTCAATGGCTTGTGGTTTTACTTCAACTGCCTCAAACTTTGCTTGCACTTGTTCCGTGCGACCATCGGGTTCGTACCAATAGCCATAATCTTCAAGCAAACGTCGCTCAGAACCTGCGATACACCAATGTGCCAGCTCATGCATTGCCGATGCAAAATAGCCTCGCGCAAAGATGATCTGATGGTGTGAATACTCATCAGATGCTGGTAAGTAAACAGGTTCATCACCACCAAGTTTCAACTCGGTATTTAAGTTTTCAAGAAATGTCTCATTAAATATTCTGATGAGATCATTGTAATCATGCTGCATAGATTATGTGCTATCTATTCCAATATTGCGAAAGGCTGGAGATTATACCTATTTTACTATCATCACGCGACAGTTCATCTATTGATATGGTAGAAACACCCCATTAATCACGAAATTGTTATCACTTATATTTATTTTTAATTACATTTATAAAAAAATAACATTGCAATAAGCAACGATATGCATCTTGATCAGAAATCAAATTAGCATTAATTAAATTCATGCATAAGGTTTTTTCTTTCATTTTTACATGACTAAAATCTCAAATATAATCTTTACCTCTTGTTTTTCACCTTCTTACGTAGATTTTTCTCATGCTTTTAACAACTCTCTATATTATTGGTATTACTGCTGAAGCGATGACTGGTGCTTTGGCTGCGGGCAAGCGTCACATGGATTGGTTTGGTGTTATGTTGGTGGCAAGTGCGACGGCTATTGGGGGCGGTACAGTGCGTGATGTGCTGTTGGGTCACTACCCTCTTGGTTGGGTGGCAAATCCGCAGTACTTAGTGATCACTTGTCTTGCGGGTCTATTAACAACAGTAATTGCTAAATGGGTTATTCGGTTTCATAAAATTTTCATTATTCTAGATGCGATTGGTTTAATTGTGTTCAGTATTATCGGTTGTCGTGTCGCAATGGACATGGGATTACCAGCAATTATCTGTATTGTCTCGGCAGTTGTTACAGGCGTGTTTGGTGGTTTGTTACGAGATTTGATTACTCGTCGCCAACCTATGGTATTACACAAAGAATTATATGCCTCAATTGCACTGCTTGCAGGCGTGATGTATTACGGCATGATGTATTTTGCAGTACCTGAACTGATCACCACAATCGCTACGTTAGTCGTAGGATTTACTGCTCGTATGGCGGCTGTACAATTACGCTGGCGTTTGCCTGTGTTTGTACTCGAAGAGCCAAAAAAAGACAAGTTACTAGAAACTAGAAACTAGAAACTTTGCGCAGATGATAAAAGAAAAAGCAGAGAAGCCATTAAGCTTCTCCGCTTTTTTGTTTGTCCCGTCCTGAGATAAGCTGAAACTTAAATCTTTGGTGTAGTGGTCACTACATCTGCATTTTGACCACGATTACGCAATAAATGATCCATCAATGTAATTGCTAGCATCGCTTCTGCAATTGGCACCGCGCGAATACCCACACATGGATCGTGACGACCTTTAGTAATCACTTCTGCAGATTCACCTTTACTGGTAATCGTCTCACCCGGAACTGTAATGCTCGAGGTCGGCTTTAATGCAATGTGTGCAACAATATCTTGTCCAGAAGAAATGCCTCCTAAAATGCCACCAGCATGATTGGTTTTAAAACCATCAAGTGTCATTTCATCACGGTGCTGACTGCCACGCTGTTCGATTACCTCAAAGCCATCACCAATCTCAACACCTTTAACTGCATTGATACTCATCAGAGAATGCGCGACATCGGCATCTAAACGGTCAAAAACAGGTTCGCCTAAACCGACAGGCACATTACTTGCGACAACCGTTAGTTTGGCACCAAT
>SWCB01001086.1_pt1 | contig 11746 bp, 12 predicted proteins | sample 4692901 | NCBI WGS metagenome assembly SWCB01 (sample SAMN10267276, study PRJNA491770) | bioreactor metagenome | isolation source: DHS bioreactor inoculated with subseafloor sediment | place: Japan: off Shimokita Peninsula | collected 2006-08 | reverse complement strand
TCCCTTTAGCTTTAACTCTTTTCATGATACCCTGGATTGCTGATTGTCTAAAATTATCAGAGTTATTTTTCATAACTAATCTATAAATACCAACCACTTTAGGGTTTCTTGCAATAATCATATCTGCAATATGATCTTTTCTTGTACGATTCGCATCTACAATAGCTGACATAATATTTTGAGGTACATCTTGATAATTTGCTAAAAGTTGTTTTGTATCTTTAGGTAAACAATACCCTCCATATCCAAACGAAGGATTATTGTAATGTGAACCAATTCTTGGATCTAATCCCACACCTTCAATAATTTCCTTTGAATCTAATCCTCTGACTTCTGCATAAGTGTCTAACTCATTGAAGAATGCTACTCTAAGTGCAAGATATGTATTTGAAAACAGTTTGATTGCTTCCGCTTCTGTTGAATTTGTAAACAAAACAGGAATATCTTTTTTGATTGCTCCTTCTTTTAAAAGGTTTGCAAACATTTCAGCTTCTTTTGAATGTTCACCCACTACAATTCTTGAAGGATACAAATTATCATATAATGCTTTACCTTCTCTTAAAAACTCAGGAGAAAAGATAATTCTAAGTTCTGGATGTTTTTCTCTTTGTTCTTGTGTATATCCTACTGGAATTGTTGATTTAATGATAATCGTTGCTTTTGGATCGTATATTGCAACATCATTAATCACACTATCAACTGTTGAAGTATCAAAATAATTTTGTTTCGGATCATAATTTGTTGGTGTTGCAATTATAACAAACTCTGCATCCTTATACGCTTCTTCTTTATCAAGAGTAGCTTTAAGATTTAAATGATTATTTGCTAAGTACTCTACTAACTCGTTATCAACAATCGGAGATTTTCTATTATTAATCATATCCACTTTTTCTTTGATTACATCAAGTGCTACCACTTCATGATGTTGTGCAAATAATACTGCATTTGATAAACCGACATAACCTGTTCCAATCACTGCTATTTTCATAACTTCCTCCCGTTAATTGAAAAACTCTATAATTTTATTATTTGGGTAATTTATATCTAATAGTTTATGTTTGATTTTTTCATGATGTTTATAACTTGAAATTAAAATACCATCATGCTCAAAATGTTTGATTTGATCAATACTTACGATATCTGTATTAACTAGTATTTGATCTTGTCTATTCTTATCATCGTCAATAACAGCTAAAACTTTTAATGGAAAACTTTGATGGTCATTGATTACATGTAGCATAATCTCTGCGACTTCTCCAGCACCATATAACAGTATCTTTTTAAAACCTTTATTAATGATTTGATTTAAAAACTTAATGATATTATCCTTAGCTGAAAGGTAGACTTCATGAGATGATTTCAAATACCATATGTTGAGTACTTTACGTCTTTCTTTGCCTTTTTTCGTCACAAAATACTCTACTGTTTTGGTAGAGTGTCTTTTCATCTTAATAAGTCCTTTTTGTTCATATTCATCTAAATAAAAATTTGTCATGCTGACCGCAATACCCACATGTTTAGCAATTTCTCTTTGTGTAATTTGGGAATTCTTTTCGATTAAATCTAAGATCATAAATTCTTTGTATAAAAGTGTGGGTTTAAAAAACGAGTTATCACTCAAAGTTAATCACCGCCTGTTGTTCGACAATTGAATAATCTTATTCTATATGAAAAAGGCTTTTTTTACAAGGGTATTTTTGGATTTTTGTTAAAAAATCGAACAAATATTTCAAAACCTTTTCTTATCGCTATAAAATCACAAAAAAATAGCACTAATAGGCCTTAAGTGCTAATTTAAATTGAAGTTTTTATATATGTTTTTTTGACACCTTTTAATCTTGGGATAAATAATCTTCAATATCCTCTAATATAAGCCAATCATCGATCATTTTTTGATCATCAGGGTTCATCTTTTCTCTTAAGATAAATGCATCAATCGCTTCACTTGACTGGTCACTCATTTTATAAAGATAATCTTCATAGACCTTAGTCGATGAAATCTCTTGATGACGCATAAGCACTTGAGTAGAAACTAAGCTTCCTCCTCTTTTTAAATTGATGATGGCAGCTGTATGGACTAAAACATGCGCGGTGATTTTTAAATCCTGAAATGCAGCGTTTTTTAATAGTCTTTTAAACATGTGCTGGAAAAACGATCTTGATAACATACCTGTTTTAGACCTACATCTATGAGAAATAAACAGATATGGGTTATCATCAGTTCGAAGACATAGATAATCATCAATGGCTTTTTTCGCACCTTTTGAGACTTTGACAAAAGATGTTTCGTCAAATCTTCCATTGACCTCTATATATAGAATTTGCTCGCCACCTACGATTTGATAATTTGATCTTTTTAAATGGTTAATCTCAAAGGGTCTTATGCCACTTGTCAGCATCAAAAAAATAATCGCATGATCCCTATACTGCCAAATACTCTCGCGAATTTCTTTCGTTTTTAAGATGAGATATCTCGCTTCTTCTTTGGTTAAGATGCGTTTATGAATGTGATGGGTTAAACTTTGATTTTTTATAGGTGCCATCACATCATGGTGATACGCCACTGGTAGGTTTAATTTTCTAGCATTTGTCTTTAAATAGCGATAAAATCCCTTTAAAAAGGATAAATGAATATAGATATAAACAGCTGAATGTCCAAGTGATTTCCTATAAGCTTTATATCTGATGATATCAGCTGTCGTGGCATATGTAATTTGATTTATTTTTAGATAAGATACATATATTTTTAATGCACCTCTATAAGCTTTAAGTGACATCTTTGATAAGTTTTTATCTCTTAAATATAATTCACCTAAATTTTCAAGTTCATGCCTTTCCATGATATCACCCTTTCTTTTTCTCTTTTAAATCATGATCACTCATAATATAAGATTCGATTTCATTTTCGATATCTTCTTCCATACGCTTTAGATGATGAGCATAAATTAAAGTCGTGGATAGGTCTTTATGTCTCATCAGTCTTTTCGTATCTTCTAACGTGCCACCTCTAAGGAGATTATATGTCGCAGCAGCATGTCTTAGACTATGTGGTGTAACATTTAAGTGACCTAGACCCGCTTCTTTTAGAACACGCCTAAACATCCTTAAGAAAAATGTTCTAGATAAATAGGGTGTCTCATATCTTTTTGAATGGGAAATAAATAAATATGGGTTTTTATCTTTTCGAACATTTAAATAATCATCGATAGCTTCTTTAACACCTTTAGTGATTTTTACAAAATCGTCATCTGTTGATCTACCTTTACCTTGGACATATAAGATATAGGTATCATTAACCAGTTTTAAATCTTTGATTTTAGCTCTTCTTATCTCAATACTTCTAAGACCTGTCGTGATCATGAGATAAATCATCGCATAATCACGAAAGTGCCATATATATCGCCTATGACTTTTTAAATGAAGGATTAAGTGTTTCGCTTGATGGGTGGTTAACATCGGTTTAGAGACTTCTCTTTTTATCCGAATATTTTGAATGGTTTCAGCAATATTAAATTGATATCTATCATCTAGACCTAACCTTTTTTGATTGATGCTTAAATAACTGTAAAAAACCTTGATGACACTAAGTTGATGATGAATCCACCTAATCGTATAACCTTCTTCTTTCTTAGCTTTAATATAGGCTTTAACGTCTTTAGTGTCTGCATATAAAATACGATGGTCCTTTAAGTAAGTAACATACTGTTTTAGAATAATATGATAAAGCTCATATGATTCAATTGTAATGTCTTTTTCAGATAAGTATAAATCGATGAGCTGTTCTAGGGGATGTGCTTGCATGGTAAAACCTCCATATAAAAAGTTCTCTATCCTATCATAGTTTGATAGAGAACTTTTTACTTTTTCAAGAGACAAGCAATCCAGGTTTCATAGAAAAAGATAGTCATAATTAGTTTCATAGTTTTTAAGAATTTAATGATATTAGGTATCCTTCTATTATTGGATATAGTAAACCAAAATATTTAATTTGAAATCATCATGAAGCTATTACTGGTCAGGATACTTTCTAAAAAGTTCAATCATTAATGATAAGTGAGAAAAGAACTTATGATAAAAACACGAGTATACCCAATGTATTAAGTGATTTTGTTTTTGACTTAGATAGCTATAAAACATTTTATAGACCTCTTGATAAGGATATAGAGATAATCGATAATATGCTTGATCCAAATTATTTAAATAGCCCTCATTTTCCCAAAGGTATGAGTAAAACGCTTATTCACATCCTCAAACGAAGCTTAAACGCCTTAGGACGCAAATTTAGCGACTTAGAACCAAAGTATGACAAACGTGTTCAGCAATTATTATCTATCGATAAGATAGATGAACAATTAAACAACTTAGGTTATATCATTAAAACGAATAAAGATAAATATTATACATTAAAAAGAAAAGATCATAGAGATGCAGCGGAGCTTGCGATGCTTAAGGGTTTAGAAGATGAAATTATCAAATTCAGTATTGATTATATTAATATTGAAAATGAAAAGATTTAACATGATCATGCATTAAGACATGCAAAAAATCTTAAACAAAGAATTCAGTCATTTGATTATCCTTTAGAGTCATTAACCCCTAATATGCTTCTTAGCTTTGTAAAACAACTTGTTAGAGTTGATGAGCAAAATTATGTGTTGGTGATTAATGCTACTGGTGATATCGTATCACCGTATAAAATTAAAAAAGCAATGACAGAAAAGCCATTGCTTGAGGGTGATTGCAAAATGCATCGTTCTAAAGCATTTAATTGGAAGCTTGTGCTTGTTTAACTTTCATTTAATAAGGTGAATATATATCGAAAATTGTTTCAAAAAAGTCTCGAACAGCTTCATGAATTCCTAAATCATAAAGATTGGAAATCAATACGTAACACCCGGACGTTCCAATGAGTCCAAAGATTATGTACGGATATGCATAAGAGTTTCCATTATAAAATGTAAATATTTCTTTCCACCCAACAAGAAATCCAATTAGAATTAATAAAGCAAATGGTAAAATATAGAATAGTATCAAAAATACATATCCTATAGACTTCCATAACCAGTAGAATATAGTTATTATTGATTCAATAACAGCAGTGAAAATGACTTTATAATCAATTCTATATTTATCTTCCTCACCCAGCAATACTGCTTCAAACCACTCTAGAGTATAATTTTTTCTTATAATTATCCTTATTAACGAATAAAAATTGTACATAATATAAAATCCCAATGCAGATACTATAAACCAGAATATAACTTCTAATGTATTTTGCCGAATACCAAAAAGATTAGTGAATTCAGATGAAAGGATTGTAAGTATAAGTGAGATAAAAGCAAATAGACTTGAGAAAAGATCTTTTCCATAGTCTCTTTTGCTTTTATAGTCTTTTAATGCTAATTTAAGCTTGTCCTCATTAGTAACAATCACCTTTGAATCTTTATATTTACTCTCATTCATAAACAAACCTCCATTCCGACATATCTATTTATAAATTTCTTTTATGCCTTTTAACAATAAAACAACAATTATATCCGCATCTTTTGTAGTCATTAGCAACTCGTTTTCTTCCTTATTCAGTCCATTATTTAAATTACCAATATCAATGTTTAATAAACTTTTATAAAAATATTTATCATTTAAATCAGAGTGTATTTCTCCTTGAATAATATCACATATTATCTTTGAAGCTCCACCAAACCCTCCTATTAAAAATATTGGTTTCTTTTCTTCATAAGTATTCATGAACTCGGTGATAATACCCGGATATTCACCTTCAAAATTAGAAGTTTTTCCACCCATAATAATATGAAAATCAATTATCTCTGATAATTTTTTTCTTGTTAAAAATAAATCTTTTTGAATATCTATATCACCCTCATATTCAATATTAATAATATCAGCATATTGCTTTAAATAATTTAATTGTTTAACTTTGATATTTTTCTGAACATATTTTGGTAAAACTAAAATAAGATTATTTTTAGCTCTATTACGATGATTATAGTATTTGTCCTCAATATTCAATAGTATATTAGAAAATGATGTATTTTCATTATAATTTGGATCTCCTGCATAATATATTGAGGAGTCTAATACTAAGAGATACCTAACAATGTTCGTAATAATATCTTGAATTTTTAGTGTGTCTATTCTTTTAGAGTCACTTGAATACGAGATTGATAATCCTACTTTCAAGTTTTTATTTAATAATGATTCTGTGCTTTTAGTCGTAGAAAACATTATAGGTGTTGTATAATTTTTTTTATCAACAATTTTTGATATTATTTCAAGCTCATCATTGTTAATTGGTGGTTCTGGATATATGTATGATAAATTTTCAGACTGACTATGATATAAAACAGTTAATAATTCTGGTGGTTGATTCATAATCTTATAGTTTTTATTACTAATTTTAAGTAGATCTATCAAATATTTCGTATGAACTGAATTATATTCTATTTTTATATTTTCTATTAATATTGCTGTTAAAAGTTTATAATATCTTATTTTTTTAGGATTTAAGCTTATAATTTTAACATTTCCCAAATATGGAAACAGTCGTGCTTCACCTTCTTCATAAAAATCTAACAATATCATAGGTCTTTCATTTTCCTTTGCTGCGATAATTTCTCTCTTGCACCAATCTCTGCTTGAAAATCCATCTGTAAGAAAAACAATTACTATTGATTCTTTTATGCTATCATAAATCTTCATATCAAATCTATCGCCGTATGGGATGTCGTGTTTATCATAAAAAGTATTTAGCTTTGTACTGCGCAATATCTCACTTCTAATTTTTTCTACTATCACTTCACCCGTTGATTTATTATGGCTTAAAAACAAGTTAATATCTTTAGTTTTGTTATTAATTTGATTAATAGCTCTACTAACTTCATATGAAACTATAAATTGAAAGTACTCTGTCTTATTGTTTGTAGGAACAACAACAAAATTTGTATTGTTAAACCTTGTGAAGATATCAAATGGTCTACATTCAAATGCAAAAGGAATGACAATAAGTTCATTTTTTTCAGCGTCCAATAAATTTATATATTTTTCCCATTCGTTTTTATGTACTATAAAATAGTCATCTATCAAAATAAATACTAGATTTAAAGCATTTTGCGAAAAATTCATTCTTTGCTGAGGATCATTTACATAATCAACTGGAATTCCAATTCCTCTTTCTGTTGGATTATCGACACTTCTGGATAACAAACTATAAACCTGGTCTGCTAGAAAAATTCCATCAGAAAAATCCTGGTCCCAAACAATGAATATACTAAGTGGATTTACTGTGTGTTCATTTGACATAATAGGATAAACCTCCTAACTATTATTTCTTCTAATTGGTCTTGAGTGATCGTATGAAATTGTTTTTCTTCTTTTAAACGCTAAATCTACTAGTTCTTTAAGTGTTTCTGGTCTGCTCTGAACTCTATCCCAACTTATTACACTGATTGGAACTTTTTTTACAAAGTTGTCAATTATTCGGGTTGGCATATAAGGATATTTATCTTCATAATCTTCTCTTGTTTCAATACTATACCAATTAGATAATGGAGCAATAATATCTTTTTCCTCATCAGATGCTGCTCTAATCCATGAACCATTAATTGAAGGCAAATTGATAACAACAATCCCCAATCTTGGATTCAAGTCTGTATTAAACATAGCTGCATTTATTTCCCAATCAATGTGTTTTCTTTTTTTAGTTTCTTTACCACACAACAAAACCAAAACTTTTGCATTTTTAATGTACTCGTCTCTGATTTTAATTCTAATGCTTTCTGCACTCAAACTATCATCAATCTCTCCGTCTCTTATTGAATAATCATCAAATAAATCATATTTTTTATTTAAATCCAATAAATACTCTTTGTAAAATTGATCGTTCAAGTGATGATAGCTAATAAAAACTTTATGTTTATCCATTTTCTTCTCCTAATTTTAAACACCAGAAATAGCACTAAATTGTCTACTCCTGGTGTCATTTTTATTTGATCTTCTTTATTTTATTAATACAATCATCCATATTACTTGATGGATTGTCAAAAGTCTTTTTATTATCAAGTCTTTTAATATTTTTAACAGCTTCTTCTATTGAATCTCTATTAATCATATCCATGATTTTCTTACGATTTCTTTGGTTCTTATATCTTGACCAGGATTCAACACCAAATATGTCATTTATACTACTATCATACTGACTTTTATCGGTTATTGGTGTCGAAAAATAATCGATGTGGTTTAGCAACCATAATTCAAAAGCATAGTTGTTAAAGAATACCTGTCCTTTGTACTTCTTGGTTTCAACTAATCTTTTTATCTCATTATACTTGGGTGAGTTTGAAACAGCATTATCGACATCAATGATAACAATGACGTTTTTATTGGTTGCATGTTCTTTGATTTTAGTCTCGAAATTAAACTCATTACCCTTTTCATATTTCAAATGCACATTTTCAAAAAAATCTAATTCTTTTAATCTATTTATGTAAGACTTTTCAGTCTCTCCATCCCCTAATATAATAACTGTGGGTCTTACATAACGCGTTTTCTTACTAGTTAGTATCGGCTTTCTTTTCGACATATGAACTAAATTCTTTTATTACTTGATATATGTCAGTATCAGGTAGGGGAACTATTTTTTCTTCAACATACATCTTTTCAAAATTACTATTGCTTCTTATGTCTTTATTTGAGTTTGCTTTAAAATCATCAAGTGAAACAATTTCAACTTTACAATCATCTCTTAATATGAAATTAATTTGATCTTTTCTAAATAGATTTGGAGATAACAACTTAACATCATGACTTGTCATAATAAATTGTGCATCGCTATTGATTTCAGAATTCATTAAAATCACTAATGCTCTAGTAAGCTTATGATGCAAACTGCTATCAAACTCATCTATTAGCAAAATATTATCTTCTAATAATGCAGTAATAATATGCATCGCTAAAACGATAAACTTATTGGTGCCAACAGAATCAAATAATATAGAAGGCTTCATTACATGTGTACCATTTCGACCTTTATAGACTGATGTTACACGTAATAGATCCACTAAAGATTTAAATGATTCTTTTTTATCATCTGTATTTTTTAATTCTTCAACATTGCTATTTTCCATAAGTGATTTATACAAATCAGAATTGTAGAGTTCTTCTTCAGGTACTGTATCTCTTTTTTCCATGTAAAGCTCTGTGGAAGCGATTAGTTTATTTAAAATGGACATTTTCTTTGGGTCATTAATAAATTTTGTGTAAAGCGGAATATTAATGACATTTTCTCTATTGTTAACGAACTTGATTTTATTGAAAAATTTATCAATCAGCGTGAACACTTTATAGTCGTCTACAACCTTTGTATATTCTAAAAAGTATGGAACAATTAGTTTATCAAATGGCAAATCATGTAATCTCACTTTAAAGCTTTCATAACTTAAAAAATCACCTTCTGTATCACCATCTAAATCACGTGAAAAAAGGAGTTTGCTATCTTCAAATAGGTACTCACCAATACTTTCTTCTGAGTTAAATTCAAAACCATAAGTGAAGTTTTTAAAATCCTTGATAAATGACACTTCAAATTTAACTAAATCATCAAAGTCATAGCAAAAATTTTTTAAAATATCAAAAGGAAACTTCTCAACATTTCCTCTTTTAAATATTTTTCTCATTGTAATTAAACCATCTAACAAAGATGACTTACCGGTATTGTTTCCGCCATAAAGAATTGTGCTTTTTAGATTCTTTTTGATTGTTGACTTTTCTTTACGTTCTATGATGTTTTCTGATAGGTGTAGAGCGTTTTTAGTTTCAGGAACCATATTGAGTTCTACTGGTTCACCAAAGACTTTATAACCGCCAACTTTAAAACTGCTTAGAAGCATCATGACCACTTCCTTTCACAAATAGTATACTACTAATATAATTAGTTGTCAATTTAATATGCAATTTATTTGCATTTAAAAATAATAAGCAGAATTTTTTTTGCTTTAATTTTTAAATCTAGCCGTGTATTATATAAAAAAAATGCACTTCAAAGTTTTTGATTCCATTGAGATACTATACCGTTTTTGATATAATTAGACAATAAGAGGTGATTTTATGACCAAAAATGAGATAATGTATGATTATGCAAAAATAGAATATGCAAATGCATTAAATCGAAAAAATGATTTAAGGACGAGGTCAGCAACGTTTTTCGGAATCGGATTTACAATTATTTCAGCAGTTACTACAATATCATTTTCAGCAACAACCGAATCATTTTCTACTACAAAGATAGTTCTGCTAATAATATCGTTGCTGTTTTTTATGTCTAGTTTGATTTTATTTCTGATCATATTTTCACCTTCAAGTCAAGAAACATATTCTACCAAGGATATAATAAGTGACCTACGTAATATTGAAAGTGCTGAAGAGAACCATACCCTCATACAATATTATCAAAAGAGAAATGAATTTAAGTATATTGTTTCGGAATTATCATTCGCTTATTCTTCAGAACGACTTGCAGAAATCACAGAATGGTACAATAAGAAAATCAGAATTTTTATGAAATGTTTTATAGTTATGTCAATTACATTGATTACTAGTCTTGTTTTACTTGTAATTACTATTTCAGTATAGGAGGAAGATTTTACAGTGAGGAAAAAGCCCGTGGAGAATCCACCAAAACAATACCCAACAAGACCTACACAAAAACCAAAACCAATAACAGAAGGTTATGACCCTGACAAAAGGAGAGAGAAATGATAAACAATGATTATAAAGAAGATGTAAAAGTAGTTGAAAATCCACCAAAACAGAATCCAACAAAGCCTACTCATAAACCTATTAAAATAGGAGATACTGCTGAAAATATAAACAGCAGTACTAAAGATGATAAATAGATATTTACTTACATAAGATTCATTAGCAATATTTTTATAAGGTATCAATGTATATCGTATTCAAATAGTCTTTCATTTCTAATGTATGATTGACCTATATTCGATACTATCAGCTTTTTCAAAATAACAATTAATAATTACTTATCACGTTTTAGAAAGGAAGCTCATCGCTTTCTTTTTTTATTGATATATATATTTAAAATTTACACTCAAAAACTTTTTTAAGTTGCTCACAGTCTTTTCATCTGACATGTGATCCTCTATATAATTCTAATCAATAATGTCTTGTCAAAATAATACATATTTAAAAAGCTAACCAATATATTTCGTTTATCTTGGACTTTCCAGCATAAATGATTAATTATAACTGTTTTTATATACACAACTTCCCACTCATTCCCTTCAAACCATATAAGGCTAAAAATCTTGAATGAGCATATGATATATAAATAAAATTTGCGCTTTATTTTTTTTTAATTACGGCTCTATTTAGCCCATAAGTATATATCGTGTTTGAAAATATGCATGGAATTGAAACCTATGGATTAAAACCATTAAAAAAGACGAGTTTATCACTCATCTTAGTGGATTTTACAAATATTGATATAATAGATGTCAAGCGCTGCATAAGGATGACATAGTAACCGACAGTTTACTGTCCAGGGTCAAGGTGAGTATTATACTAATGCCTATACCCTTATACTTTAAGCTCATTATATCTAATACATAAAAAACTTAAGTTGATTACAGATATATTTTTTTATCTTTAGTAAAAAAAACGAATCTGTCTGAATAGAACCCCAAAAAGTAGAAACCAATAAAAAAACCGTTTCTAC
>SWCB01009254.1_pt1 | contig 11784 bp, 7 predicted proteins | sample 4692901 | NCBI WGS metagenome assembly SWCB01 (sample SAMN10267276, study PRJNA491770) | bioreactor metagenome | isolation source: DHS bioreactor inoculated with subseafloor sediment | place: Japan: off Shimokita Peninsula | collected 2006-08 | reverse complement strand
CCGCCTGGCTCCCCAGGATGCGCATCGCCTCGTTTGAATCCATCCACGACGAGAGAGGCGGAGCCACGCGTTCAGATGCCTCTCGCCCCAGGATCCGATTCGCTGCCTCCGATGCCTCGCCCTCCGAGGGGGGCGCTGAGGGAAGCACACCCTCGAGCACCCCCACGTACTCCTGACCGTCCTTGAGTTGCAGTTTCACCTGGTTCCCCACGTTCACCCGCAAGAGCTCCGGCATGCTGATGCAGGCCGACTCGATCGGCGCAGGCGCCTCCTCCACCCACTCCGCCAGCATCCCCCTCACCCGACCCTCCTTCGCCGACGCCCAGAACGTCCCCAGCACCGCCGCGTCCGGCACCTCGCCCGTGTGGACCCTTCCCGCATCATCCGCCACGCCCACAGCTTTCTTGACCACCAGCGCGTACCCATCCTTGAAGACGACCACCCGCTCCGTCGAAAGCGCCAGCTCCCCAGCGTCCGTGGCCCCCGCCGCCCGCCCCGGCAGCATCGCCGTCACGAGCACCACCGCCAGACCAAGCGCCAGCCGCCACACACAAGACCGCTCCCCGAGACTCTGCGTACGCCGATTCATGGGAATCCTCCAACAAGACAAGCGGCGACCAGCGCCGCGATGAGATGAGACCGCGTCACCAAGTCCGACGCCTCACACCACCCCTCAGTTCCCCAGAATCCGCGAACAACATCCTCGCCCTCCGCTCCCTCCCCCACAAAGCCGCGACCGCCGGTCGCGCCTCCTCCACGCCGCTCCCTCTCCTCGGGGAGAGGGCTGGGGTGAGGGGCCTCCCCCGCAAAGCCGCCACCGCCGGTCGCGCACCCCCTGGAACTACCCCAGACCCCACGCTCCCCCTCTTCCTCGAAAGCCGAGGCTGCTTCGCAGCCTCGGGATGCCCCCTCACCCCACCAGCGCCTCCAACTCCGCCAGCTCCCCATCCCGCCGGTGATATCCCGTCTCCTCAATAAGACTCCGCGCCTTCGCCAGATGCGTCGCCGCCGTCCCCTTCGCCCCCGCCCCGCCCTCGGCGAGCGCCACCCGCGCATACCCCAGATGACAATCCGTCACAAACAACCGCATAGGCCCCTTCGGATCCCGCGTCGCAATACTCATCGCCTCCCCAAGCGCCGCCCGCGCTTCGTCGTACTCACCCGTAAACGTGCAAAGCTCCGCCCGCCCTAGCAGTCCACGTGGCAGCTCATCCGCTTGACTCGCCTCGCGCAGCCCATCGACCGCAGCTTCGATGTGCCTCCGTGCATTGCTCGTCAACTCAATTCGCTCCGCAGACGCCTCGTCCGACTCTTCCCTGGCTTGCGCCACCAACGCGCGCCCCAGCGACAGGTCATCAAGAGCGATGTCAAGCAACCATTTGCTTCTTCTGGCGAAGTCGATCGTCACGGCTGCCCGTTCAGCCGTCTCGCCGGCCTCGCCCTTCGCCAGCAGCAGGTCGCAGTACTGGAATCCCGGCAGCGAGGAGAGCCGTGGATACGGTTTCTGCCTGCCTGCCTGAATCGACTCCGCTTCCGCAAACAGCCTCTTCGCCTCGACAACTTGCCCCGCTTGGTGGAGCGCATTCGCCCAGGTCGCTCGCGTGGAGATCCTCTCGAACGCATCTCCGGTTCGCTCAGCATAGGCCACCGCCTGCTCCCCCAGTCCCATCGCCGATTCAATGTCGCCCAATGTCAGTCGCAACTCGCTCAGATTCGCCACAGCGGTCGCTGCATTCAACCAATCCTCCGACGCGATACTCATCTCCACACCGGCCCGCATAGGTTCCACCGCCTCGGCTAGCCTGCCCAACGCCCGCAGACCAATCGCTGCTTCGCTCAGAACGAAGGCATGGCCTCCCTTCCTTAGCGTCGCCGCAGGCTTCGTCCACGACTCCTTAAAGAAGCCCTTCATCGCCCCGAGTACTGCGCCGAACGCCCCGAGTTGCTTCCAACTGTAGCCCGCGTCGCCTCGGTTCATCCGCCTCCCAAATACCTGATCAAACGCCTCTTGATGCCGCCCCCCCTTACACCCATGCACCACCGCCGCGAACAACGGCTGCATCTCTTCCAGCGTGTCAGGAAACTCCTTCGGGCACCCCTCCTCACTCGTGAGGTACTCATACAGCCGCTCATGTCCCGCCCGCCATGCCTCTGGAAACTTCTCTCGAAGCCGCTCCGCGAAATGCTCCCGCACCAGCGGATGCGCATCCAGCCCCTCCGGGTGCTGCTTGTTCACCTCCGCCAGCAGGCGCAGCTCCCGCAGCAGTGTCACAGCCAGATTCCAATCAGCGTCACTCACACCCACCACGCCATCCGTCAGCCCTGCAATCATTGGCTCCCGCCGCAGCGCTCGCAGACACCCCGCATCCGCGGGTCTCGTGAACAGCCCCATCATCCGCAGAATCCCGACTTCAATCTCGTGCCCCGTCTCGCCCAGCCACTTCTCATACGAGGTCATCACCCGGTGCGCATGCCCCTTGTGCTTCGCCTTCGCATCCGCCTCCGCCAGGTCGATCTCGTGTCGCTTGCGGACATCCCCCCCATGCGCCCGCGCCAGGAACGTCCCCAACAGCGTAATCGTCAGCGCATGATTGCCGAACTCCACGCTTGCGTCTTCGCGCTCCTCCTTCGTTCCCCCCACACCCAGCTTCTTCAGTAGGGCCCCGCCCGTCGCCTTCGTCAGATTCGCAAGATCCACCGACTTCACCGTCCCGCCCTCGTAGTCAGCAAGATCCGCGAGCCCCTTCCGCGTCGTGACCACGCACAACCCCGCGTTCACATCGGCGAGCCCCAACACCAGCGCCCGCAGCCCTGGATCCGTAATGTGCCCACTCTCCGGATCCTGCAAAGGCTCCACCCCATCCAGGACAAGCAGCGTCCGCTCCCTCGCGATGCATTCCGCCAGCCGCGCCCCCTTCGCCCACGCCGACCCCGCATCCGGATCCGCATCGCCGAACCACTCCAGCGCCTCGCGTATGAACACCTCCGCCGACTCCGTCTGATCCGAAGTCCCCTGGCTGTAGAACGAGTGGTCATACACGCACGCCGCCCCGCGGAACCCCTGCTTCGCCATCGCAGCGCGCCAATGCTTCACCAGCGCTGTCTTCCCCACCCCACCCTCCGCCACGAACACCACGATGTGTCGCGCATCCTCATTCCACGCCCGGTCAAGCGCCTTGAAGTGCTTGTTCCGCCCCAGCACAAACTCCCCCGTCTTCGGCAACCGCGTCGGCGCAACGCGCGGACCCTCATCCTTGATGAAAGGTGCCGGGGAGACCGCTTGCGGGCTCTGATCTGATTGCTCAATGACGACGGTGTCCGCGTGCTCAACAATTGTCCCCGCTTGCTTCACATCGCGCCCCGCTGCGACCGCGCCCGGACCTGTGGCATTGACCTGCCAGCCGATCGCCTTCTCCAACTCCTCAAGATCATCCGTCGCCTTGCCGCCCTTCTCCACCAGCCGCTCCATCGCCGCCCGGAACCGTTCGTTCTTCTGCAATCCCTCCGGGTCGACAACCGCTTCCGCCAGCTTCTCGATCTCTTCCCGCCCATCCGGCGATTCTCCCGCCAGTTCGAGAAGAACTTGTCGCATCCCCTCTACATCGTTGATTGCCCGTTCCGCGGTCATTTCCGCGAACCTCGCGGTGAGTTCCGCGCTGTTCGGAGACTGCGCCGCCGCGGTCTCCAACGCGGCCTTTGTCAAGGCCTTGAATACCACTCCCGCGATGGGGATCTTGCCAACAAGCCCGATGCCCAGGTTCTTGAGCGCCCGAGTCACACAGTCCCGTTTCGATGATCCCTTCTTCGCCATCGAGTCCCTCTCGCTACGGACCGCAACCAGAGTAGCATGACCGCTTTGCAGCTCACGGCAATTCTGCTGACGAACCCCGGGATCCAATCCCCGGGGGCTCCGATGCCCGCAACGACCCACCAACCCAGGCGCAGCTCAGTGGGGGGCACAAAGCCGCGACCGCTGGTCGCGCTCCCCCAACTCCAACCCCCACGCCCCTTGCGACCGCTCGCGTCTTCGCCTCCCCGCCACATGTGACCCCCAAGCCAGGGCAGAGCGAAGCGCCGCCCTGGGTACGTCCCCCTACAATCAACCATCGAAACCCCGGCAAACCCCGTGCCCACCAACCCAATCCCAACCCGCTTCCGACCCCACCTCCAGCGCCTCGCCCGCCGCGCTCTGCCCATCGAGCAGACCATCCTCCCCCACACCTCCCCGCCCCTGCCCATCCAGATCGAAGCGCTCGATTGGCAGCCCGATCCCTTCGACGCCTACTGCGATCGCTGCGGCGTCCACATCGGCCCGCACGAAGCCGACGACCAGGGCTGCGCCCACTGCCGCGGCAGCCGCTTCCCCTGGAACCAATTCGTCCGCCTCGCCGCCTACGACGAACCAATGGTCGAATGGATCCACCAGATCAAGTTCACCCGCTACGTCACCCTTGCCCATCAACTCGGCGCTCAGCTCGGCGAGCGCCTCCTCGCCGCCGGCCTCGACCCGAAGCGAGCCGTCATCACGCCCATGCCCACCACCTGGCGCCGCCGCGTCTCCCGCGGCATCGACCACGCCGGCGAGATCGCCCGTGGTGCCGCCAGCGTGATCGGCTGCGACCTCGTCCGCTACCTCGCCCGCGACCACAGCCCCAGCCAGCGAGCGGTCCAGCCGGCCCACCGAACCCGCAACGTCGCCAAGGCCTTCCGCCCGAGGCGCGACCTGGCCCTGCGCGGCTGGGACGTCGTTCTTGTGGACGATGTGTGCACGAGTGGGGCGACATTGCGGGCCGCCGGCCGCGAACTGGCCCGCCTAAGGCCCGACATGCTCTGGGCGGCGGTCCTCGCGGTGTCGGATGACGACGCCCGCCGGGCGAGGCGGGGTTCCGGAAAGTCAAACCCAACAGATTGACTGGCCGACGAGTAGCGCCGCCGCCATGGCATGCCCTTGAGCGAGCAGCCGCAGACACTTGCGTCCCAACTACAGCAGCAATCACTCCCCCAGACGGCCCCAACCGCCCCGGGTTGTTCGGGTAGTGTGCGGTTTTTGCACGCGTTATCGGGCGAGGCGCCTGGGCCCGTCTGCAGTTTGGTCCAAAAAAGTCGCGTTCAGTGAGCCATGATGAGTTGACAGGGGTGGGGGCGCTACGGAGAATAGTCCCTCGCTTCGGTGACGGAGCAAGTCACCGGGAGGTGTCGTATCGCCTCACCGGGCCTCTTTGACAAGTGAACAGTTGGGTCACCGCGAGAATGTGACGCGACCTTCTTCCTCCCTCATAGGGAAGTTGGAAGCGGAAAACTGTTCGGGGTCTCGTCTCACAGCCGAGGCCTCGAGAGCATTCTCTGTGAGTGAAAGTGCTTCTGCCTTTGAGAATGCTCAAAGGAACCATCGGTTTCGCCGACCGATGGCGCAGCTTCTTCGGAAGCTGTGTTATAGACCTGCTGGCGTCTTCGGACGTCAGCAAACAGGTAAAGGCTCTCTCAAGTCATGATTCGTCGGCCTCCGGGTCGGCGTTCGAAAGACATCAATTGAAGAGTTTGATCCTGGCTCAGATTGAACGCTGGCGGCATGGCTAAAGCATGCAAGTCGAACGAGAACCAGTCTTCGGACTGGGGACAGTGGCGGAAGGGCGAGTAATGCGTTCCTAACGTACCCTTTGGTAGGGGATAGGTCAGGGAAACTTGGCGTAATACCCTATAAGATCTCCGGATGAAAGACTTCGGTCGCCGAAGGAGCGGGGAACGTCCTATCAGGTTGTTGGTGAGGTAACGGCTCACCAAGCCTAAGACGGGTAGCGGGTGTGAGAGCATGACCCGCCGCATCGGGACTGAGACACTGCCCGGACTCCTACGGGAGGCTGCAGCGACGAATATTCCGCAATGCGCGAAAGCGTGACGGAGCAATGCCGCGTGCAGGATGAAGCGGCTTCGCCGTGTAAACTGCTGTCAGGGTTTAGGAAGCAAATGACCAGACCCAAAGGAAGGGCCGGCTAACTTCGTGCCAGCAGCCGCGGTAAGACGAAGGGCCCGAGCGTTAATCGGAATTACTGGGCTTAAAGCGTGCGCAGGCGGATCTGTAAGTGCCTTGTGAAATCCCACGACTCAACCGTGGAATTGTTGGGCATACTGCAGATCTTGAGACTGGTAGGGGCCGTCGGAACGATAGGTGGAGCGGTGAAATGCGTAGATATCTATCGGAACGCCAAAAGTGAAGACAGGCGGCTGGGCCAGTTCTGACGCTCATGCACGAAAGCGTGGGGAGCAAACAGGATTAGATACCCTGGTAGTCCACGCTGTAAACGATGCACACTAGGTCGGGGAAGTTTTGACGCTTTCCTGGCCGGAGCAAAAGTGTTAAGTGTGCCGCCTGGGGAGTACGGTCGCAAGGCTAAAACTCAAAGGAATTGACGGGAGCTCACACAAGCGGTGGAGCATGTGGCTTAATTCGAAGCAACGCGAAGAACCTTACCTGGGTTTGACATGCATGTATTAGTCCCGAGAAATCGGGATGACGCCCTTTGGGTGGAACATGCACAGGTGCTGCATGGCTGTCGTCAGCTCGTGCTGTGAAGTGTCGGGTTAAGTCCCTTAACGAGCGAAACCCCTGTCGCTAGTTGCCAGCGAGTCATGTCGGGGACTCTAGCGAGACTGCCGGTGTCAAACCGGAGGAAGGTGGGGATGACGTCAAGTCCTCATGGCCCTTACGTCCAGGGATGCACACGTGCTACAATGGCGTGAACAGAGCGACGCGAGACCGCGAGGTGGAGCAAATCGCAAAAAACACGCCCCAGTTCGGATTGCAGTCTGCAACTCGACTGCATGAAGTTGGAATCGCTAGTAATCGCGGATCAGCTATGCCGCGGTGAATACGTTCCTGAGCTTTGTACACACCGCCCGTCAAGTCATGGGAGTCGGGAGCGCCCGAAGTCGCCACGTTTCAGTGGTGCCGAATGCGAGCTCGATGACTGGGACTAAGTCGTAACAAGGTAGCCGTAGGGGAACCTGCGGCTGGATCACCTCCTTTCTAAGGGATAATTTAGACTGCCGGATAGAGCGATCTCTCCGGTTGCTAAGTCAACACGTTCTCGTCCACCCCCCGGGGTGGGAAGTGAGGCAGCGATGCCTCGCGATGGCTGACCCAACTGTTCACCGGTCCGAGAGACCGAAGCGGAATTGAACGCCCGCGCCGCAAGGTGCGGGTTTTCTCATGCGCTGATTTTGTAGTGAGAGTCGTGGGGGTGGGGGGAGGCGAAGACGTAAGCGGGGGGCGGTGGGGAGTCGGGTTGGGCAGAAGCGTTCCCCCGTGGTTCGCGGCTAAACGTCGGCGGGTATGGGGAAAGCGGGTGTGTGGGGCGCGACCAGCGGTCGCGGCTTTGTGGCAGAGGGGGAACGGGCAGCAACTGGCGGCATGGCGTCGCTTCCGATTTGGGAGCGTGAGACCACGGGGGTAAGGTGTCCTCGGAGGTTGACATGGACGAATCTGAGGCGAACGAGTTGGCGGTGCTGATCGGCGGCGAGGCATGGCAGAGCGGCGGGGGTATCTGGGTCGTCTGCCGCGACATGCCGTGCGGAGCGATCGAAGTCGTCACGCCGGATGCAATCTGCGAATACGAGGATGAGGAGGGGCTTGCGGAGTGTCGGCCGCGACGGACCCGTCGCGTTGGTCCGCTGCTGGCGGCGCTAAACTAGTCAGCTTCGAGGAAGTTGACTAGGCGTTCGGTCAGCCGATCGATCTTGGTCGGGTGTAGTTGGCACTCCCATACGACGAAGACACGCCAGCCCAGGCGGCGTAGCTGTCGGCGCACCCTCTGATCGCGCTGCTTGTTTCCTTCGAGCTTCTTGCGCCAGAACCCGGTACGAGTCGCCGGCATCGATCGACCCTTGCGGCAGGTGTGTCGGTGCCAGAAGCAACCGTGGACGAAGACGATTCTCTTGCGTGAGGGAAAGACCAGGTCCGGCGTGCCCGGGAGGCCATGCGCGTGAAGGCGGTAGCGGTAGCCCATCCTATGAAGCAGTGACCGAACACACCGCTCGGGATGGGTGTCTCGGGCCCTAATGGACCGCATTACTGTCCGTCGTTGTCCTTCTGAGAATACGTCTGCAACAGCCATTCTTGGAGTTTCTCGAGTTCTGGGCGGTGTCGGCCCGCGTGTATCTCATCGTGACACCTGCTGCAAAGGACAACGAGGTTACTCTCTTCGTTCGGTCCGCCGTCTTGGTGGTGCTTCATGTGGTGCAGCTCGAGGATTCTAGGGTCAGTCGATGACCAGTCTTCGCGAGACCACTGACACAACCTGCATGCATTCTTGTCGCGCTCGTAGACGATCTTTTGGATATCGTTGGTCACGCGCCGGTCATGTGGTTCGGCTCGCCGAGACTCTGACTCGAGGACGTACTGCCCCGAGCGCAGATCCGGCCTGCCGGTGAACCGAGTTGCGATGGAGTAACCGTCCTCACTCCGAAGTTGACGTAGCCTCCGGGCAAACTGTCTTGCCTCTTTTGCCACATAGGCCAGCTCTTCTGTGGTGACGACTGTGCCTACATTCTCGCGAAGGAACATCAGGATCCTTGCCTTGCTCCCGCCCTCGCTACGACGGATTCGGTTCGCAATATGCCAGCGACGTGCGGCGTCGGCGTCAGGCTCTGTGCGTATTAGTAGATACTGATCCCGCCTCAGGTCAATGCCAGCATCAGGGTCTGGACTGGCCCCGGTTGCAATCTGATACCCCTGTTCTTTGCGAAGCTGGCGCACACGGCGAGCATACTGTGGAATACCGGCAACCACTTCCAACTCTATGCCCTGAATCGGAATCTCGACATGCTGAACCAAGTAGAGTCGGATCCGCTCAATACCGCTACCTGCGACGAGGCCATCCTCTGCAATCGCGCTTACGCCAAGGTCCTTGGTGTGCTCGTAGATCTCACATAGATCTAGGACTTTGCGCCTCAGTGGCAAGGAACTGCGCGCTTGCCCGAACCGCAAGAGACGGTCATCGATCTCCTTGATGAGCCAGCTGACATCATGGACCTCTCGTCGCCTAGCCACTTCGCAACGTCCTCGATCGATCCACACTTGCCCGATCAATGATCTCTTGAACATGACATGCAAGTGCGCTTGCCAATGAAACAGGAACTGCGTTTCCGATCTGTATGCCGACGTTGATCCTCCGTCCGTGGAATTCGAATGAATCGGGAAACCCCTGGAGTCTGGCTGCCTCGCGATGTGTGATTGGCCGCTGCTCCTCCGGGTGTAGATATCGCCCCTTCTCCGGCTTGTAGAACTCCGTACGAATCGTGACCGAAGGGCGATCCCACCAGAGTCGACCAAAGAGATCAGTACCGCCCTTTGTCTTTCGTTTCCAGCACTCCGGCATCAAGCGAAGGGGAAGATCCCAGCGGTTGCCGCCTGGCGGCACACATCGATATCGCTCCAGTGACATCTCGGTCGGGTTTCTGCCAATGTGCCAGTTCTCCCCCGTCGGGGCGGGTGGCAGATCGCCGATGGCGTCCCGGACAGTCCGCCAAGGCAAGAGCTCGCCTGACAGAAGATCCTTCTTCTTGGGGTCAACATGGGTTGGATCCGGGAACGTGGGCGGTCCGTCCAAGACCCCGATGATGATCGTCCGCTTTCTGGTCTGCGGCGCACCGTAGTCGGCAGCGTTGAGGACACGGCCATCTACCTGGTATCCGAGTTTCTCCGCGATCCTCTTGATCTCCACGAATTCCTGAGACTTCAGGAGGGGAGGAACGTTCTCCATAACAAAGGCGCGGGGTTGGGCACCTTCTACCGCACGCATGAAGTGACGCCACAACTGGCGGCGGGGGTCGAACGGCACGCGTTCACCCAGATTGCTAAACCCTTGGCAAGGGGGTCCGCCCGCAACAACGTCTGCCTTTGGAAACCGGTCTACTTCTTCGATGGCGCATTGGGCAACACGCGGCGTGATGTTCGCTCGCAGCGTGTCACACGCTTCGCCATCCCATTCGACGGCCAGCGTTGTGCGGAAGCCTGCATTCTTGAAACCTAGAGCCATGCCGCCGGCGCCGGCGAATAGTTCGAGGACCGTCGGACCGGATCCGGGCGGCTCGGTGTCAAGGAACTCATGCCAGTCGTGCTGGTGCTCTGTCGCAGTGCTGAACGGATAGAGCCGGTAGCGTCGCTTGCCTCGCCTTTCAATGGCAAGAAGATCCCCGGCCTGAATCTCGTGTTGCTCAAAGAACTCTCGAACCCAGGACCGATCGCGGAAGTGACGTCGAGGCTTGCCGGTCCGCGGATCCGATCCGATGTCCGTCTTGACGGACTTGTTGAGGCCGTCCAGCGTGATGACGATTGGAACCCCCCGGCCGTCTCCGTCGTCAGACTTGCTGGACGCGCCAATACAGTCATCGGGGAAGAAGTCATGGTGCCCCGTCACGTAGATATGGTTCTGACGGAGATTGCCCGCCGTGACTCGCAACAGTCTCTTCTTGTCCGCGACAGTTCCGCTCAACCTGGCAGCCCTCCTTGGTTGCTTGCACAGCGTATCGTAGCTGGCAGCGCACTGTTTGTCAGGTGTTTGGACGGCAATTTGGCGACCGGGAGATCTCAGAGACACGTATGGCAGCGATTATCGGGTGCTGTGCGGGGCGAAGGCTGGCTGGCGCCGCGCGGATACGGCGGTAGGATCTGAGGGGTATGAGCGACCGGGCTACCATCGATGTTGAGGTGCTTCACCTTGGGTACGCGATGAGCAGGCTCGATCGGGAGTTTCTCGATCGGCTTGGCTTCGAGTCGTGGCGTGCGGCTTTTGGGCGCGTACATGACCAGTTCGGCGTCAAGGCGAGCAGCGTCAAGAACGTTCGCGATGAGTTCGACTTGCTCCATCCGCATCGGGTGGGACATAAGAAGACGCTGCCGCCGAGTCGGGTGAGCGTGGTGGAGGACTGCGCGGGGCTGAGCGATGCGGAGCTTCTCGAGGTGGTGCAGGGGATTCTGGATGGAGAGTTCGAGGAGGCGCGGCGGATCGGCGGGCGGCTGCGACGGCGGCCAAGCGCGAGTGCGGCGGCGCAGCGGTTGCGTACGGGGATGTTTGCGGAGAAGTACTTCCTGGCGCATGCGAAGCGGATCTGCGGCATCGCGGCGGAGCGGCTCGTCGATGTGCGGTATGGGGCGGCGGGGTTTGATTTCGCGAGCGCGAGCCGGCCGCGGCTGGCGATTGAGGTGAAGGGGCTGCAGGCGAAGCGGGGGCTGATCTTGTTTACGGATCATGAGTGGCGGACGGCTCGGGCGCGGGGGGCGGACTATTGGGTGGTGGTGATCGGGGATATCGCAGTGCGGCCGCGGTCGCGGGTGATCGTGGATCCGGCGGCGGAGATCGAGGTGGCGGCGCGGGTGGAGCGGCGGGTGGCGCGGTCGTGGGTGGGGAAGGTGGCGGTGGCGTGAGGGGGCGCGGGCGCGTTGAGGGTGTGAAGGACGCGAAGACGCAAGCGGGGAAGCAGCCGTGGATGAAGATGATCTTGCTTCGGGCGGGGAAGACGAGGTCGGGGCTGCCCGGTAGGTCCTTCGCGTGCAGACGGTAGCGGTAGCCGTGGCTGTGGAGAAGGCGGCGGACGCGGAGTTCGGGGGTGGTGTTGGAGCTCCGTATGCGTCGCATGACAGCGCTTCGTTTGTCCTGCGAATAGCAGTCCATGAATGGACTGTAGCGGGGATGGGAGGGGGTCGATGTCTTGAGGGGGAGGTGAAGACGCGAGTGCGGCGGCGACGACGTGGGTGGGGATGGTGGCGGTGGCGTGAAGGAGGGGGGG
>SWCB01009119.1_pt1 | contig 11825 bp, 8 predicted proteins | sample 4692901 | NCBI WGS metagenome assembly SWCB01 (sample SAMN10267276, study PRJNA491770) | bioreactor metagenome | isolation source: DHS bioreactor inoculated with subseafloor sediment | place: Japan: off Shimokita Peninsula | collected 2006-08 | reverse complement strand
CCGTCGCCGCCACCGGCCTGCTGGTGCGCCAGTACTACACGGAGGGCTTCTATCCCTCCGGCAGCGCCAACATGCTTGACGCTCTCACGCCAAGTGGCACGCTCATCAAGGCGACGCTGCTGAACTCCGCCGTCGACATGACCGGCGTCAGCGGTTACCCGAGCAACACCGAGGGTTGGGGTCGCGTCCTGGCGGATGAGGCGCTGCACTTCACCGGCGAGGATCGCTCCCTGCTCGTGACTGACATCTGGAATGCAGACGGCCTGTCCACAGGCGATCTCTTCGAGCGGACTTTCGCGGTCAACAGCTCCGCGGAGAAGCTCAAGGTGACGCTGGTCTTCACCGAGCCCCCCGCTTCCGCCGGCGCCTCGTTCGCTTCCATCAATGATCTTGACCTGGAAGTGATCGCACCGGACCGCACGGCCTACCTGGGCAACGTCTTCGCGGGCGGCGTGTCTGTGCCCGATGGCGGCAAGGACGATCGCAACAACGTCGAGCAGGTGCATGTCCCCGCTCCGGCGACCGGGGAGTGGACGGTCCGCGTCAGCGGTTTCGCGGTCAACGAGGGAACGCAGGGCTTCTCCGTCGTCATCTCCGGAGCGGTCGCGGAAGACAGCGGCTGCCTGGGTGATCTGAACGGCGACGGTCAGATCGGACAGGAAGACCTCGGCCAGCTGCTCGCCAGTTACCTCACCGATGACGGCGGCGACTTGGACGGCGACGGCGACACCGACCAGGCTGATCTGGGCCTGCTGCTCTCGGTGTATGGACAGCCCTGCGAGTAACTCATTGGCCCCGATCTGATCACGGGCCTGCCTGCCGCCTCCAACTGCATACAGCTCAAACGAGCGCCGCCTTCCAGGCGGCGCTTTCTTTGCGCCAACGCTCGCCTCGAGGGCCAAACCTGGATCTCCTGGAGGAATCCCGATCTGAATGTACTTTGATCTTCTAAGTAGTTCTGCGTCCTTCCCTGTCAGAATGGCCCGGGGGCAGGCTAGTTATCAGCAGTCGCCAACGCATCGCATCACCCCTGACACCTCTTCGCGACTTCTGAAAGGATCTCCCCATGAACATGCCCGCCCCAGTCCTGGCCTTCGCCGCCCTCAGCGTGCTTGTCGGCCCAGCCGCCTTGGGACAGTCGGCTCCGGAATGGAACCGCCGCGCCGAGGCGCTGGCCGTCTATCCGGACCCAGGCGATCCCAGTGGCCCGGCCCGGATCTTCGTCGTTTGGAGCATCGGCTCGAGCAACCTGAGCGCCCCCGTGGACATGACCACGGAGCTTGTCTTCGCCCTCGACGGCACCGTCATTGACTCCTTCACCATCCCCGCCTCCGCCGGCCCCAACTTCAACGAATGCCTCGACGGCAACGACTGCGGCGCGGCCGAATGCGGGGACGGTGACTACGGCGGCAACGGAGTCACTTTCCATTGCATCACCGAAGACATCATCCAAGGCATCACCGACTGCGCCTGCAAGGAGACCTCGCCACCGGAATGGCCCGACTTCCCCCTTGCCATTCCCGGCGGTGTCTCCTGTTCGCTCGTCCCCGGCGGCGGTGGCGTCACGGAAACCCGGCGCGACGACGACACCATCCTCGTCGACTACGACGGCGAGCCGATCTACTGGGCCCGCGGCATCGAAGCCGTCAGCGCCCGCCCAACTCCTGGCGCTCCTGCGGGCTTCGTCGACATTGAGGTGCGCGGCTACGCCGAATGGCATGGCCAGCCCAACGGCCTGGCCCTTGACATGATCGTGGACCTCGTCGACCGCAACGGGAGGGTCATCGCTTCCGAATTCGTGCCTGGATTCGGCCGGTCCAACGACCCCACGGCCTGCGGCGGGGTCGGCTGCGGCGGACTCTGCGGCTTCTGGAACGGCCTCCAGGTCGACTGCAGCCAGTCGCACATCTTCGCCGCCTGCGTCTGCGGCGGCGGCTGGCTGGCCGCGTTCCCCGGCATCGACGGCGACGGCATCGACGGCGTCCTCGCCGTCGTCCTGCGGCCCGCCCCCGGGGCCTTGCCGGAGCTCCCCGGCTTCGGTGACGACGACGAGCGCTACGTCGGCTGCGACGGCGACCTGAACTACGACGGCGTCATCGACCAAGCCGACCTCGGCATCCTCCTCGCCAGTTTCGGCGTGGACGCAGGCGGCGACATCGACGGTGACGGAGACACCGACCAGGCCGATCTGGGCATCCTCCTCGCCGTCTACCGCGGTCACTGTGCCCCGGTCTAAGCCCTCGGCTGATCCCGGCTACCGCCCCTTCTCCCCAGCTCTTTCCTCTCACGCCGTCGGCCCGCGCCGACGGCGTTCTCGTGTCCTGGCAGTCTTGGAGGCCTCCTGAGCCTCCCCGGTCCCTGGCATGGCCCAGGCTTGCCCCTCGGTCCTCCCCTGCTATCCTGTGCCGTTCCGCCCGCCTTGGGCGGTTCGCTCTTACTGCACGTGCAGCATCGGACGCCTTGGCTGACCCCTTCGGTCGGGGACAGGCGTTCGCGACTTGACCGACAGGATCACCCCACATCATGAACGATTCGGCACCCGAAACCACCACCTCGGACTTCAACATCACCATCACCGACAAGGGGCCCGCTCTCAAGGAGATCTCCATCGAGATCCCCGCGGAGAAGGTCAATGAGAAGCTGGAAGAGTCCTTCGCGACCTTCGCTTCCGAAGCCCAGGTCCCCGGCTTCCGCAAGGGCCGCGTCCCGCGCCGGCTCCTGGAACGAAAGTTCGGCAAGAACGTCCGCGATGAGACAAAGAACCAGCTCGTCGCCGCCGCCTACTCCGAAGCCGTCGAAGAGAACAAGCTCCGCGTGCTCGGCGAACCCGCCGCCGACGAGCTCAAGGACCTCGAGATCGTCGAGGGTGAGGCGCTGAAGTTCAGCGTCTCCGTCGAAGTCGCCCCCGACTTCGAGCTTCCCGACACCGCCGGCCTCAAGATCAACCGCCCCGTGGCGGAAGTCGACGACGAGATGATTGCGAAGGAACTCAAGACCTTCCAGCTCTACCACGGCACGCTGGAGCCGATCGAGGGCGAGCCGGAAGACGGAGCCTATCTCACCGGGCACGGCATCATGCGCGACACCGAGGATCACGTCCTGCTCGACCTGCCCGGCGCCGTCGTGCAGATCCCCCCGGCAGATGCGGAAGGCAAGGGCGCCATCCTCGGCGTCATGGTCGATGACTTCGCCAAGCAGCTCGGCCATCCGCAAGCAGGCGAGACCAAGATCATCACCTGCAAGGGCCCGGACAACCACGAGAACGAAGAGGTGCGCGGCAAGGACCTCAAGATCGAGTTCGCCACCGAGAAGACCGAGCGCGTGGTGCCGGCTCCCGTCGAGGATCTCCTCGAGCAGTTCGGCATGACGGACGAAACGCAGTTGCAGGAACAACTCAAGGCACGCTTGGAACAGCGGATTGTCGCCGAGCAATTCCAGGCCATGCGTTCGCAGGTCGCCAAGCACCTGCTGGAGAGCGTTGAGTTTGAGCTGCCCGAGAAGCTGACCGCGGCCCAGGTGACGCGCAACCTCGAGCGGGCTCGCATGGACATGATGTATCGGGGCGTCGCGGCCGAGGAAGTGGAAGCGCGCATCGCCGAACAGCGCAGCGCCTCCGAAGAGTCCTCACGCAAGGAACTGAAGGCGATGTTCATCATCGATCGCCTGGCGGAGGAGAAGGAGATCTCCATCAACGAGGCAGAGGTCAACGGCCAGATCGCCCAACTCGCCGCCCAGCGCGGCATGCGTCCCGAGCAGTTGCGCCAAGAGCTGATCAAGACGGGTCGCATCCAGTCGCTGGCCCAGCAGATTCGCGAGCACAAGGTGCTCGATCAGATTATCTCCGAGGCGGAAGTCGAAGACATGCCCGCCGAGGAATACAACGAGAAGATCGCCGCCGAAAAGAGCTAACCGTCGAATGCAATCCGACTTGTCAATCGCCAGCCCGCCTCGCGCGGGCTTTTCTTCGCGCCCACTCGATCTGCACCCGTGCCCCCCGCATGGGGGAGGGCCGCCGGCACTTCCCACCTTTCGCATTGCTTTCCCAACTATTGGTGGCATGTTTCAGGAGGTAGGATCGGCCGACCACACTTCCAAGGAGATGAACAATGCGAATCAATAGGAAAGCCAGATCAATGGGCACGGCGGCGCTCGCCCTGAGCGTCTTCGCAGGCCTTGCCTGCGGCGTCGATGTGCTCATCGTGTCGGGCGGCGACCCCGACTTGAACACGGCCATGCAGGATGCACTCCTCGCTCAGGGGCACAGCGTCACCATCGGACCCACCTACTCGGAGATCCTGCCCGACGACATCGGTGAACCGGATGTGATTCTGCTCGTGATCAATAGCAACTGGGGCGCCAGTGATATGCTCCCTGATGCACAAGCTGCGATCCAGCAGTACGTGCGCGACGGCGGCGGTCTCGTCACCGGCGAATGGCTCGTCTGGAGGACGGGCGAGGGCTTCCTCAGCACTATCGGCCAGATGCTCCCCATCCATAGCACCACAACCTACCACTATAACGGCGGCGTCGACGCCACAACCTACACGGTGATGATGCCGGACCCCGTCCTCAACGAAGACGTCGCTGACAGCTTCGACTTCACCGCGGATGACATTGCCGGCACCGAGACCTACTTCGTCGCCAGGCTCAACGGCATCGTCTACTACGACAGCAACTACGCCGGCGGCGCGGGAGTCGTCGGACGCAGCTACTGCCTGGGGCGCGTCCTCAGCTTCTCCACCGTCATGGGCCCACAGGAACTCTCCGACCCGGACTACGCGCGCTTGTTCAGCAACGCCATGGATTGGGCCGCCCTGGGATCCCCCCCCTGCATCGGCGACTTTGACTGCGATGGCTCCATCGGCCAGGGCGACCTCGGCGTGCTGCTTGCCTCGTACGACATAGACGACGGTGGCGACCTGGACGGCGATGGCGACACCGACCAGGCCGACCTCGGGACGCTGCTCGCCCTGTATGGCGATCCCTGCCCGTAGGCGTTTCCAAGTCGCGCCTCTTCTGAGTGGCCGTTGCCTCAGCTCCTTCCGGTGCTTGAGGAATCGACTCATCAGGTCTGAGCGCTAATCCGCCCAAACTCTAGACGCGGACAAGTGTTCATGAGGAGGTCGCGCTGTTCGCCTCACGCGTTGCCGTGATGCTCAGCTCCACCGACTCAAGATCGGCCGATGCGCCGTGCTGCACCATCTCGACGCGCTGGGTTGTCCAATCCTTCACCCGCAGGTCGGGACTGTCCGGGCCGTCATGCAGGCGCAGCAGGTTGTACTGGTTGTCGCGCTGGGCGGGGATGAAACCGGCCCCGCGGATGAGCTTGCACAAGACCGCTTCGCTCATGCAGTACGTCGTGCCCGCAGCGGAAACGACGTTCTCCTCCATCATCACCGAGCCCATGTCGTTGGCGCCGAAGAAGAGCGCCACCTGGCCGAGGTGCGGCCCCATGGTCACCCAACTTGAGCCGATGGAGTAGATGTTGTCGAGCACCAGCCGACTGAGCGCCTGCGTGCGCAGGTACGCGGTCGAGCCGGCCAGGCGAAAACGCTTGGCGAAGAGCGGATGCGCCTTGTCATCACCATCGCCATCCACGCGCGCCACGACATCACCGGGAAACTCGCCTTGTTCGCCATCCTGCCGGCCCCACTCCGGCATGCGGCCCAACGGCGTGTTCTGCCGCTGAAACGGCCAACTGATGAATGCCTTGTAGCGCCCGCCCGCGGCAGCATCGTCGGTGCCCGCCGCAAAGTCGGCGATCGCCTTGTCCTGCCACTGGCGCACCAGCAGCATGTGGTGAATGCGGTCAGCGATGCCTTCGATGTGGCCGAACATCATGGTGGCGGAGGTGAACATGCCCAGCTCATGGGCGACGTTCATGACGGTCAGCCAGTCCGTGGCGCCGCACTTGTCGTAGCCGATGCGCCTCCGCACCGGCCGGGCAAAGATCTCGCCGCCGCCGCCGGGGATGGAATCGAGCCCGGCGTCCTTCATCCGCCGCATGACCCAGAGCAGCTTCTCGCGCAGGTCCGCTCCGGGCGCCTCGAAGAAGTCGACAAACTCCATGAACTCCGGCGGGCTGAAGCCGTGCACATGAATGTGCGGGAAGGCTTCCTTGATCCGCTGCAGAAGATTGAGGTACCAGTCAAGCGGCAGTTCTGGGTTCATGCCGCCTTGCATGAGAATCTGGGTGCCGCCGATCTCACTGAGGGCGGCGATCTTGCCCAGCAGTTCTTCGGTGCTCAGGGTGTAGCTGTCCGCGTCGCGGGCATCACGGCGAAAGGCGCAGAAGGTGCAGTGGGCGGTGCAGACGTTGGTGTAGTTGATGTTGCGATCAATGACGTAGCTGCGAATCGAGTCGCCATGCAGCCTCCGGCAGCGCCGGTCCGCCCAGCGTCCGAGTTCCAGCAGGGGCATCTCGTGGTAGAGCGTCAGCGCCTGTTCCCCGGTCAGCCGCGCCTCCCCCGCCACCACCGCCCGGAGCAGGCCCGAATCGGTGCCGGCACACGTGGGACGGACTTGGGGCGTGGTATGACGATCCCGAGTTGTGGGTTGCGCCTTTGGCACGGGGGACTCCTGGCTGGTTCAGGCGGGCGAACGGCCATGGGGCGGATCGGCCGGCAGTTTTCAAGAACTTCTGAAAACTCTATCTGCTTCACCCAGCCCCGTCCAGCGGTGGAATGTACCACTTGTGCCGACCGCACCGGGCTTGGATGCCCTGGGAAGCCGGTGGTTCTGTAGGCATATCCACTTGGTTCGCGGACTGGTCGATACTCAGAGCGAGACCGTGGTTCCCATGCGCGGAGACTTTGCCATGTCCATTGATCTTGCCCAGCCCTACATCCGCGCCCTGCGTCAGCGCCGCCGAGGCATCGCCGCCACCTGCTCGCTGATCGTGCTCTGCGGCGTGGTGCAGCTCTTGACGTTCGGTTTGGTGCATTACACGGACCTGCGCCACGCCCACATCGAGCCCCAGCCCACCGAAGATGCCCCGCTGCTCGTGACCGAACGGGATCGGCGCGACGCCACCGCCGCCGCGGCTGCACAGGCTTCCCCGGCGGACGACTCGGCCAACGACTCGGAAATGACGGGGGTCAACGCTGTCGCCACCAAGTACGATGTCATCTTCGCCGCCGCCATCGGCATCAGTCGAGCGGTGGCGTTGCTTGCCGCCTTCCTGCTCGCCGGACAGTTGCTCGTGGCGGTGATTGTCGCGGGGCAGGCGGAATTGATGGCGTTGCCGCGTGTGGCCAGCGCCGCGTGCACGGCCATGCTCCTGGCGCTCTCCTTGGCGCCCTGGGGCGAAGTCTTCCCCGCCCTCCGCTTCCCAGGCGCGCTGCCCAGCTACCAGTACATGATCGACACCGCCCCACAAGCCACCGCCAGCGCCGGCCTGGCAGCTTCCGCAGCAGTGCTGGGGGCGAACATCGTGCTGCCCATCTTCGTCGTAGTCCTCGCTTCGCTCATCCTGCTGCGCTTCCAGATCGCCATCTCGGACGACTGCAAGACAATCACGCAGTTCGAAAGCGAAACGCACAACGAGACCAACACGCCGGCCCTGGCCATGGAGGCCATCCGTAAGGCGCGGACCCAGATCCAGAACAGCGGCGAGACGGAGTCGCTCCACCCCGCCATGCGACCCCAGAAGGACGAACTGCCCAGCGACGTGCAGTCCATCCTCTCGAAGTCAGCCCGGCGCACGCGAGCTACGCCGCCCGATGAGACCGACCAACCGCTGGGGCCTACGCCGCCTCCCACCGACGAGCGCCGCTCGACGCAGGTCGGATCGACAGAGCCCCTGCGCCGACCGATCTGACCCACGTCGACCGACAACAAACTCAGTGGGAGTGTTCCTTGCAGGAGCCGTCGCAGGTGCCCGCTTCGCAGGCGGCGCAGACCTGCTCGCCGCTGACGCTGCCGCAACAGGCCGCCGGGTCGCTACCACAGCAGGCCGCGGCGTCGCCACCACAGGTACCGCAACAGGAACCGCTGCCGACGCAGCCCGCAAGAACGGTCAAGGCAGCCGCGCAAAACAAACCAGTGATCACACGCTTCATGGGGAATCTCCAATCCTTAGGTGCAAGCTCGGCGCAGACCACGCGGCCCACCGACGCTCGAAGGGGACGCAGTCTAAACAACCCCCGACGCATGTCTATTCCTCAATGCTCATTCGCGTAGCGACCAGGCAGCCGATATTCCTATCCCCTTCGCCACCCTGGCGAGCCGGCGCTTAGCCGCTAACGTGAGTCCACCACTTGGGCCGGGCGATACGTGCCCTGCAAGATCGGCTGGGACTTGATGCGAAACCAATCCTCGAGCACGCCCGCGTAGACGCTGCGAAAGTCGACGGTGTAAATGAGGTCGCCGTTGTCCAGATCCGTGAGTGAAGGATGCGCGCCCCAGACGCCCGCTCGAACCTGATCACCGATGACGAACATGGGCGCCGCGGTGCCGTGGTCCGTGCCGCCGGACCCGTTCTGACCCACGCGCCGACCGAACTCGCTGAAAGTCATGGTGAGCACGCGTTCGCTTTCGCCCCGGGCCGTCAGGTCCTTCTGAAAGGCCCGCACCGCGTCGCCAAGCGTCTGCAGCAGGCGCGCGTGCGTGCCGGCCTGGCCGGCGTGGGTGTCGAAACCGCCGAGATCGACGTAATACACCTTGGTCGAAAGCCCGGCGCTGATCATCTGCGCCACCAGGCGCAGGTCGCGCCCCAGCTTGCTGTTCGGATAGGGGTTGCGCGTCTCACGCTTCACGGCAGCGTTGATCTGCTCGGAACTGAGCTGGGCATCCAGGCTGGTCCGCATGAGAAAGGCCAGGTTCGAATCGGTGTCGACATCTGCGGGCGGCGACGGGCGGCGATTGAACTCATCGTACGCCTCAGCCAGAGGCTCGCCGTAGTCCTTGCCGCGCCAACGGAACATGTCGGCGTTCTCAAAGGTCACCGCCGACGTCTTCTTGCCGTGCAGGGCGAGCGGGGCCTCGCGCCCGATGGCGATGGCAGCATCGGGGTCCGGTGCGCCCTCGCAGGTGTTGTCGAAGTACCGGCCCAGCCAGCCGCGCCCCGTGCCGCTGCGGTCGGCGGTGTGCCAGATATCCATCGACTTGAAGTGACTGCGATTGGGATTGGGATAGCCCACGCCGAGCAACACCCCGACCTGGCCGTCGTCGTAGAGGTCCTTGAGGCCGGTCAGACTGGGATGCAGCGCCAGACCCGAGGCGGTGCCGTCCCTCCCCAGCATCAGTGCGTCCTGAGGCCGCAGGGCGAGTTGCGGGCGGGCCCGGTGGTAGGCGTCGTTCTCGATCGGGGCGACCGTGTTGAGGCCGTCGTTGCCCCCGCCAAGCTGAATGACGACGAGGATGCGCTCATCGGGCACGCCGGGCCGCGATGACGTCTGCCCGCCCGGCTGGGCCAGGGCGAAGGCGGAATCCTGCAGGAACAGGGGCAGCGTCGCCGTCGCCGAGACCAGGCACATGCCGTCGTGCAGGAACTGCCTTCTGGTGAAGGCTCGTTGGTCGCTCATGATGACTCGCTCCGGTGGATGCTTAGCACAGCTGGTACTCCGGCATGGTCGTGATCAAAGCGAGCAGCCCTTTCACCGTGGGGGCGGTGACGTTGTCTTCGTGCTCGCCCAGGAAAGCCCGCAGCGTTTGGGTGTGTTCATCGCGCGCCAGTGACCCCAGACACAGGCGCAGCAAGTGCTTGCAGGCGCCCTCCGGCGTCGGGTCGCGCAGACCGCGCAGCAAGGACATCGGGTTGTAGTCGCTCTCGCTTCGCCCATCGCCGCTGATCAGGTAGGTCGCCGCGTTCTGCCGGACGAACAGCGTTGAGGTGTTGATCCAACTGCGCCCGCCCTCCCATCCCTTAACGGAGGGCGGGTACATGAGATGCTGCCCCATGCGATCGAGGCCGGCGAGCAGAATGCGCATGTCGCGCTGCGGCGACTTGAGCAGACGCACCGTGCCCACGAGCAGTTCGACCGGAGACTTGATGCAGCAGTGGTGATGCTCCGGGTCGTAGAAATGCTGCGAGAGAAAGAGCTCGCGCAACATCGGTCTGAGGGCGTAGTCGCCTCGGCGCAGAGTGCTCGCCAGCTTGCTGACCACCTTGGTGTACTGCCGGATCTTTCGCTGGTCTTCCTCGTCGATGGGGCCGGTGACGAAGAACTGCAGCAGTTTGGCGGCGATGAACTCAGCGCACGCCTTGCGTCCCAGGATGACCGCCACGAAGTCGTCGCCGTTCATGGCGCCGCTTTCACCCAGGATCGCCTTGACCCCGCCGTCGTGCCAGGTGTTGCGGAAGATGAACGCATCGTCCTGGAAGGTATAGCCGGTCAGGGCCCGAGCCCCCTCCTTGATGTCGTTCTCGCTGTAGTTGCCCACGCCCAGGCAGAACAGCTCCATCAGTTCGCGCGCCAGGTTCTCGTTAGGCCGACCTTTGCGCGACTGGTCGTTGTCGAGGTACTCGAGCATGGCCGGGTCGCGGATGATGCCCCGCGCCAGATCGGCAAAGCTGCCCACCGCGTGCCTGCGAAAGAGCTGGTTTTGCAGGAACATGTGGTAGCTGTCTTCGATGGTGCGGTAACTGGTGGCGAAGTGCCCGTGCCAGAAGAGCGTCATTTTCTCCTGCAACGGCGCGGTCGTATTCAGGAAGCGCTCAAGCCACCACTCCTGGATCTGGCGCATCTGCTGGCGATCCCGCCGTTGACGCTGCTGACGGGCGGTACGGTAGCGAGCAAGCGTCTGCTCATCCTGCGTCTGACGAGCCCGGTTGACTTCGCGGCGCTGTTCTTGCGAGAGAGGCTGCATGATGCCGGCGTCAAACTGTCCGGCCTGGACCGGCTCCGCTCCGGCTTCCTCGAAACTCAACAGGTGATCGACGGCATCCTGCGGACCAAGCGCCGCCAGCGACTCGATCTGGGCCGGCCCGCCGCCAAAGCCCGCCCGGTTCAAGAGGTGCCGCGCCTCGTCGTAGCCGAAGTCCTCCCTCTTGATCGGTTTCAGGCTCAGCGTGAGCATGCGCTTCCTCCAGCGGCCAGTCGGCGAACCATCCCCAAGGCGATACGACGCCGCCTGCCAAAACATCACCCGCCGCCCGCGGACATGATGCAAGTCAGTCTACGAGCGGCGGGTGGAGAGAGCGAGAAAAAAACGGTGGTCGCGAACCGCACTTAGTGGCGAACGCGATGGATGAGGCGTTGCCACATTTCGCGGCGTGGGCTTGCCCCGCGTTGTGCGGCGGAGGCCGCCTTGAGCCCGGGGTGAACCCCGCCGCTAAATAGTGGATGCGCCGACGGGCGCAGCCGCAATATCAACCTTCAATGTCCAGATTGTTCAGGTGCTCGACCAGCAAGGCCCGCTGCGTTGCCAGAGCGTCGCTGAGCTGCTTGCCGCGTTCCTGCAACGACTCGATTTGCGTCTCCTGGTCATTCAGCTTCTTCATGTAGCGCGAGTAGAGTTCGCTGTCGCGATCGACCTTGCCGATGTTCTCGCGAATGCGGCGCTGGTCCTGTTCGATTTCGCTGAGCTGACTGCGGACATCGTCGATCTGCCGTTCCAGACCCGTGATCTCCTGCTGACGGATCACGATCAGTTCGAGCGCCTTTCGCACCTTGGGGCCGACATCGCCGTCGATGATCAGCGCTTCCAGTTGCGGCACACCGATGTTGCCCAGCATGGTGCGGCTCCAGACCTCGCGCTCCTGCACGATCTCCAACTCATCGCTGGTCTTCTCGTCGAGCGGTACGGTGAAGCGGTAGTAGTTCGGCGTGGAGGCGTCGGGCTCCTGCGGCGACACCAGCTTCCAATTGCCATCCTTGGGGAGC
>SWCB01014932.1_pt1 | contig 11829 bp, 12 predicted proteins | sample 4692901 | NCBI WGS metagenome assembly SWCB01 (sample SAMN10267276, study PRJNA491770) | bioreactor metagenome | isolation source: DHS bioreactor inoculated with subseafloor sediment | place: Japan: off Shimokita Peninsula | collected 2006-08 | reverse complement strand
GGACGATTAGCTCAGTTGGGAGAGCACCGCCCTTACAAGGCGGGGGTCACTGGTTCAAGCCCAGTATCGTCCACCATACTTCTATTCTACTGCCTCCTCAGATTTAAGCCATTTTACAAATACAAATACAAATACAAATACAAATAAGACCACCTACTACGCGTTACAATTCGCACTAAGTTACTTATTAAAGCTAATATCTTAAAGCCAATATCGTCCACCATACTTATATCCTGCTTCTCGCATCAGGTTAAAATTAGAACGACCTACTGCGCTTTTATAAGCCGTATCAGTTATTAATTAAAATCAAAAAATTATACACAGCTTCATTAGATCATATTATTAGCTAATGATAATCGCTTTGTCGTTCAACGTTGAATGCAACGAGAACCGAGAAGAATACACAACAAGAAGTGATAGAGTAGAAAAATAAAGCCTGAGTAATTTATATTACACAGGCTCAATGCATGCGGCTAACGTATGAAAACACTATAATAAATAGCCTTAACGTGGTTTAGCTAGCTGAAAAGTTGCTGATAAACGTTTCTACTCGTTTAGCATTTGCCCCTAGATCGGTACCACCAATGCGAGAAATTGACCTCAAATCAATTTTGCTGCCAGAAGTTGTTGCCTGAATACGAATAACAACATCATCTTTAAACGCCCAAAGTAATGTTGTATCTACAGCTTCAATAATGCCTTGCTCAGCATTCTTTGCAACGATCTCCCAACCTAAGTTCATCGCTGTATCAACAGCACGGCTAAAGGCTTGCTGAGTATTTAGCTCACTCATAATCGATTTCACCTTGGGGTAAGCTGCTTTTTGCAAAGGTGCTAACTTTTCGCTGTCATATGCCAATGGATTACTGTTTTCGCCACGCAGCGCTACAATAGCTTGGAATTTAGGAGGGTTAACAGTGTCAGTACTTACATGGTGTATAAAAGGCAAGGACTTAGCTTTAGACGCTTGCATTGATAAACCTATTACAGGTATAGCAAGTAAAATCATCACCAAACCATAGCTTTTCGCGACATTAGCTTGCTTTTTAAATAGCGAGAATAAAGCTAATAGTAGCGCTAATGTAAATATAATGGCACTGCCATAACCGGTAAACTTTATGATCTGAAAAGACGTTGCCATTTGCCAAACCTGTAAACGATAAGCGATTATCGCAATAGGAAAGCCAAGTAACAAAGGAATTGCCGCTAATTTAAAAAATTTTGCTATTGTTTGAATGATCATGATGTTCCCTTAAAGTTATCACTAAAATTGAGATATATTGCTAAAACGCAGATAGTAGATTAACTATCCCTCACTTATCTAGCGGCAATAGTAAATTACAGCACACCTTTGAGCGGTAAAAACTTTAAGTATTAAGTTGTTATACGCTTACGGCAGCAGACAAATCAGCTAGCTAGAATAAGCCACCGAGCAATAAAAGCCAACTGTATTTTATGGCTAACTCTATTTAAAGACTGATAAACACACGTTAGAAGTCATCCACTTCAAGAAACTAAGTTCGTCGATAATGTTGAAATTTAGGCAATAAAAAAGCGGACTATTGTCCGCTTTGATACTTATGTCATGACATATTAGCCATTAATGCGCTCTTTTGCTGCGGCAGTCAACGCTGGAGAAGTAATTGTTGCTAGTAACTCTTCAACTGTTGCTTTAGGTAATTTACCTAACATTAATGTACCAGTTTTAATTGCATTGTTTGTGCTAGCAAAAGCCACTAAATTTTGGCCATTACACTGTACACCATCAAATACATTGCGGATTTTTAATTTATGAGACTTTAAATAAGAACGTAAACGAGACTTATCATCAGCTGAAACATACTCACATAATGATTTGGCTACATTTTGTGCCTGAGCTTTATCTGAGTAAGTAGTTGCAATGAATAAAAATGTGATCAAGATTAAAATGTTTTTCATGAAAAATATTGCCTTAATATCAATAAAATTGAATAAATGAAACGAGCTATTGATATTAAATCAAATCGCGTTGGAAACCCCGCTATCATAGGTCAGCCCCTTAGATCGGTAGTTTTGCGTAATACCCTTTCAAGTATTTTGCCGTTTCTGCTGGGGGCGCATTATACAGAGCAAGCTATTTTACACAAGAGGAATGTCCGACTTAATGCCTTGCTGATGTAACTAAAATTATATTTCTAGCTAATAAACACAAACTCCACTGCCAAGAAAGTTAAACAAGTAATAAGTTCAAGAGCAGAGGACATCACTCACTAACTCAGTTATAATCACGCTTTGTTTTTTGTCTTTAAAGGTCAGCCATGACTCACGTTATTCCTCTTGTTGATATTTCTATACAACCCATTGAGCTCTGCAAATTATTAAAAATAGCCAATATGGTTGGCGGTGGCGGAGAAGCTAAAATAGTGATCAGTGAAGGCTATGTTTTATTAAATAACGAAGTTGAATTTCAAAAGCGAAAAAAAGTCTATCATGACGACATTATCGAATTTAATGGTGAAACAATACAGGTTAACTTTGTGAAAGCGAATGACAAAATGCAAACGTCGCATAAGTTAGCAGCAGCAAATAACATCGAAACCAGTAAGCCTAAAAAACAAAAAGCGCTATCAACAGCAACTAAAAATAGCCCCGAGAATCAGGTCAAAGTAGTTCAAAAGGCTGAGGCTGTCCGAACGAAACGTAAGCCCATTAGTTTTTAATAACCTATTGCCTTAATGTGGTTTTTTGTAATGAGCGCAAATTAAGGTTTGCCAGCAAAGCTCCGGATACAATCAAGCACATAGCAATAAAGATCTCCTGACTGGAAACTTGTTCACTAAAAGCAACCAGCATCAATGTTGACAGTAATGGCGTAAAATAGGAAATGGTGGCAATAACCCTAGGGTCACCTTTTTTAACTGCGCCATCCCAACAATAAAAAGAAATCCCCATAGGACCTAACCCTAACAAAAGTATTAAACTTGAGTCGCCCCATGTAATCACAGGTGTAGTCTCGAATATAAGATGTGAAATCGCGGCTAAACCGGCTGATATCAAACAAAAAAGCCCAACAGTAGCAGAGCCAAATTGCGTATAAGTCAAAGTTAATTTTTTTGATAATAATGAATAACATGCCCAGATTAATGCCGATAATATGGCTAAGGAATAACCGAAAACATCATCGGTTGAAAATGTCGCACCATCAGCTGCGACAATAAGCCCTGCACCAATCAAAGACACTAAAGTGCCGAAAACTTGCCGTTTAGTAAGCGTTATTTCACGAAAAAATAATGGTGTAAATAATAAAATAAATAGCGGCCATAAATAATTAAGTAAATTAGCACCAACCGGCGGAGCAAGTCTTAGCGCCATAAACAACAAAAAATGATAACCAAAAATACCGCAAACACCGACAAATAAGAGTGTTGCTTTTAATTGCCACTGTTTATAACGCCATAGCGACAAACTGCCACCAATAAATAAGCAACAAGCCAGTAAGAAAAATGGCGGCACATGCGCAAGTTGAGCAACAATAACCGCTAGGCTACTCCATAATAAAACAGCAAAAGTAGTTAATAATAAATAATGCATTACCTGAAAACCTTGAAATGTCCATAATAAACTCTTTAGCCTAAACACCTATCCAATACTCTGTTTCTGGTATTATTGCTATAAAAAACATTGAGTCACTATACGTTAGCAAGAAATAAACTCCATAACATCAGTTATTTACTTACTGTTCAGTGCAAAAACATTTGCCTTTAGCGCCCAACAATTGAATAAAGCTATAGTGCGTCAATATTATTTGCTAGGCTAGGAACTCGCTAAATTCTTTCACCAACGAGCATCTAAAATAAACTATGAGCAAATTTATATTCGCGTCCCTGATGTTACTCAACACTTTATTGACCTTCACATCATTAGGCATCAAGGCAAATGAAAACAGTTTTTTACCTCATCCAGTCACAAATAATGCGGTTGCGCAAGTGAAAGTCGATAATCATTGGTACTTGCTATCATTTTCTGGTTTAGGCGCAAATAAAGATCATCAAGATGTACACAATCACCTTTATGTTTTTGACGTTACAAATAATCAATGGCAGAGAAAATCGCCCGTTCCTATTGCCCAACCAATTAACCAGTTAACAGGACGACTGGCAAGTGTCGCTACTGCTATCAACGAACTTGCCTATGTTTTTGGAGGTTATACTGTAGCTAAAGATCATAGCGAAGTATCAATCCCTGATGTATATGCCTATGACGTAATAAAAGATCAGTACCGTGCATTAGCCTCAATGCCAGTGCCTGTCGATGACAGCATTGCGCTCGTCTATGAAAATCGTTACATTTATCTCATCAGTGGTTGGCATAACGACGGTAACGTTAATTTAGTACAACTGTATGACAGCCAAACCAACCAATGGCAGCAAGCATCCCCGTTCCCAGGTAAAGCAGTATTTGGCCAAGCAGGCGGTATTATCGGCAATAAATTACTGGTATGTGATGGTGTCAGGGTTGATGTTCACCTCAATAAACGTCGCAGTTATGCCGCTGAAGCAGCTTGTTATCGTGGCGAAATAAATCCAAATAACCCTAGTCGTATTTCATGGTTTAAAGTCCAACATCCAACAGGCATATCACGTTATCGTATGGCAGCCACAGGTTTAATAAATCCCGTGAGCCAAGCGAAAGAAATTATCTTCGTCGGCGGCAGCCATAACCCTTATAACTATAATGGCATAGGGTATAACGGTAAACCGTCCGAGCCAAGCAATGAAATTTGGTACTATAACCTCGACACAAATAATTGGAAAATTTCTAAAACTGAAACGGCTACCATGGACCATCGAGGTTTATTAGTCATTGATGCTAAGCTACTGACGATTGGTGGTATGACAAAAAATCAGCAAGTGCTCAAGGGAATTAATCACTATTAACTAGGGTTCCGTTATGATTAATCGATAATTTTTAACATTTGAAGCAATTTAAACCTTTTGTGGCTGAAACTGCCCTGCTAGAATACCCAACATATTTATTACTCGCTTACTAATGGAATTTTTTCTCAATGCGTACAAGCAAATATTTACTTTCAACTTTGAAAGAAACCCCTGCTAGTGCTGAAGTTATCAGCCACCAATTAATGTTACGTGCAGGCTTAGTACGTAATGTAGCATCAGGCTTATATACTTGGCTGCCGACAGGTTTAAAAGTATTACGTAAAGTTGAAAATATTGTTCGTGAAGAAATGGAACGTGCTGGCTCTTTAGAAGTATTAATGCCAATGGTACAACCCGCAGATTTATGGCAAGAATCAGGTCGTTGGGAAGACTACGGTCCTGAATTATTACGCCTAAATGATCGTCATAATCGTGCCTTTGTTTTGGGTCCAACTCACGAAGAAGTGATCACTAAACTTGTTAGCAATGAAATTAGTAGCTACAAGCAATTGCCACTTAACGTCTTTCAAGTACAAACCAAATTTCGTGATGAGATTCGTCCACGTTTTGGCGTAATGCGTGGCCGTGAATTTTTAATGAAAGATGCTTATTCTTTTCATTTAGGCGAAGACTGCCTAAGAAAAACCTATCAAGTGATGTTCGACGCTTATTGTCGAATATTTGATCGCCTAGGCCTAGATTACCGCCCTGTGATAGCCGATACTGGCTCAATTGGTGGTGAAGCTTCACATGAATTCCATGTGTTAGCGGACTCAGGTGAAGATGATATTGCTTTTAGTGATGCTAGTGACTTTGCCGCCAACGTTGAAAAAGCCGAAGCCCTAGCACCAACAGGTGAACGACCTGCAGCAACACAAGTGTTAACAGAAGTTTCAACGCCTAATGCACGTACTATCGAAGACGTGGCAAAGCTGCTTAGCGTTGACCCAACAACTACTGTAAAAACCTTATTGGTACTGGGCACAGCAACAAAAGAAAATGAAGCACCTATTGTGGCCTTGGTGTTACGTGGCGATCATCAACTTAACGAAGTAAAAGCTGAAAACTTAGCACAAGTTGCCGCGCCATTAACTTTTGCAACTGAAGAACAAATTATCGCTGCAGCTGGCTGCAATGCTGGGTCAATTGGTCCCGTTGGTTTAACTATTGATGTTATTGTTGATCGCAGTGCCGCACACTTAGCTGATTTTGTTTGTGGCGCTAATAAAAACGATATGCACTTTACTGGAGTAAATTGGGATCGTGATGCACAAAACTACCGCGTTGAAGATTTACGCAACGTAGTTGAAGGCGACCCTAGCCCTTGTGGTGAAGGTAACATTGTCATTAAACGCGGTATTGAAGTCGGTCATATTTTCCAATTAGGTGAAAAATATGCTCAAGCAATGAACTGTGGTGTGTTAACTGAGGCTGGCAAGAACCAAACGCTAACTATGGGTTGTTACGGTATTGGAGTTTCACGTATTGTTGCTGCCGCAATTGAGCAAAACCATGATAAATATGGTATTAAATGGCCTGCCGCTATTGCTCCGTATCAAGTGGCGATTGTACCAATGAATATGGCAAAATCTGCTCGCGTTAAAGAAACCGCGGAAAGCTTATATGAACAATTACAAGCTGCAGGTATTGAAGTTATTTTTGATGACCGCAAAGAGCGCCCAGGCGTCATGTTTGCCGATCATGAGCTCATGGGTACACCATTATTACTCGTTATTGGTGAACGTAATCTTGATAATCAAGAAATCGAAGTTAAAAACCGTATTAGTGGTGAAAAATCAATGTTAGCCATCAGCGACGTGATGTCGTTATTTACAAAATAACTTACCCTCTGGTTGATTGAGTGGCTAGAGATGACTTTGTTACTCTATAAACTCACATATAAAAACGGCTTTGCATACTTATGCAAAGCCGTTTTTTTACTTTATCCAACCTTAATACAATGTGTTTTACAAACATCGATCCCAATACACAACCCGATCAAATAAATCGGCAACATTAAGCGATAAGGCTTTAAAAGTGGTAATTTTTTTTGAATCCGTTTGAAAGCACTCCCAAATAAACTGATGACAATTACTATCCAATGGTTGTAGTCTCTGACTTGAAATATTTGCGCTACAGCCCGATGAGCAGCCATTTCACTTGCTAAAGGTACGCCTAAAGAGTCGCACGCAATAAAAATACCTTTACCTGTGCGTGTATCGGTAAAGCGCTGCGCCGAAACAGGTTTTATTAGACCATTACCATCAAGCTCTATAATGGTATCTTCCCCAACCCAAATGCCGGTATGATCTAATACGCCACCAATGCCACAACAAACAATTGCGCCAGCAACCGGTTTAACTTGCTGCTCAGTCAGCAACATATCGGTTGGATATGTTGCAATAGCAGACTCATAAGGTGCTAAGTCTGCCAATGTTTGTGCACGACAATAATTAAAACGCTTACGTTGCTGAGACTGTCGATCATCAGCTAACCCTTTAACCGCTAGCGCTGATACTGCGGCAGCGCCTATCCAAAGTAATGGTAAAGGCATAGGTAAGCCTCCTCATAAAAGCAGATATTAAACAATATATTGTTGAAAATTTAATCACCACCTCAAGATGACGTAAATATTAGCGCTTTACCATAAAAAAATTGCAAGTAACTGTTTCAAAGTTAGTCAATATTCGCAACAATGGGTTAAGGCAGACGTGAACACGCCATAGCCAATAAATGACCATATTCATTAACTTTTAAAAGACCATCATTATGAAAACTATTCAAAAATCTTCAAAACTAAAAAACGTTTGTTATGAAATTCGTGGACAAGTCGCCGCCGAAGCTAAGCGTTTAGAAGATGAAGGTCATAAAATTTTAAAACTTAATATCGGCAATCCGGCACCATTTGGCTTTGCAGCGCCTGATGATATTTTAAAAGACGTGATTCATCATTTACCAACAGCTCAAGGGTATTGCGAATCTAAAGGTATTTATCCAGCCCGTGTTGCCGTCATGCAGTACTTTCAACAGCAAGGCATTTTAGATGTGAGTGTTGATGACATTTTCATTGGCAATGGCGTTAGTGAGCTTATTGTGATGGCCATGCAAGGTTTGCTTAATAATGGTGATGAAGTATTAATTCCGGCTCCTGATTACCCTTTATGGACCGCCGCTGTTGCGCTATCTGGTGGCGAGCCAATACATTACCATTGTGATGAAGATAATCAATGGTTTCCAAATTTAGACGATATGGCGAAAAAAATATCGTCAAAAACCAAAGCGATTGTATTAATTAACCCAAACAACCCTACCGGTGCAGTTTACAGCGAAGAAGTCCTACAAGGCATTATTGCTCTAGCACGTAAACATAACCTGATCATTTTCAGTGATGAAATATACGATAAAATCCTTTACGACCAAGCCCAGCATATTCCGACGGCAAGATTAGCGAACGATGTTTTAATTATCACGATGGGCGGGTTATCAAAAAATTATCGTATTGCTGGCTTTCGTGCCGGTTGGATGGTGATCACAGGACCTAAAATTCATGCCGAAGATTATTTAGAAGGTTTAAATATCCTTTCATCAATGCGCTTATGTGCCAATGTGCCCGCTCAGCATGCTATTCAAACAGCACTGGGTGGATATCAAAGTATTAATGAGTTAATAAACGGCGATGGGCGTTTGCTAAAACAGCGTAACCTTGCTTATAAAATGATTAATAGCATCGATGGGCTGTCATGTAATCAAGCGATGGGTGCATTATATTTCTTTGTCAAAGTTGATCAGAAAAAATTTAATATCAACGATGATGAGAAAATGATTTTAGACCTACTCAAGCAAGAAAAAATTCTATTAGTGCAAGGACGAGCTTTTAATGTCGAACAAAAAAACTATTTTCGTTTAGTATTTTTACCTCATGTTGACGAATTAAAACCAGCACTTGAAAAGTTAGCAAACTTTTTCAGTACTTACCGTCAAGAATAAACAGACTAATATCATTAATAAGGCCTCATAATGCAAAGTACTTTTCTCGCTTGGATGTTCAGAATGCCGTTGATCAAACGTTGGGCATTGATGTTTTGTGTTAAACCAGAAAATGTCGCCGAACATTCGCATCAAGTCGCGATTGTCGCGCACTTGTTGGCTGTTATTAAAAATAAAAAATTTGCTGGTAATGTTAATGTTGATAAAGTGGCGACGGTTGCACTCTATCATGAAGCCAGTGAAACGCGGTTTGGTGATATTGTCAGCCCAACCAAATATGCCAACCCTGAAATTGCTCGTGAATTTAAAAAAATTGAGTATCTAGCAGAAAGGCAATGTTTGGAATCTTTACCTGAAGAGTTTCAAGATACGTTCGCGGATATTATCGTACAAGACAATGTAGAGCCACACTACAAAGAAATAGTTAAAGCCGCCGACATTTTAGTCGCTTATATTAAAGCGCTTGATGAATTGAACCATCAAAACCATGAATTTGACCACGTAAAAGAGCGTTTAGAATTAAAACTCGCCACGCTAAAAACGCAAATGCCAGAAGTTGACTATTTTATGACAACATTTATTAAGTCATGCTCTGCAACCGTTGATAAGCTAAGCGAAGTCCATATTAAAAAGTAATCTGTAATCTGTAATCTGTAATCAAGCGTACTCACCATTAATAGTAAACCAACAAAAAACGAGTACGCTCAATTCATCTGCAACCTATCAAACATCTGTTTTACTTGTAGGTCACCAAAACTGTAAATACCTTCACGTTCAGAAAAGCACTGGAATATAGTCTCAAACTCTTGAGTTTTTAGCTCCTGAGCAATAGCAAGTAATTGACGTTCAGGGTAACCTAAACCATTTTCATCAGGTGTTCGACGTGAATGCGCTTCAACAGCTGGTAATAAAAAAGGATAAATATCAATTAACTGCTTTGCAATAACTCGCATAGAAGCAATATCATCTTGCTGATATAAAGGCCAAAGTTGAGCTAAAGCTACCAATGGCTGGGCTAACAATTTTTGCTTATTTTGACAGGCAAATTTTAGCTCTGCTTCGGTCATATTGGCAAAGCTGTATTCGTTTCCTGCATTAGGACGCACTAAGTAAATACTATTTTTATGGCCTTTTTTTACCAATAAGTGAATAACAAACCAAAAGTTTACCTGACAAAATAAATCATCCTCAAACCAACAAATAATCTCACTACCCAAGGCTATATTAGTAATTTTATCAATTTCAACCGCTGCCATGTCATAGTATCTGGCAACAGTACAACCTGGATATTGTGCGGTAAACTCAGCCCTGTTAGCATAAAAATCCGTTAGTGTTTCACCTTGTACATTTCCATCAATTAAGCATTCTCTAGTCACAATCAACTCGGCATGAATAATATCTTGCAGCTGAAACTTTAAACAATCACCATTAAGAATATGTACTTGTTGCATTATCAGAACCCATCAAATTATCAATTAAGTACGGCTGTATTCGATATAATATTTCACCAACATACTATGGCTACCTTAAAGGCGAACTGTAAAATTTAGCCTTATGATCAACCAGCAGATCTATTAGCGTTATTTACTAGCCAAAATACAAATATATTGCATCACCAGCAGAAAATCGTTCACAATATGCCACAGACTATAGAATACTACTTATCTAGGAATATTACTGCTGATTATGATTAAAAAACACCTTGGTTTTCTTTTAAATTTAATTGCCATTGGATTATTTATACCCGGTATATTATTACCTATGTTTTCTCTCAATATGGCGATGACCGCTAATGTCAGTGGTGCAAAATTAACAAATACAATTGTTGATAAAAGTTTGTCATTGTTACAAACAATACAAGAGCTTTGGCAAGATGAACGCTTACTCGTTGCCGTGTTAATTTTCGCTTTTTCACTTTGCATTCCTGTTATAAAGTTCATTTTGCTTAGCTTAGCTTATGCAAAAAAAGATTCACCGCTTGAAACAACTATCTATAACTTTATTGGTAAAATAGGCAAATGGTCGATGGCTGACGTTTTTGTTGTTGCTATTTTTCTTGCTGTGCTTTCAACCAATCATGCAGAAACAGCTACTGAACAGCAGCTAGCACTGTTTGGATTTAAATTAGACTTTATTGTCAGTAGCCAAACTTTATCGGCATTAGGGCCGGGCTTTTATTATTTTACCGGCTACTGTTTGTTGTCTTTATTAGGCACCGCCATAAGTGGTAGTAGTGTACGTGCGAACACTTAAATATTATTAGCTGTCATACCAATGACCGAGCGATAAATTGAAGCTGCTATATAATATATACCCAAGCCACTTGAAAATGCAGTTTCAGCGTTAAGCTAGGAAATCAGCGCAAGGCACAGCACACAGATAATGGTTATTCTCGATAATAGCTCCTGCATCATCCTAATGCCCCACATCCCTGTGGGAACCTTATCAAGTGCTGTACAGCTTTTTTGCTCCAGACAAAAGCTAAGTACATACATCCATGTATGCAACGTTGCACTGTTTTTCTAGCTTAGCTCCCGCAGGGCAAGGCGATAAAAAGTCATCTCCGTCGTTATTGATTTTGACAATGGAACAACCATTCTCTTCAATCAATGCCTTGGTGCTAACCCTTTTTCGACTTGCACAATCCTGTATTTTCAAGTGGTTTTGGTATAGAGTAAGTTGCCTGTAGGTTGGCAGTTATACATTGTATTAACACTTGATAATGGAGTATTTTATGGATCGTTCAAACCACGACATAGCAAGTTTATTCGCTCAACTGGGTATTAAAAATAGTGACGAAGATATAGAGTTTTTTATTGCCGCTCACCGCGGAATTCCAGAAAACCAAGCATTAGCCGATGCTGATTTTTGGAGCCGTGGTCAAGCGCAGTTTTTACAAGAAGCGATCCAACTTGACTCTGATTGG
>SWCB01013624.1_pt1 | contig 11845 bp, 9 predicted proteins | sample 4692901 | NCBI WGS metagenome assembly SWCB01 (sample SAMN10267276, study PRJNA491770) | bioreactor metagenome | isolation source: DHS bioreactor inoculated with subseafloor sediment | place: Japan: off Shimokita Peninsula | collected 2006-08 | reverse complement strand
ACGGGGCCACGGACCGCGACTTCGCGACCTTCTTCGAAGCCATGCGCGAGTCGAACCACCAGGGTATCGCCGTCGTGCGCCCCTGGGCCGTGGAAGGGCTCGCCGCTCCCGAGAACGTCATCGTGCACGAGCACCTGCCCCTGGCGCAGCTCGATGGCTTGATCACTGGGGCGGCGGTTTGCGTGATTCCTTTGCTCGGCGACCTGCCCAGCAGCGGCCAGATCGCGCTTCTCAGCGCCTACCGCCAGGGCAAGGCGTCCATCTGCACGGAAGTGAGGGGCATCATCGACTACCTGGAGGAGGGGGCGGTCGAGCGCGTGCCCGCCAAGGACGCCGAAGCACTGCGGGCGGCGATTGATCGACTCATGACCGACCCCGAAGCGCGGCAGCGCCTCGAGGAGGCAGCGAAAAAGGTGTCGGATACCATTTTCTCGGCGCGGGCGGCGCTGGGTGAGATTGACGAATCCATCACCGCCAAGCTCGGGGGCCAGCGATGACGCCGACCACAACTCCAGACACGACACAGCGACCGCCGTCGCCCATCGTCTGCTTCGGCGGCGAGGACTGGTGGTACCACCCGCATGGGCACATGGACATCCAGCTCATGAAGCGCTTCAGCGCCGGCCGGCCGGTGCTGTACATCAACTCGATCGGCGTGCACATGCCCAGCGTCAAGCAGGGCTCGGACTTCATCAAGAAGCTGCGCAACAAGCTGAAGAGCCTGCGTCGGGGCATCGTCAAGGTCGAGGAGAACCTCTGGGTCTACACGCCGCCTGCGTTCCCCATGTACGACAAGAAGTGGGGGCGTCTGCTGCACTACTCGCTCATCTGCCGGGGGCTGAGCAAGCAACTGCGGCAACTGGGCTGGCGGCAGCCGATCTACTGGATCACCACACCCACCGCCGAGCCGGTGCTGGGCAAGATGCCGCGTCCACTGCGACCGTCACGGCTGGTATACCAGCGTTCGGACGTCTTTGCGGAGTTTGACTTCTCGACCATGCCGCGCGAATTCGTGCAGGGCTGTGAAGATCGCTTGCGGCAGAACGCGGACCTGGTGATCTACCCCAGCGGCGATCTCTGCCGGGAAGAGATGGGCGGCGATCCGCGGGCCATGCACGTGCCGCACGGCATCGACGAGGCCTGGCTGGAGGCGCCCCTGACGCGGCCGAAGAACGAACGACCGGTCATCGGCTACGCCGGCGGCATCACGACCTACAAGATCGATCTGGACCTGACGCGCGCCCTGGCGGAGGCCCTGCCGGAGGCGGAAGTGCGTTTGATCGGCCGGGCGGAGTTGGATGCCAAATCGCAGCTTGAGGAAGTCAAGAACATCACCTGGGTGCCGCTGATGCCGTACGAAGATCTGCCCGGCGAGATCGTCAAGTTCGACGTGGCGATCAATCCCGCCCCGGTGAACAAGTGGACGCGCGGGGCGAATCCCCTGAAATTCAAGGAGTATCTGGCCCTGGGCCGGACCGCCGTGACCACGGATCTGCCCGCAGCCCACCACTGCCCGGGCCTGGACATCGCGGCGGATCAGGAAGCGTTCATCCACCTGGTGCGCCAGCGCCTCGGCGAGCCGCGCAACCCCGAAGGGCAGCGTCGACTTGTCGCGGAAGAGTCCTGGGGCGAGAAGGCCCAGCGCATCGAGGAACGCCTGCAGGCTTTTGCCGGCGGAAGCACCGGCAGCGGTGGGGCGGGCAAGCGACTCAAGGTTTGCCTGGCCAGCTCCGCAGGCGGACACTTGGCGGAACTCCAGGTCCTCAAGAGAGCCTGGGAGGGGCACGACGCTTTCTATCTGCTCATGCGCGGTCCGACGGCGGAAGGCCTGCGCAGCGACGGCGAGCGGGTGTTCGAAGTCGACAACGCCCGCCGCAGCGCCCCGTGGACCGTCTTTCGCACGCTGTGGCAGACGCTGCCCGTCATCCGCCGCGAGAGACCGGACGTCATCATCACCACCGGGGCCGGCGTCGTCGTGCCCGCCTGCCTGCTCACCAAGCTGGGTGGCGGCAAGATCGTCTACGTGGAGACCATCGCGGAGGTCAATAAGCCGACTATCACCGGCCGGCTGCTGCACCCATTCGCGGACCTCTTTATCGTGCAGTGGCCGCAATTGAAGCGGTTCTTCCGCAACGCCGTGGAAGGGGAGCCGGTGCTGTGATCTTCGTGACGACCGGGAATTTCGATACCGGCTTCGATCGACTGGTCCGGGCGGTGGACCGATTGTTCGCGGAAGGTGTGCTCACAGGCAAGGGGCTGGCACAGATCGCCGGCGGTTCCTACGAACCGAGCCACCTGCGCTGGCAACGGATGCTGCTTCCCGCCGAATACGACCAGGCGATGCTGGAGGCGACGCTGATCATCGCCCATGGCGGCGCGGGAACGGTGCGGGCGGCGGCGGCCCTGGGCAAGCCGATCATCGTTATGCCCCGCCGGGCTGCGAAGAAGGAACACTACAACGACCACCAGGTGGCCACCTGCGCCATCTACGAGCAGAAGGGCCTGGCGTTGGTGGCCCAGGACGAGACGGAGCTGCCGGGCCTAGTGACGGCCGCGGGTGACTTTGTGCCCAACCCACCCAGCGATGGGGGGAAAGTGGTTCAGTTGGTGCGTTCGTTTCTTAATGACCTGGCGGCAAAGAGGGCCTGACCGTGCTGAGCATCGGCGTCGTCGCTTACAACAACCCGGAAGAGATCCTGGAGTTCGCCGAGCACCTGCGGGCGCTACCGCTCCCTGAACATGAGGTGCGGATCTGGGACAACAGCGAAGACGGGCGCGTGCTGGCGGCGTTGCAAGGCCACCCGGAACTGGGGGTGTGTGGTGGTGCGCAGCGCAATCTTGGCTTCGGCGAAGGACACAATCGTCTGTTTGAAGAGAGCGATGGCGAGCACTACCTCATCAGCAATGCGGACGTCCGCTATACAGAGGACTGCGTTCCCCGCTTGCTAGGTCATTGTGCTGAGAACTCCGACGCCGGTCTCGTGGCGCCTCGGTTACTAAACGAGGACGGCTCGTTGCAGTTGAGTTGCCGAACGTTCTACACGCCCTGGCTCGCCGCGGTGCGCCGGCCGCCACTGAGTTTTTGCTATCGAGACGAGCACCCGTTGATTCGTCGGCACCTGATGGCGGAGGCGGATCACACCCAGATTCTGGAGGTCGACTGGGTTATGGGGGCGGTGGTGCTGGTGCGTCGGGCGACGCTGGGCCGGGCTCATCTCTTTGATCCGCGCTATTTTCTTTATTTTGAGGATGTGGATCTCTGCCGGCACTTTCACGCGATTGGTCGTCGGGTGTTGTATTGCGGGGATGCGGTGGCGACGCACGCGCACCACCGATCAAGTGCCAAGCGGTTATTCGGTCGGACAAGCAGGTGGCACATTCAGAGCTGTCTGAAGTACTTCTGGAAGCACCGCTAAGCGACTTATAGGGCCCCAAATTGGGGATGCGGGCCTCTCGTATAAACCTCTTTCTGGCAGGGTTTTATCGCCACCTTGACGGGGGGGGTGGTTGTGCGGTCAATCTCACGCAAATACTCTGCTTCCGCGCCACAATAGCGTTGACACAATGCAATGGTGAGCAATACTAGAACCCGTAGATGGATGTCGTTGCCTCGTACACGCCACGTCGGGCATCGACAAGGAAGCGGTGGGACCCCGATAGCGCCACGGCAGCGTGCGGTCCATTGAGGAATGAGAAAGTGACGCGCTCCTATTGGACATAGGAGTCAGGAAGATGGTCTCAGCGTGCATGCTGCGCCTAGACGTAGCTGTGGGCTGATTAGGGGAAGTTCTGATGAACGCTGTTCTGTTTTCCGGAGGCCCCGGAACAGACATTTGTCCGGAAGCATGGGATCGCCCGAGGCCGTTGTGGCCCATCGGTGGCGGTTTGCTGCTCGATCACTGCCTCGACGCCCTGCGCGTCGCGGGTGTGCGTCGCGTCGTTATCGCGTCCAACGGCAGCACTGCCAAGCTCACGGAGCACCTGGCGTCGGCGACTCCTCCGGACCTCCACATCGAACTCAACGAAGACCACCGTCCCCGGGGCTCGGCCGGCAGCTTGGCCGACGCCGCCCGGAAGTTCGCGGACGGTAAGCCCATCCTGCTGGTCAGTGCCGCCTCGTTCTTGAGCGGCTTGGACCTTGGCGAGTTTGTCGCCCAGAGCCTGGCCAGCGACGCCGTCCTCACGGTCGGCTACGTGCCGGACGCGTCCCAGGACGTGCTGCCCGGCGTGTACTTCGTCAAGCCGGCAGCGCTCGCCAAGGCGAAGCGGGTTGGTTACCAGGATCTCAAGGAACAACTGATCCCGTCCCTGCGTCGAGAGGGTTTGCGGGTCGCCGCCCTGCCGCTGAGCGGCGTGGCGCGTCCGGTGTTGACCAAGGACCACTGCTTGCAGGGTCTGCTCGGTCACATCCGGGCCTCGGCGACGCGCGCTCGCCTGCGGCATCTCGGCTACGTCGAGAGCGCCCCGGACGTGTGGGTGCACGAGTCGGCGGAGGTGGACGCGACGGCCCGCTTGCTGGGCCCCAGCGTCATCGGCCCCAACGTGCGGATCATGGCGGACGCCGTGATCAGCGGTCCGGTCGTGCTGGAGCACGACGTGATCGTGGAGCGTGACGCCATCGTGGATCACAGCATTCTTTTTGCCGGCTCGCGTGTGGCGGCCGGCGCCGTGCTGCAAAACCTGCTGCGGCAGATCGGCACGCCGGCTCGAGCCCCGACTCGCGGGCCGGCCAAGGAACGCAGCGAACGCAGACGTGTCCGCGAAGCGGGGGCGTCGGAAAGGAACCTCAGGAAGTCGGTCCCGTCGGCGTGACGGGTTTGAATCAGGATTTGATGAGTCGGGGTGCTTTCCCAGGGCCCAGTGCCCGTAACAACAACTAAGTCGATCGATCGCCTCCCAGGCGATGACCCCCGATCGGCGAATAGATGGTCATAGGAGGCCATGATGATGAAAACATTTACAAAGACGATGGTTGGTCTTGCTGCTGCTGGCGCCTTGACGCTGGCGACGCAGGCCAACGCCCAGATTTCTGACTTTGTGTACGACACGACCGCTGGTGCGACCAGCACGTACACCGGTGACTTGAACACCGGTGCGCTCGCGCTGAACCACATCGACGGTCGCAACTTCCGCGTCCAGCGCATCCCGCAGGGTGCCGGCGACCCCGATGTTGCCAACGGCTTCTTCAACGTCGGTGGCTCGTCCCTGGCGGCGAGCATGGATCTCATTCAGTTCAACGACAACACCCCGGTCGGCTCCGGTGCCGGTGACACCGCCGACTTCGCTGGCGCCATGAGCGGCAGTGACTTCCAGGTCTTCGATGAGTTCGGCAACTCCTGGTCGGGCAACCTCTCCCGGTTCGAGCTTACCGATCGCACCAACTCGTTGATTCGTCCCGGTATCGAAGGTCAGGGCTTCATTACGGACATCGTGTTCAGCGGCCCCACCTTCCAGGGCATCACCACGAGTGACCTGGAGACGCTCGGTACGATCTTCACCTTCACGTTCGTGATCGAGACGGTTCCCGGTGATCCTGTGACACTGGAAGAGTATCTCGCCAGCGGCGGTCTGGGCGGCTTGGCCGTCGAGATCGAGACGATCGAGGCTCGCATCAAGGGCATCCCCCTGCCCGCGACGACCGGTCTCGCCTTTGCCGGGCTTCTTCCCTTCTGCGCTGTCTCGATGCGGCGCCGCCGGTAATCAAGCTTGGACCATCCCCTGGCGCGGATGCGTCCGAATCGAAACGCCCGGGCGCGTTGGAACAATGTGCCTCGCCAGAGCGTAGTCACCAAAGGACGATGGAATCATCCGACTACGCGCGTCTGAGCCTCGATCCGGCATGACGCAACTCGCCAGGCCGATTTACGGGACTGGGCCACGCCTTGCCCACCGCGGATTGGTCCTCGGCGTCAATAAAGCACCCCGACTTTGACATCCCGGGCCGAAAGGCCCGGGATGTGTTTACCGATCAGGCTTGTACGATGGAACAACACACGCAAACGACGGCCAATGCCGGTGGCGACCTACGTCTTCGCGCGGGTCTGTTTATCGGGCTACTCCTTCTGCTCCTCCTCTCGCAGCTCAACGTGCTCTGGGAGATGCTCAACGAGTGGTCCGCCAATCCCGATGCCGGGCACGGGTTTCTGGTCGTGCCCCTGGCGCTCTACCTCGTCTGGAAACGTCGAGCGGCGGTTCGCGCCACCCTGAGGCCGGCCTGCTGGCTGGGGCTGTCGCCCTTCTTCCTGGCCCTGGCCCTGCGGCTGGCGGGCACCTGGTACGCCATGCCCTACCTCGATCGCCTCAGCGTCATCGTCTCTCTCTGGGCGGCGATCTGGACGCTCTTCGGCTGGCCGGCGGCGAAGCGAATGCTGACGCCGATCCTCTTCCTGATCCTGGCCCTGCCGCTCCCCGGTCGCTTCCAGACCATCCTGGCCGGGCCCCTGCAGGAATTCGCGGCTCGGGCCACGGAGTACCTGCTCGTCGCCAGCGGCGTGGAGCTGGTCCGGGCCGGCAACGTCATTGTCGTCGACGACTACCAGATCGCGGTCGCGGAAGCCTGCAACGGCCTGCGCATGCTGCTGGCCTACGCCATGATCTGCATCTTCTTCGCCCTGGCCATTACCCGGATCTGGTGGGAGCGGCTGCTTATGATCCTGGCGATCCTGCCCGTGGCCCTCGCCGCCAACGTCATCCGCATCTTTGCCACCGCCCTCATCGTGATCTTCGTCAATGAAGAAGCGGCGGGGACCTTCTTCCATGACATCGCCGGCTACATCCTCATGCCGGTGGCGGTGCTGATGCTCCTGGTCTGGCTATGGGTGATCCGCAAGGCGTATCCGGTCGACCGGATCGCCACTGAGGCAGCGAAGCTTGACGCCGTATCCACCGTTGCTTTGGGAGGGGAGCGTTCCCGATGATCACACCACAGACACCATCTCGGTCTCGTCTGGGCATCATCACCACGCTGGCCGCCGCCCTGATCGTGGGCAGCGGACTGGCCATGGCGGCCCTGGAGCGGCACGTGCAGGTTCACCTGACGGACTCACGACCGATTCACACCTCCCTCCTGGATATGCCGACCGACTTCGGCGAGTGGCACGGCCGGGACGATGAGCCGGACGAGGCCATCGGCACGCTGGTCGGCCTGGACGAATTCCGGCAATTGCGATTCCACAAGCCCAACGCGCCCACGGTGAGCGTGCTGGTGACGTATTCCGGACGGCCCCGTCAGCTCTACGGGCACTACCCCGACGTGTGTTATCCGGCCGTGGGTTGGCACTTGGAATACAGCAAAGACGTCACGTTACGACCTGAGAATGGGCCTCCGGTACCCGTCCAACTTCACTTCTTCACCAAGTTTACCGACAGCATGTACTCTCAGATCTACATTGTGAACACGCTGGTCAATAACGGCGTATTGACCACCAACAAGAGTGCGCTTGATTATCGAACCATCGGTCAGGAGAGGTACGTGGCCCAGATCCAGGCATTGTTCCACGGGGCGGAGAGCGAAGCGCAGGTGCTCCGTGAGGCGGAGAGCCTCTTTGGACCGATGATGGAGGTCTTGGGCGAGCACTTCCAAGGATCGCCGCTTCTGCCGGCGGGAGAGTGAAGCAAGTGGAACAGCAGCACAACGACATCGTCGTCTCTTCCGACGCGCCTACTGCTCCTGTGAAACATGAGCAGGGTTATGGGTACGGCTACGGGTATGGGTACGGCTACGGTTCCGGGGCCGCCAACCAGAGCGGCCTGGCGGGCTTCCGCTTCGATCCGGTTGACGCTTTCAAGCGCTACTGGTTCGTGGTGGTGCTCTTTGCGCTCCTGGGCGGGACCGCGGCGACGTTCGTCTTGCCCAAGCTCATCGAGTCGGAGTACGAGGCGACGACACATCTGCAGGTCCGGGCCGAGGTTCCCACCGTCGTGGCCCAGTCGCTCAGCCACGGGGACTACGAGAAGCAGATGGGGACGCACGTCGCTCGCATGGGCGACAGCCGCAACTTGCTCAACACCCTGGCGGATGACAATGTTCGTGAACTCTCCTGGGTGCGAAACACGACGGACACGCGCGCGATCGAGCGGGCCCAGGATCGTCTGGAGGTCCGGCGCGTCCGCGATACCGAACTGATTCAAATCGGCTTCATCGACTACGAGCCCGAGGAGGCGAAGATCTTCGTCGAGGCGCTGGTCCGGTCCTATCTGGGCATTGTGCAGGACGAGGAGACCTCCGAGCAGGTGCGACTGATTCACCAGTTGGAGGAGCGGCGCGAGCATCTGTACGCGCTCCTCTCCAGCACCCGCGAGCAGATTCGTCTCTACAACGCCGAGATCCCTTCCACCGATCTGGAGACCTACCAGGAGAAGCTGATCGAGACGATCAGCGGCGCTGAGAACGCCGTCATCACCGAGCGGATTCGCAGCGAGGCAGCCAGCCTTCGACTCGCGAAGCTGGACGCCGAAGAGCAGGGTGACGGCGACGAGGGCATGGACCATGTCGAGGCGCGCGAGGTGCAGGCGATCGTCAGCAGCGCCCTGCAAGACGATCCCACCCTCCTGCGACTGCGCGATCACCTCTCCTTGAGGGAAGAGGAATACGGCATTCGCTCCGCCGGGCTGACCGACCAGGAGATACAGCGCGGCAATACGACCCTTTCGAAACTGCAGCGAGAGATCGACCTGCTCGAAGGGCAGATTCTGGAACGGGAGGATCGACTCCGCGAAGAACTCACGGCGGAGTACACGGTGATGCTCGCCAACAACGAGCGCGGCGATTTGGTGGACATCGTCGAGCGGGCTGAGATCGTCGTGAAGGCGCAGCTCAAGGTGCTGGAAGAGAAGCGCAGCGAACTGCAGGAAGTCAGCCTCAAGCAGCACGCCGTCGTGCAGCTTGAAGAGGAACAGGAGCGGTACCGAGAGCAGTACGACGATGTCGCGGCCCGGCTCAACGAGTTGTCGCTGAACCAGGGCAGTCGCTTCCTGGAGAGGTACAAGTGGGACGGCATCGTCACCCAGCCCAACACGCGGGTGCCCGACAAGCTCAACAAGCTGCGCCTGCTCGCCGTGGGCGGCAGCGTCTTCGTCGGTTCGCTGATCGTGGTGCTCCTCGCCGGCTTCGACACGCGGCTCAAGCGCGTCGCCGACCTGCAGGCCATGGGCCCCGTCGATGTCATCGGCGTGCTGCCGCGCCTGCAGGATCTGGCCAAGCGGACCGGCATCGAGAACGTCGGCGAACAGCTTAGCGAAGAATTTCGCATGATCCGAACGCGGCTGCTGCAGATGCCGGCCTTCCAGCAGAAGCATGCCCTGATGATCGCCAGCCCCACGCCAAGCAGCGGTAAGACGACCGTTTCGGTGAACCTGGCGGCGCTCATTGCCCAGTCGGGCCGACGGGTGTTGCTGGTGGATGGCGATCTGCGCAAGCCCGACATTCACCGGGTGCTCGACCTGCCGCTCAACCTGGGCGTCAGCGATGTGCTGCAAGGCAAGTCGAAGCTGGAAGACGTGGTGGTGCCCGTGTCGCCCGGTCTGGATGTGTTGACCGCGGGGTCGGCCGTCTCCAAGCCGAGCGAACTGCTCTCCCGTCGTTCCGTCAAGAAGGCGGTGGAGGCCTGGGGCCAGAAGTACGACCTCGTCGTCTTCGACACCTCGCCGCTGCTGCCCGTGTCGGACGGTCGGGTGCTGGCGGGCGTCTGCGATTCTTCTCTGCTGATCGTGCGTGCCGACCACGCCGATCGCCGCGATCTCGCCGAGACGATGGCGATCCTGGAGGCGACGCCGGTGCAGACGCTGGGCGTGGTGCTCAACGGTGTGAAGATTAAGCACGGCGGCGGCAAGAAGTCGCGCGGGTACTACTCCTACCGCGATGCCTACCGCGGTCGGCGCGAAACCGGACCGGCACAGATTGAAGAGTCGGAGAGCGGCACGCAGCGGATGGCGGTCGAGGGTGAGGTGGTGGAGCCGGCGACCCCCAAGTCGACTCCGGGTGATGAGGGCTGAGAATGAGCATGGCAGTGGCGACAGGAGAATCCGGTCGCGCCGCGCCTAGCATCTTGTCCGGCAAGCTGCAGGCTCGCTTTATCGTCCTGCCCAAGCTGCCTCCGGCCGGCGAGGAGAGGCTGACCTGCTGCGGCATCACCCGCGCCACCTACCTGGAAGCGCAGTGGGCCGATCGCCACGGTCTCTTGTTGCTCGACGGCGACCGCAGTGCCGCCGGCCCCCTCGCGTCGCGGCTGCCCGTGGCCTTCGTGGATCGGCCGGATGTCTGCTTTCGCCTTGAGGAAGAGGCGCTGCAAGCGCTGGAGCGGGAGGAGTGCCAGGCCATCCTGGTGCATCGCCGCGATCCCTCCCGCTACCACGAAGAGCTGGTGCTCGATGAGCAGGGCGACGTCATGGGCGTGCGGCGGAACTACGCCAGTGCCGTCCACAACCAGCAATGGCGCCAAGGCGAGGACAAGTCGCGTGAGGGGAAGAACGAGGACATTCTCGCCGTCCTGGTCAGCCCCCAGGCAGCGGAGCGGGCCTCGCTCGCGGTCACCGATCTCCGGCACGCCCCCCAGGCGCTGCGGGGCACGGGTCTGATCGTCGCCGAGGCCGAGGCGGAAGTTCGCGACATCAGCGCCGAGACGACTCTGCGCCTGAAGGGGCGCTTGCTCAACCTGATGCAGAATCGGCCGGAAACGCTGGCGCTGGCGGCGGAGCGATCGGGTCTGCATCCGACCTCGTTTGGCTGGACTCAGCCTTCGGCGCGTCTGCATCCGACAGCTCGCTTCGTGGGCGATGTCATCGTGGGCGAGGAAGCATCCATCGGCGCGGGGGCGGTGGTCATCGGACCCCTGGTGCTCGACGACGGCGAATTCGTCGCCGACGACGCGGTGCGCCGGGCCAGCGATGAACCCGATGCCGAGGCGCTCTTGGCCCTGCGGGAGGAGCCGGAGCGCGAGCTGGATGACTCTCAGCCCCGGCAGCACATGCGCGATGAGTCCTGGTGGTTCCGCGTCGGCTCGCCCTCGTTGCGTCGAGCCCGGGACTACGCCGGGGCCTTGGTGATGTTGGGGGTGCTGCTCATGTTGCTACCCATCGTCTGGGTGGCGAATCGAGTGTATGGCGACCACGGCCCGCTCTTCTACACGCACCTGCGCCAGACGCGCGGGGGCAAGCCGTTCCCCTGTCTCAAGTTCCGTTCCATGGTGGTGAACGCCGACGAACTCAAGAAGAAGCTGCAGGCGGAGAACGAGCTCGACGGCCCGCAGTTCAAGATCGCCCGGGATCCGCGCATCACGCCGGTCGGGCACTTTTTGCGCAAGACGAATCTCGACGAGTTGCCCCAGGCGTTCAACATCCTGGCGGGGCACATGTCGCTGGTCGGGCCGCGCCCGAGCCCGCACGACGAGAACCAACTGTGTCCAGCATGGAGGCACGCTCGCCTTTCTGTGCGCCCCGGCATCACCGGCCTCTGGCAGGTCTACCGCAGCAAGCTGCGCGGCGCCGACGATTTTCAAGAGTGGATTCACTACGATATGGAGTACGTCCGGCGGCGCAGTTTCAAGCTGGACGGCAAGATCCTCATCCTGACCGTGCTGGTATGTCTCGGACTCTGGACTCCTCCCGACGCCCGCCAAGAGCGATCGCAGACCGAATAAATCAATGCGCGAAGAAGAAAATCAGCAAATCGTACGAAGGTGGAACTGGTGGTTTTTGGGCGGTTTCCTGGCCGTCCTGATGCTGGCTTTGGGCGGTATGTATCTGCTGCACTCGCTGCAGAAGTCGCGCCTGGCCGTGGACCATCGTGAGGCCGCCTTCCGTTTCTATGACGAGGGACGATACGAAGAGGCGCTCGATCATCTTGGCC
>SWCB01008014.1_pt1 | contig 11852 bp, 6 predicted proteins | sample 4692901 | NCBI WGS metagenome assembly SWCB01 (sample SAMN10267276, study PRJNA491770) | bioreactor metagenome | isolation source: DHS bioreactor inoculated with subseafloor sediment | place: Japan: off Shimokita Peninsula | collected 2006-08 | reverse complement strand
AAGGGCAAGCAGGGCCGCTTCCGCGAGAACCTGCTGGGCAAGCGCGTGGACTACTCCGCCCGTTCCGTGATCGTGGTCGGGCCGGAGCTGAAGCTGAATCAGTGCGGCCTGCCCAAGAAGATCGCCCTGGAGCTGTTCCAGCCCTTCATCATTCGCAAGCTCAAGGAGCATGGCCTCGCCGACACCATCAAGTCGGCCAAGCGCATGCTGGAGCGGCGTGATCCCGAGGTCTGGGACATCTTGGAAGAGGTGATCTACCAGCACCCGGTGTTGCTGAACCGCGCCCCGACGTTGCACCGCATGGGCATCCAGGCCTTCGAGCCGGTCCTCGTGGAAGGCAACGCCATCATGATCCACCCGCTGGTCTGCACGGGTTTCAACGCCGACTTCGACGGCGACCAGATGGCGGTGCACCTACCGCTGTCCGTGGAGGCGCAGGCGGAAGCGCACTGCCTGATGTTGTCGACGCACAACATTTTCTCGCCGGCGAACGGCTCGCCCATCATGTCGCCCTCGCAGGACATCGTCATGGGCGTGTACTTCATCACGATCATGGATCGCGAGGAGAAGCCCATCACCGAGCTTCCCGCCTTCCGCGATCGCATGGAGGCCATTCTCGCCTTCGATCACCACAAGATTAGGCTGCACGACCGCATCCTGGTGCGTATGGACGGCTTCGACGAACAGGTCACCGACCAGAAGCGCGACGCCGAGCCGCTGCCCAAGAATCGGCGCGTCGTCACCACGGTCGGCCGGATCCTCTTCGCCGACATCCTGGCCCCGGGCATGCCGTTCTACAACTGCACCCTGGCCAAGAAGGGCTGCTCGCGGGTCATCGACGACACCTACGAGCGTCTGGGTCGGCCCGCCACGATCAACCTCCTCGACGATCTCAAGGCACTCGGCTTCAAGCAGTCGACGCTGGCGGGTCTGTCGATCGGCATCACCGACCTGCGGACTCCCGCCGAGAAGCCCAAGCTCCTCGCCGCCACGCAGAAGAAGGTCGATCGCGTCGAGAAGGCCTACGAGCAAGGCAACATCACCGAGCGTGAGCGACACAACCAGTTGCTCGACCTCTGGGCCCACTGCCGCGAAGAGATCACCAAGGAGCTGATCAACACTCTGCGGAACGATCGCCGTCGAGTGAACGGCGACTACCTGCCGCTCGACAGCGAAGAAGGCCGGCACTACCTCAACCCCGTCTACCTCATGTCGGACTCGGGTGCTCGAGGCAACGTCAGCCAGATGCAGCAGCTCGCCGGTATGCGTGGTCTGATGAGTAAGCCCAGCGGCGAGATCATCGAGACGCCCATTCGCGCCAACTTCCGCGAAGGCCTGAACGTGCTGGAGTACTTCTCCTCGACGCACGGCGCCCGCAAGGGCTTGGCCGACACCGCCCTGAAGACGGCGGACTCGGGCTACCTCACCCGCAAGCTCTGCGATGTGGCGCAGTCGGTCATCGTCGCCGAGCGCGACTGCGGCACCAACCGCGGCGTCAACAAGAGAGCGACCTACAAGGGCGAAGAGATCGACGTGCCCCTGCGCGATTCGATCATCGGTCGAGTCAGCATCTCGGCGATTCTCAACCCGGTCACCGACCAGGTCATCGTCGCCGCCGATGAGATCATCTTCGAAGACGCCGCCAAGCAGATCGAGTCCCTGGGCATCGACAGCGTCACCGTCCGCAGCCCCCTCACCTGCGATTCCGGCACCGGGATCTGCGGTCTCTGCTACGGCATGGACATGTCGGCCGGTCGGCCCGTCGAGAATGGCATGGCGGTCGGCATCATCGCCGCCCAATCGATCGGCGAGCCCGGCACCCAGCTCACCATGCGAACCTTCCACACGGGCGGCGTCGCCACCCGTCAGCTTGTCGATACCGATATCCGCGCCAGCCACGGCGGCACCATCGAACTGCGTGACTGCAACGACGTGCCCATCCTCGACGAGGACGGCAAAGAGGTATTGACCGCCCTGAAGCGAAACGGCGAGATCGCCGTCCTCGACCACAAGGGGCGCGAGCTCGAGAAGTTCAAGGTGCCCTACGGCGCCCTGATCCTGACCAAGCCTGGCCAGGAAGTGAAGAAGGGCGAGCAGCTTGTGGTCTGGGATCCGCACCGGACGCCGATCCTGGCGGAGAAGCCCGGCTCGGTGCGCTTCGTCGACGTCGAGATCGGCGAGACGGTGCGCGAGGAGGACGCCGGCAAGGGCCTCACCGCCCTGGTCGTCATCGAGCACAAGGGCGAGAAGCACCCGCAGGTGGTCATCGAGGACGCCGACGGCAAGATCCTCGACTTCCACTACCTGCCCGCCAAGGCGCGTATCGAGGTCCAGGAAGGCCAGGCCATCGAGGCCGGCCACATGCTGGCTCGCCAGCCGCGAGGCGTCGCCGGTTCCCAGGACATCGTCGGCGGTCTGCCCCGAGTCACCGAGATCTTCGAAGCCCGCAAGCCCAAGGAGCCGGCGGTCATGGCGGAGATCTCCGGCTCCGTGGAACTGCTCAGCGACAAGCGCAAGGGCAAAATGACCATCCGCGTCGGCTCGGAAGGCGGCTTGGAGAAGGACCACCATGTGCCGCAGGACCGGCACCTGCTGGTGCACACCGGCGATTACGTCGAAGCGGGCGATCCGCTCATCGACGGCCCGCTCGTGCCGCACGACATCCTGCGAATCAAGGGCGAGGAAGCGCTCTGGACCTACATGCTCGACGAGGTGCAGAACGTCTACCGCGCCCAGGGCCAGAGCATCAACGACAAGCACATCGAGGTGATTCTGAGCCAGATGCTTCGCAAGGTGCGGGTGGAGAGCCCCGGCGATACCACGCTGCTGCCCTACGAGGTCGTCGACAAGCACACCTTCCGAAGCGCGAACTTCTCGGTCGCCACCAAGGCGTTCGTCACCGCCGCCAACGACACAACGTTGCCGGACAACGCTCTCGTCGAGAAGACGGAGTTCAAGGAAGCCAATGCCGCCACCGAGGCGGACGGCCGGGAAGCCGCCAAGGCCCGCAAGGCGAAGCCCGCCACGGCCCGGACGCTGCTCCTGGGCATCACCAAGGCCTCGCTGCAAGCCGAGTCCTTCCTCTCCGGCGCCTCCTTCCAGGAGACCACCAAGGTGCTCACGGAAGCGTCGCTGGCGAGCAAGATCGACACCCTGACGGGCCTGAAGGAAAACGTCCTGCTCGGCCACCTCATCCCGGCCGGCACCGGCTTCAAGGCTCACCGTGCTCGCGGTGTCAGGTACCTCGCCGCAGAGCCCGTCTCCGAGGAGCAGAGCCGCGAGGCGATGCTCGCCGAAGCCGCCGTCCAGGCCGAGTCCCTGGGTGCCGAGGCACCGGAGGAAGTGCTGGATGCGCAACCGGCCGTCGAGGTTCCCGAGAACCCCGCCGCCCTGAGCACCAGCAGCGAGTAAGCCGCCGCGGCGATGCGCTCGAACTCAAACGCACCGCAAACAGCCCGCCATTCTCATGGCGGGCTGTTCTCTGCGCGAGGAGTCATTCGTGTCGATACAAGTCCTGCTCGCTGGGCCCGATCAGGAGAAGGCACCCGGCGCCCTCTCCGTCCCATATGAAGCAACGCGATTCATCGCGGTTCAGGGCAGGCGTGCAGGTCGCCTCCTGCGGAGCTGTCAGCGATGCCGCGGGCTTGAGGTGTCTCAGATCCGCTGGTCACCACCGGCTCTTGCGGCGGGATCGATCTTGATCGTGGCGCGGGGCGTGGGCTTCACCACCGTGCGGCCCGGAGCCAGGGCGGTGCTCTCCACCTTGGAGTCGTCGCCGGCCTTCCCGCAGCCGCCGGCCTCCTCCGAGGCGGGCACTCTCTTGAGCAAGCGAGCTCGGTTGACCAGGCCGTTGGCGTGCAACCACCACTCCTGCGCATCGCGATAGCGACGCGGCAAGTGCGTGGGCAGTTCCTGGAACGGATCGAGGCCGACCGCACGCAAGCTGAGCGTTCGGCCGGGCGCGTTCTTGATACGCACGTACAGCCGGGCCTGCGTACCGTTCGCCAGGCCATAGTAACCGGCGCCGGGTTGGCGGCAGTCGGCGAGCGAGCCGCGCGAAGCAACGGGCGTGGTCACCACAAAGTGTGGCGAAGCGGGCTTGCTCTTGGTGACGAGCATGGCGCGAGTGCGGTCGCAGCGCGGGGCTGGATTTAAGACCCGAGCACCACTGCTCTTGACGATGACGCACTGGGCATTGGCCTCATTCGCAGCCATGCCGAGCGCACTTCCGACGACGAGCGCCGAGGCGGTCAAAACAAATCTTCTCATTGTGCTTCCCTCACATACTCCGGATGCGATCCGAGTACATATCAGTGGATCCGCAAGCTTCCCCTGTCAGGTCAATCATGCCCCAATCCTGACAATCCGCAAGCACGGGCCAGGCATTCGGCGCGAAATGATCGCGCCAGGCAACCCCCCCACTTCGCCCAGGAAGCGCAGCAGTCGATCTACCGGACCTCGACGCCCCAGGGCTCCAGCCAGGGCGCTGAAAGCTGCCGCCACTGTGTGAAGTACCCGCCGTCGTTATCGGCGACCTGCACGTCGAGGCGGATTGGCGACGGCGCTTGCCGCACCACCGCCCGCAGGCCGTACCCATCCGGTGTGCGGCGGGCGGAACTCACCACGCGCTCCGTGGGCACCAGGAGCGCCTTGCCGTCGTGCTCCAGGATTTCCAGGACCTGGTTGTCCGCATCCGCGAAGGGGTCGATCAGGTAGCGCTCGTCGCCGACACGTAGAACCACCGTGTCTTCCAGGGGATCGTGCACGCGGGTGCGATCGTCCAGGCTCGCTTCCGACACGACCACCTCGTCGTCCGGCACCTGCAGCGCCAGATAGAGATCGTCGCCGCTGCGCGCCAGCGTCATGGTCGGCACCGGCTCATCGTTGTCGTAGACACTCGCCTGCCAGGCCCAGAGCAAGAGCGCATCGACCTCGCCCGCCGCCAGATCCAGCGACATGGTCAGCGGTACGCGCCGGCGAACCACGATCGGCACCTCACGGCCTTGACTGTCTTCGAACATCAGGTGCAAGTGCACCTCCGGGGGAGGCGTCATGGACGACTGCGCCGGCGAGGCTAGTTCAACCTCAAAGTCAAGACGCTCGTCCGGACCGAGCGTACGCACGCCCCCATGGCCCACCATGCGAAACGGCGTGGCGGCGTGGGTGTTGTGCGCAGAGAAGATGTCGCGCTCCGTCGTCGAGTAGAACGATTGTCCTTCCACCAGCACCGGTTCCGGCACGCCGTTCACCAACTCTGCACGCACCTGGATCGGACGATCCAGGGGATTGCGCAATTCGATGGTGGTGGAGCCGTTGACGGGCTGGCCCAGCGGCTGTGGCAAGGCGGTGAACTTGCCGGCCGCGCGCGACTTCAGCGAATAGGCGCGATTCTGATCCTCGGTCAGGATCCAATCGTCAGGGAGCGTGTGTCCCACGGGGCTGTGGTAAAGGCTGAAGGAACCATCGGGCTGCACCGTGAGGTAGGAGAGATGATGCAGTTGCCCGGTGAGTGGGTGTTGATCGATCATGCCGCCGCACACGCCGAGGATGTGGTACTGAATGCCGTCGCGATCCGGATCTCGCTGCAGTGAGTGGAAGTGTCCGGCGATGACCGCGTCGACCCCCGCCGCCACCAGGCGCGGATGCACCTCGCTGAGGAAGTTCGACCCGCGCGAGCGCCAGGCCGGCCGATGCATGAAGACGAAGATCGGCAGTTGCCGTTCCATTCCCGAGGCCAGGGCGCGATCGAGGAAGGCCAGTTGCTCGCCGCCGAAGACGGGGCTGCCGCCGCTCGCCGCCAGATCCTCGGTGCACAGCACAACGACGTAGGCCAAGCCGAAGTCGACGGCGTAGTAGCGCGGGCCGAACAATTCCTCGTAGAGATCGACAAAAGTCGAGTCCCCCGACTCGCGTGAGCCGCTGACGATGTCGTGGTTGCCCGGTGCGGGGTAGAAGGGAACGTCCAGGCCGGCCAGCACCCCCTGGAACTCGGCGGCCTCCTGACGGAACTGCGCCGTGCTGCGCGTGTAGCCCTGCACCATGTCGCCGACACCGATGAGCGCGTCTGGGCGGGTGCGCGAGAGGTCCTCGGCGGCACGCGCCAAGTAGGGCAGGCCCCAAGGCTGGCCGGCGGTCCGATCGGGAAGCAAGGCCAGCCGCAGCGACTCGTATCGCTGCGGGGGGAGCGGCAACGCACGCCCGGACGTGCCGACGAGAATCGGCACCTGCGGCGGCGACAGTTCGAAGGCATCGGGCTCCGCCACCTTTTGGGGCGGAGCGGAACTGCATCCGATAACCAAGGCGAGGATCAGGCACGAGCAGCCCGAAAGCAAGGTGCGGGGTGTGGGCACGGCGGCCTCCTTCGTGGAACAAACCGCCGCGAGGGTAGCCGGGCCGGGGCGCAGAGAAAACCCCGCTGTCGCGAAAACGCAACAGCGGAGCGGAGGGGAGAAAGATGATCTAATTTGGTATCGGCCAGAATAGCCGACATTCCACAGTGTTATAAGTGCTTTTCTCGGACTTTTTATAGGTGCAGTCACGCCTGCGCCGTCAACCCGAGGGGGGTTGTGCGTGGTATTCCTAGTCATCGCAAGCTCAATTGGATCAGGCCCCATCCGGCGCGAAGGCGATCGTATCTCCTTTGACCACCCGCTCATACAGCGTGGCCAGGCCATCCACCTGTCCGCTCGCCGTGTACGCCGCCCGCACCAGTTCGCGCGCCTGCCGGGCCTGCTCGCGGGCCGGTGTGGGACGCTTGAGAATTCCTTCCAAAGCCGTCTGCCAGGCCTTGCGCTTGGCCGGCCACACTGTCGCGGTCACCGTCTCCGCCCGCAGGTAGTCGACAATGCGATCCTCCACCGTGACGAGAATGCGGCCGTTGGCAATCGCCTGCAGGCAAAAGCTGCGGTGCTCGCCGAGGGCCTCGGGAATCACCAGCAGATCCGCTTGCAGTTCCAGCCCGCGGGCGGCGGCATCGAGGGGGACCAGGGAAACGATGCCGTCCAGACCCAACTCCGAGCACAGGAGGTGCATGCGGCCGGCGGCGTCAGCGGGCGTCGCCAGGAAGACGCAGAGTTGCGGGAAGGCTGGGGCGATCGCCGCGATCCCTCCCAGGCAAGCCCGACAGGCGGGCAGGTCCTTGCCCGAGGCGATGAGGACGACGCTGATGCTTTTCTCCAGTTCGGAGAGCGGTGGGTAGAAGTCCGCATCCGAGATGGCCAGAACACCCCAGGGCAGATGCGACACCAGGTTGGGATCGACCTGCGATCGAAGAGCCGCAGCCAGGGCTTGACTGGGCGTGTTGTAGGCGCCGACGTCCCCGCGAACCTTGGAGCCGGGCAGTCGCTCGGCCAATTCGCTGGACCAGACCTCCAGCACCACGGACGCCCCCGCAGCGCGGGCCACGGCGAAGCCCAGCCGCCAGGCGCCACGGCCAAAGACGTGGACGATGTCGAACGGATCGGAGCCCCAGCCGGCGGCGTCGAGTCGGGCGATGAGTTCCCGTCCGCACGCGGGCCAGCCCCAGGGCAGTTGTCGGTCGCGGAAGGTGGCCCGCGGTGCGAGCCCCGGCTCGCGCCAGGGCGCGACCTCCTCGGGAGCCGCCCGGGCGACGGAGACCCCCGCTGCCATGAGACCGACAGCCAGCCGTTCGACCATGGGGTTCTCACGGATGGTGAAGTCACGATCGGTCAGGAGCAGGACCCGCATCTTCCCATGGTATCGGCGCTTCGCCTGCAGGCGCTGCGGAATGCGAGCAGCAACCGCGCGCCGGCGCGCGGAGAATCGCGATGGATGCCCCTGGCTAAAAAAACCGCCGGCCAGAACAAGTTCCAGGTCGGCGGCGGGTGGATGGCGATTGTAACCCCTTGCCAGAGAGCATCATGCATGCCCTGCAAGGCTGTGTTCAGTATGCCGATGGCTCGCGCCGGTGGCAACAGAAATCCTCAGAAAATCTGGCGGTCGCGGCGAGTGAAGGCGCTTCGGGAGCCGCCGATAACCGCAGCCGTCGATCTGGTTCGCTGCGTCGGCCTATCGCATCAGGTCGCAGAGGATCTCCAGGCCGCGCTCGAGCTTCTCGTCCTTCGTGGCGTAGCTGAGGCGGATGTGCGTGTCGCGCGAGCTGAAGGCGCCGCCGGGGATGCTGAGTACGTTCTTGCTGATCGCCTGCTCGACGAACTCCGTACCGGTCAGGCCCAGGTGTTTCGGCACCTTGGGGAAGGCGTAGAACGCCCCGCCCGGCGTCTCGAGTTCGGTGACCTTGGACAGCGTCTCCACGACGAAGTCACGCTTCTTCTGGTAGCTCTCGACGTAGTGGCTGACATCGACATCGAGGGCCGGCACGCAGGCCGCCTGCGCCATCGACGGGGCACAGACGTAGCTGAACTGCTGCAGCTTGGTCATCTCGTTGATGATGCGGGCCGGCCCGGCGGCGTAGCCCATGCGCCAACCGGTCATGCCGTAGGTCTTGCTGAAGCCGCGGAGCAGCAGCGTTTCGCGGTTCGTCGCCGTCGGACTGGGCGAGCGGCCGTTCTCCATGGCTTCGCTGTAGGTGAAGACGTCGTAGATCTCATCGCTGCAGAGCAGGACGCCCTTGCGGGCGCAGAGTTCGGCGATGTCATCGAGCTCCGCCTGGGAGTTGACGATGCCGGTCGGGTTGCTGGGGGAGTTGACCAGGACCAGCTTGGTGCGCTCGGTGAAGAGGGGCTCGAGGCGTTCGGCGGTGAGGCGGAAGTCGGGGTAGGTGTCACAGAAGACCGTCCGTCCCTCGGCCATGCGCACGACGTGCTTGTAGAGCACGAAGGAGGGGTCGGCCATGATGACTTCATCGCCGGGATCGATGAGCGAGAGCATGCCCAGGAGCAAGCCGCCCGAGACGCCGGAGGTCACGAGCAAGCCGTGTTCGGGCTGCTTGCCGGCAAAGTCCCAGCCGAGTTCTGCGGTGAGGTGGGCCAGCAAGCGGGCCCGCAGCTCCGCCATCCCCTGGGTGACGGTGTAGCTGTTTCGGCCGGCTTTGATGGCCTCGATCGCCGCCGCCTTGATGGGCTCGGGCACATCGAAATCGGGCTGGCCGATCGAGAGATTGATGGGATCCTTGAGTTGCGCCCCCAGGTCGAAGACGCGGCGAATCCCGGAAGCCTCGATATCCAAGGCACGACCTGAAATGAGCGTCGCGGTTTCCATGCGGACATTGTACGGCAACGGCTCCCTGGGGCGGTTTTCCACCGCCGGGAAGGTCACTTGCGTGGCGACCCTTACCGGCATAGGCTGCGAGAATTCGTTCCCAACCCCTGAACAGACCAAGCGCTACACGGATGAGGTGGCGTGTGCAACAGAATTGCTTCCAAGGCTGGACGCCTGAGACCGAACTGCAACCGGTGCGGCTGGTGATGCTGCTGCTGCTCGCGGTCGGTTCCTTCGCGCTGGCGGTGCTCTGCTTTCGGCTCCTGGGCAGCGTCACGGGCGGCAGCTCCACGCTGCTCTGGGCCGGGCTCTGTTTCAGTCCGCCGCTGGGGCTCCTGCTCTGGGTGCTCGACGAGCGACGGCGTCCGGCCCGGGCTGGCGCGCCCGTGCTGCAGAAGACAGATCTGGAAGGCGGGGCGGTGGACGAATCGCCCGAGACCGAGCTCGCGGAAGCCCACCTCAAGATCAGCCGCGACGTGGCCTAGAGCCTTCTCCTGGGGATGGTGTGGGCGACAGGCGCGCGGGCGTCTCCCGAGGATCGCCGGGGTCAGAGAACCCAGCTCCGGTTCACCCCCAGGGCAGAGGCGCTACTTCGGTGTCTCGCTGGTCGCGTCGTCCGTCTCGTCGGCCGAATCCGCAGGCACCGACGCGGGATCCGCATCGTCGATCAACTTGGATGGCAACGGATAGAGCCGGTAGACCGTCTGGGTGCGAGAGGCCTCCCACGCTTCCTGCCGCCACCAGAAGATGCTGCGACCGCTCAGCAAGCGCCTGCGGGCCTCCTGAGAGCGCAGGCGGCGCGTCGCGTCGTATTCGAGCCAGGCGGATTGCGTGGGGGTGTTGAGGACATCCACGTACCCGGGAAGTCGACGCATCGAGACTTCCACCTCGTAGACCTCGCCGCCCGGCATCTGCATCATGATCTGGCCGTAGTCACTCGTTCCCTCCCCGAATTCCTCGATCGTCAGCGGTTCGGCAACAGGCAGGGTGAAGGCCGGCTCGTCGTTCAGGATTCCCTTGATCTCGTCCTCTGGCCGGCGGCCGCGCGCCACCTCCTCGGTTTCAAGCTCGGCGCCGCCCAGGCGCGACGTCGTGCTGTTGGGCAGTGCATCGGTCGGAGGAGTCGGTGCAACGATCTGCTGCTGAAGGACTCCCACGCCCATCTGTCCGGCATTGCGTCGCAGGTTTTCCTGGGGATCGTGCGAGACCCGAATGGAGAGGTTCCGCTGGAAGACCGGATCCTCGAGGAGGGCCGGCTCGACCTCCATGCGCACCTCGCCGGACCAGACGAGCACGGTCGCTGGCGCCGACTCTTCTGCCGGTTCGACCAATGCCGCCTCCACGTCGGCCAGGGGCGCCCCCATCGATGCATCGTTGTCGGGGATCTCCGCCCCGGCCAGGAGCCGTTCCTCAGCCGGCGCTTCGAGGTCGGCGTGGTCCATCCGCAGCGCCTCGTCGTCGTCGGCGCCCTTCTCCGTGGCGGCCTTCGCTGTCACCTGCCGATCCCGACCCGCCAGCACGCCCTCGGCAATGAGGTCATCGCTCGCGACCACGGCCCGGTCCAGACGGTCATCGGGCTGCAGGGGATGCTGGCGACTGCCCTGATTCTCTTCGCGGGCTGCGGTGTGCGTGTCGACGCCGCGGTCGACGTCCGTTTCGGTCTCCCCAAGCGCCAGCGTCGAGTCTCCCGAGCTTGCCGGCGGTCTGACAGCGGGCCCGGTGCGGAAGACGCCGAGCTTCCAGGTCACCCCCAGGGTCACGGCTACCAGGAAGACCGCGGCGAGCGAACCCCAGGCGCCCAGACGGCGACCCCGGCGGGTTCCGGCGGAAGGAGGGGCCGCATGCACCGTATCGCCATCGGGACTCTCAAGCAGCTGGCTGCGCTCGAGGCGAGCCTGGGCGTCGGCGAATAACTCGGCGGGCGGCTCGACCTCACCCAACTGCTGCAAGAGCACCCGATCGGCGCGCAGCTCGTGCGCCAGCCGACTGAGTTGGGGATCGTGCGCCAACTGGGCGCTGACGCGCATCTCCTGTTCAGGCGTGGCGTCGCCCTCGATCCAGGCCAGCAGTTCGGATTCGTTTTTGATTCGCTCTTCCATGCCGAATTCCGTCGTCGCTACTTCTCACCGACTCGTTTGGCCGGGTTCCTCTTCGTGGTTGTCTTCGTCGCCGGCGGCGGGTCATCCTCTCTCGTTTCGCCTCGGTCGGCGCGGCTCAGTGCCTGACGCAGGGCCAACCGGGCCCGAAACAGCCGACTCTTGACGGTGCCGACCGCGATGTCCTCGACGCCGGCGATTTGTTCGTAGTCCAAGCCTCGGATGTCGCGAAGCACCAGAACGGAGCGCATCTGAGGATCGAGCTGCAGCAAGGCCCATTGCAGCTTCCGTCTCATCTGCTCCAGTTCGACGCCCCGGCCCGGGGATTGTTCCCGAGAGAGGCCGATCTGCCGCCCGCTCTCGCCGTCCCGACCCTCCTCCAGGGCCTCCAGGGAGGCATGGCGGCGGAGTTTCTGCTTCCGCAGGTGGCTCAGGCAGGTGTTCATGGCGACACGGATGGCCCAGGTGGAGAAGGCCGCCCGACCGTCGTATCCCCCCAGGCCGGCGATGATCTTCATCAGGGCTTCCTGGGTCAGGTCCCGGGCCTCCTCCCGATCGCCCAGCATGCGATAGCAG
>SWCB01000164.1_pt1 | contig 11854 bp, 9 predicted proteins | sample 4692901 | NCBI WGS metagenome assembly SWCB01 (sample SAMN10267276, study PRJNA491770) | bioreactor metagenome | isolation source: DHS bioreactor inoculated with subseafloor sediment | place: Japan: off Shimokita Peninsula | collected 2006-08 | reverse complement strand
GCAGCTGCTGCTGGTAGTAGCGGTGGGGGGCTGAGGGGCAAGAGGCTGAAGGGACCAGGGGTCGCGGCGTCTGGCCCTGTCCGGGAAAGCGCTGGGCTCTGCCCGGGCATGACCGGAAGCGCCGCCGCAACACCCCTCACTGCGGGGTGCGAGGCGGTCTTTTCTACGCAAGATGCGCAGACATCGAAGAATGCCGACCAGATCGTGAGCTCACGAACGTATATGAACAATGCGGGGGGCCACGACGCGGAGTAGGCAACGGCGCTTACCAGCGCAGGCCGCTCTCTCTGAGACGGGACCATCACAAGATGGTCCCGTCTTGTCGTTTTGGCCGAACTGGTGAACCTTGTCTCGAGACCCAGATGCTGGCATTATCGGGCGAGACGCGTGCAGAGGTAGGCCCGCTTCTGCTGGCCCAGCCTGAGGATGAAGACGGTCATCCGCTTCGAGCCTTGGCCGCGCAGGGCGAGTTGCGCTTCGTCGGGATTGACCGCCCCGCCGCGCGTCTTGACCTCGACCTCGCCCGCTCCCAGTTCCGCCAGCGCCGCCTTCACTTTCGGTTGCCGATAGGGCATCTGCCGATGCAGCTCAAAACCGGTCAGGAGCGGCTGCTCGAGGCGGTCGCTTGTGGTCAGCAAGCCTAACTTCTCGTGTACCACGCCGACCGAGATGTGCGCTGCTCTCAGGTGCTCCACGAAGGCTCCCATCAGGCCGCCGCGCTCGAGCGCCGGGTCAACGGCATAGAGGTACCGTCCGGGCTCCTGGGGCTCTGCAAGCGGTCGGGGGTGGGCAGTGAAGCTGGCGCCGGCGGGCAGGCAGGTGGCCGTCCGTTCGCCCGGCCGCTGCGCCAGGTCGCCGGTCCAGAGCACCGCCTGCACGAGCGTGCCTCGTTCGCTGATGAGTTCGAGTTCCGTGGAATCCGGGGAGGGCAGTTCCGCGAAGTCCACGCCGGGGCCGAGCTTGATCGCTCCGCTGGGGCAGCGACGCAGCAAGTCCTCAATGAAGTCGGGACCGGGCTGGTAGTCGCCAAAGCGATGCATTCGCCGGCGGCGATCCGCGGACTCCTCGCGCCGGGCCGGGTCGAGGTGGAAGACCTCGTCACGCAGTTCCAGCGCTGTCACATCGGCGCAGAGCGATTCGCAGTCGGCGTTCACCCCGGCCATCCAGGCCCGCAAGGGACTCGCGTCGACGGCCACAACCGGCGCCATCTTGGCCAGGCTCATGGCGTCGCCGCCGATGCCGCAGCAGAGATCGTGAATTCGAGCGGGGCCAAGCGCTGCGAAGCGTTTGGCCTTGTGGCCGGCGACCAGGGCCGAGGTCGCCTGCTCGACGCCTTGCGGATCCGCAAGGAGGTCGCGGCGCTCGGGGAACTTCCGCTTGGCTTTGCGACGAGCGTTGAGGAGGTCCAGGGCCGCCGCCGTTTCCTCCACGCCGAATCGCTCGCGCCAGCGCTTGAGATCGCGCGGCCCGATCTGCGGCTTGCCGCGCACGGCCCGCAACAGGTCCGCCCCGGCTTCGCTTACCAGATGCTGCCACACCGCCAGTTTGTCAGTTGGATTCGTCATGCTCGCGCCCGGACTATAGCAGGCACCGTCAAGCGCGGAGCGGGGGCGAGGATTTCACGACCAGTCGGGCGGATAGGTGCCGGGGATGCGGGCGACCATGAACTTGCCGTCGGTGATGCGGAAAGCCCGAAGGTCCGTGCGTTTGATGGTGCCCTCGGTATTGCGATACTGGATGGAGTCGATGAAGAGAGCACCCACGCCGAAGTTGGGGCTGGCGTCGCTTTCGGGGGCGGCGTAACCGAGTTTCACCCGGCGCAGTTGGAAGGCAAGGATGAAGCTCTGCTCGAAGAAGGTGTCGCCGCTGTTGTTGTACCCCACGTCGACAGAGCGGATGTAGCCGGAGATGTACCGGTCGCCGTTCTTGAGTTCGTCGAGATTGGCGGGGAACTCGTCCCCAAGCCGGTTCGGGTGCGCGCCGGCGGCGATGTGCGAATCGAACATGCCGCCCTTGATGGTGACGTCCCCCATGTTGTAGCGGCTGGTGAGCCGAGCACCATCCATGCGACCATTCACCACGAACCTCCGCACGCCGATGCTGTTGCCATTGCCACTGCGATTGAAGGTGGCGGTGCCGGTCATGTCGCCCTGAACGACGACTCGCTTGCTGTGCAAGGCGATGAGAGAGCCTTCCAGATCGCCGCCGATCAGCGTCTTGTTGTTCTCGCGAATGTTGAAGGTTCGTTGCAGCGAGCCGTGGATATTGAGGCTCTTGACGTCCTGCAAGTCGACGTCGGCGTCGGCGTTTCCGGTGATGGTGACCTTGTCCAGGGCCCTGCCCATGCGCAAGGTGCCGCGCAGGGTGCCGTTGACCCAGATTGTTCGGCCTCCCAGCAGACTGGTGATGTAGGAGAAGTCATCGGTCGTGCCGGCCTCGAAGCGAGCCTGCTGGACGAAGGTCCGGGGCATGCTGATGGTGCCCTGCCCGAGGCTCTTAAGCTTCAGCAGGCGGGTCACGAAGATATTGCGGTCGAAGTTCTGGACGTAGAAGCTGCCGCGGTCGAGCTGCAGTGAGCCCGCGAAAGTCCGGTGCACGATCGCCTTGAGCACGCCGCCGCCGACTTCGAGTTGGCCTTCCAGCCACTCATTGACCTCCAGGTGCTTCACGTCCTCGATCAGGATCATGCGGCCGGTCGTGCTGATGGTGTCGATGCGCACGGTCATGGCCTGCCCGTGCGTCTGCGTCATGACGAGGCCTGCTTCTCCTTGCAGCGAACCGATGGTCAGGTGGCGCATCTTGTTGAAGCCGACGCCGTTGCCGGTGAGATCCACATCCGGGGCATTGAGGGAGAGGATCTCTTCTCCGGTGATCAGTTCGATCTCAAGCCGGCCGTCGCCGTTGCCGTCGGCGGCAGGCTTGACGGTGATGGTGAGCTTGGTGTGATCGACCCTGCCCCCGGAGACGCGGACTTCTTCCCAGACACCGGTGTCATCGTTGATGAACACCTGCGTGCCTCCGAAATCCGCATGCTTGACGGTAATCCGGTCCCCATCGACATCGACAAAGTGGGCGGGCTGCCCGGCGACGACGACGTGGGTGGCGAGCAGGCGGCGCTCCTCCAGCCTCTCGAAGTGAGCGGACTGGGCCCGTCGTGATTTCGGAGTTCGAAGGCTGGGTTTGAAGCCTCTGCCTGCCATGTCGTCCTGCTCCTCTGCTGCCGGCGCGGGGGGGATCCTGCCTGAGCCTAGCCGACGCAGCCTAGTGCTGGATCCGCCGGACGGCAAAGCCCCGGGCACCCCGCTGCCGCTCTGTACGCGGCGCGGCGGCGGGCTGTTCGCGCGCGGCCTCACCGGATGTTTCGTCCGAATCGACCCGCCGGCCCACCGCTTTCCGCCGCTTCCGGGCCTCGGGCGCTCGGGAAGGCGACCAGCCGGAGCCGGGGGGGTAATCGGACGGAAAAAAACGCGCGGATTCCTTTCCCCAATTGGGGGAAGTCCTTGGCCCGGCTCGGTATGCTGTCGCGCTTTCCACCCGACACGCACGGAGGCGGCACGGCGCGCCGGTAGGGCTGACAAGGCTCGAACGACCCGCGAGCGAGCATCTTGCGGCATCCTTGGTGGATGGCATCGAATTGTGACTTTGGGTGGGCTAAAACCTAGATACCGACTGGTTTGTGTTGGCGCTCTGCCGCGCCCGGGCGCGGCTGGGTAGGTTCCAAACCCCGACAGTAAGGTCAGAAGGCAGCCGAAACATGGCAACAGACATCCAAACCGACCCACCACTCCAGCCCAAGGAAGTCGAAGCCGTCGCCATCCGATTCTGCGGCGATTCGGGCGACGGCATGCAGTTCGCCGGGACGGAGTTCACGAACACCTCCGCGATCTTCGGCAACGACGTGGCGACCATGCCCGACTACCCAGCCGAGATCCGCGCCCCCCAAGGCACCACCTATGGGGTGTCCGGCTTCCAGATCCAGTTTTCCTCCAACGAGATCTTCACGCCGGGCGACAAGGTCCAGGTCCTCATCGCCATGAATCCGGCGGGGCTCAAGACCAACGCCCAGGATGTTGAACCCGGCGGCACCATCATCGTCAACGAGGACGCCTTCTCCGCCGGCAACCTCAAGAAGGCCGGCTACGCCGAGAATCCCCTCGACGATGGCAGCCTCAAGCAATTCCATGTCATGCGCGTTCCCATCAGCCGCCTCACCGAGGAATCGCTGGCGGAGAGCGGCATGGGCGCCAAGGTGATCGACCGAGCCAAGAACATGTTCACGCTCGGCCTGGTCTACTGGCTCTACGACCGTCCCCTCGATTCGACGATTGGCACGCTCAACGCCTATTTCGGCGAGGAGAAGGGCAAGCCCGAGATCGCCGAAATCAACATCAAGGCCCTCAAGTCGGGCTTCTACTTCGGCGAGACCGCGGAACTCTTCCCCGTCCGCTACCGCGTCTCCAAGGCCAAGCTCAAGCCCGGCCGGTACCGCAAGATCGCCGGCAACGAGGCCACGGCGATCGGCCTGATCACCGCCGCCCGTCTCGCCGACAAGAGCCTGTTCTACGGCAGCTACCCGATCACGCCCGCCTCTGACATCCTGCACTCGCTGTCGAAGTACAAGAACTTCGGGGTCAAGACGGCCCAACTCGAAGACGAAATCGCCGCCATGTGCTCCATCATCGGCGCCTCCTTCGCCGGTGACATTGCCGCCACCGCCACCTCCGGCCCCGGCATGGCCCTGAAGACCGAGGCGCTTGGCCTGGCCATCATGACCGAACTGCCCATGGTCATCATCAACGTGCAGCGGGCCGGCCCCTCGACCGGCATGCCCACGAAGACCGAGCAGAGCGACCTCTGGCAGGCCGTTATCGGCCGCAACGGCGATGCCCCCCTCATCGTCCTCGCCGCCAAGGGGCCCGCCGACTGCTTCTACACCGCCATCGAGGCCGTCCGCCTCGCCTGCAAGTACATGACGCCGGTCGTCATGCTCACGGACGGCTACATCGCCAATGGCGCCGGGCCCTGGCGCATCCCCAATCTCGACGAGCTTGAGCCCATCCACGTCGAGCAGACCACCGCCTTCAATCATGCCAGCAACGGCGACGGCACGCCGGACTGCTTCATGCCCTACAAGCGCGACGAGAACCTCTCGCGCCCCTGGGCCATTCCCGGCACGCCCGGCCTCGAGCATCGCCTGGGCGGACTCGAGAAGAACGAGCTCACCGGCAACGTCAGCTACGACGATGAGAACCACCAGCGCATGACGGACCTGCGAGCCGCCAAGATCGCCAAGGCCGCCCAGGACATCCCGCCCCTGGAGATCAGCGGCGAGGAATCCGGCGAGGTCCTACTCGTCGGCTGGGGCGGCACCTTCGGCGCCATCTACACCGCTGCCGACCGACTCCGCAAGGAAGGCCACAGCGTCAGCTCCGTGCACCTGCGGCATCTCTGCCCGCTGCCCAATGACCTTGGCGACATCCTCAAGCGGTTCAAGAAGGTCATCATCCCCGAACTCAACACCGGCCAGTTGCGGATGCTGCTGCGGGCGGAATACCTCGTCGACGCCATCGGCATCAACAAGGTCAAGGGCAAGCCCTTCCTGGTCACCGAGTTGGTGGCCCGCGTCAAGGAACTCATCGGCGCGGACAAGGCGTAATCCCACCCGCGCCGGTTCTGCAACCGCGAGGCGCCGCGGAGCCTTGCTCCCCCGTTTCGATTCACGCAAATCACTTCTGATCGACAACGAGCCAAGCCATGACAAGCATTTCGCTTCCCACCTACAAGCCCAAGGACTTCGCCACCGACCAGGACGTTCGCTGGTGCCCGGGCTGCGGCGACTATGCCATTCTTGCAGTTGCCCGCAAGGTGCTCGCCCAGCGCCATATCCCCAAGGAAAACTACGTCTTCATCTCGGGCATCGGCTGCTCCAGCCGTTTCCCGTACTACATGGAGACGTTCGGCATGCACAGCATCCACGGTCGAGCCCCCGCGATCGCGACCGGCGTGCGCTGCGCCAACCCCGAACTGCAGGTCTGGGTCATCACCGGCGATGGCGATGGCTTGTCGATCGGCGGCAACCACATGATGCACGCCATCCGCCGCAACATGGACATGCGAGTGCTGCTCTTCAACAACAAGATCTACGGTCTGACCAAGGGCCAGTACTCCCCAACCAGCGAAATCGACAAGAAGACCAAGTCGACCCCCATGGGCTCGATTGATCTTCCCTTGCACCCGACCAGCTTCGCCCTCGGCTGCGGGGCCACCTTCGTCGCCCGGGCCACCGATGTGAACCGCGGCGGCATGAACATCCTGCCCGACGTGCTGGGGGCGGCGGCGGACCATCGCGGCACCGCCTTCGTCGAGATCTACCAGGACTGCAACGTCTTCAACCACCAGGCCTTCTTCTACGCCACCGAGAAGGAGACGGCCAAGGAAACCACGATCCACGTCGAGCACGGCAAGCCCCTCATCTTCGGCGCCGAGCGCGACAAGGGCATTACCTACGACGGCACCAACCTAGAGATCGTCAGCCTCAAGGACGTCAAGGAAGACGACCTGCTCTTCCACGACGAGACGGATCCCAAGATCGCCTTCCTGCTCAGCCAGATGCGCTACCCTGATTTCCCCGAGCCCATGGGCGTGATCTTCCGCGTGCAGCAGCCGACCTACCACGACCTGCTCTTCGGCCAGATCCACACCGCCGTGGAACGCTTCGGCAAGGGCGACCTGGAGGAACTTCTCAACGAAGGCGACACCTGGGAAGTCACCGGCGAAGAAGAAGACGAGTAAACCCAGCGATCACAATCAAGGCCAGCCGCGAACCGGCGTTCCCCGACGGGACGTCGGTTCCTGCGTTCATGGAGCTTGCTAATCAGCGGTGCTGAGCCAGGGCCCCCACTGCCGCCGTCGAGGCCTCGCCAGCCTGATCACGTCTGGCCCAAATTCTCGGTGAAGCGGCTCCACAAGTACTCAGCTGCGTCTACGGCAGTCATCAGCCCACCCCCCGCGACAGTGCCAAGGCCCATTCCCAGAGCCCGGAGTCCAATCGTGTGCCCGTCGTCGTCCACCGAGAGGAGGTCGTTGTACGCGTTGTCATAGTCGATCGGGCAATCACCTGTGTGGTAGGCAATGGAATCCGTAGACTGGAACCCACCCAGCCAGATCTTGCACCTACTGGCCAGTTCACCCCGAAGATAGATGGTGCAGATGAACTTGAAGCTGTGCACGTCAAGGCGGTCGGCATGAACCTCGTCGAAATGCTGTTCGAGTTCGTTGATCGCTGCCTTGAAGTAGTCTTGGACGGCAGCGAAGGACTCACGCAGGAATTGGTCCTTGTCCCTCTGTGTGAACCTCTTTTTGATCGCCGGCAGTGGAATACGAATTCCAGGAGCAAGCGGGAGTGTCCCGGGATTCGTCTGGGGTTCGTCGTTCGTGTGACCGAGCCTTTCCAGAAGAGCGGAGACGATTTCCCGAAGATCGCCGCTCCACGGTAGGTACCTCTTGTCATTGAGCAGTGGAAACTCAAGCAGGATTTGCTGCTGCTCCAGCGCAGTTCCCACAATCAGGGGTAACACTCTCACCTCACCGGTCGCCGCCTCCTTGTTGAGGGCGGCGTTCAGTTCACGTTTCGGCCAGTTCTTCGAGATGAACGAGGAACTGAAGACCACGACGACATAGCGAGAGCTTGCGAGTCCGCCGTTGACGCACTCCGTAATGCTGTCACCCCACTTGATCTCGGCCTCATCATACCAGCAGGAGATCTGCGCCTGTGTGCACGCCTCAACCAGCGGTCTGACGACTTCCTTCTTGTCTTCGCTGGCGTGACAGATGAATACATCCCTAAGTTCATCGGGCAATTAGTCGTCTCCTGTATCGATGGACGTCGAGCACTACCCACGTGGGCTACATCGTCGCTTCTGATTGATTCACCATCAGATTGCTACACGAAGCACGCGGCTCAACCGCTGGATGAACGCAACCACCTTCCCTGGCGGGAAATCCGGATCCTCCGACAAGCCAAGCTCCTGCCAAAGGCCTATCAGTTGCTGTTCGGCGGGATTGAACTTGTCAATGGGTCGGCCGCCTCGCGGACCGCAGCACGGCGTCACTAGGTCCAACTTAACTCCCGGCAGGTCGAATCGCACCCGGACACAAACCTGCCCATACTCAGCACGCTCACCACTTATTGTCCTGACAATCCAGCCTTGGTCAGCCTCCTCGAGCTTGCGCTCATAGTGGCCAATCTTAATGAAGATCATTACTGATTCCTTTCAACGTTGGATCTCATATCGCAACAACTGCATGCGATTGCCATGCCAGACTCGTGGGCCGTCTGGGGACCCAGACCCCCAATCAGTAGCCCGAACGACTGCCATACAACGGAGCTTGTTGTCGGAGACTGCCAATATGGCAGCCTGGGTCGCGCGGGAACCGGTTCGGCGACTTGCACTCCACAACCAAGTGTCGGGAACCGCGCTGAAGCAGCCTGCGCAGCTCCGGGCGACAGAGACGCCAGCGCGGGCGGAGGTGACAACATGCCGGGCATGTACTCGCAGCTCCTGCTGCATATCGTTTTCTCCACAAAGAATCGCCAACCGTGGATCAGGCGATCGATTGCTGACCGCCTCTACTCGTACATCGGCGGCATCGTCCGCCAGGAAGGCGGCGCGCTATATGAGATCGGCGGCATCGAGGATCACTTGCACTTGCTTGTGCGCTGGCGAACCGATGCTGCTGTCTCCGATCTGATGCGAGTTGTCAAGACCAACTCCTCGCGTTGGATCCACAGCACCTTCGCTGATCTGACCGAATTCGCCTGGCAAGAGGGGTACGCCGCCTTCTCGGTGAGCAAGTCGCAGGAAGCAGCCGTGAAGAAGCACCTCGCAATGCAGGAAGAGCATCATCGGCGAGAGGGATTCAGGTCCGAGTTCTTGCGCCTGCTGCAGGCGCACGGCGTGGAGTTCGATGATCGCTACGTCTTCGATTGAACGCAAGCGGTTCTGTCACCCCTCCGGGGCTCAGGAGTTGTCACCCCCACTCCCACGGGTGCCGCTCGCCTTCGGCTCGCTCTACCCGTGGCTACAACCTATCGCCCCTTCGGGGCTACCGGGCGAATCACCGGCCGCGCGCGAGTAGCCAACGCAGCTCCGGCCGGCGTGTGATGATCGCGCCGGCGCCGAAGATGACAAGGCCCGCGATGACGAGGAACGCGAGTTGCATGAGCCATGTTGACCAGTCCGCAGCGTCGCCGAGCAGGTGCGCGATCAGCCAGAGGGCGAGGCCCATCGCGGCGCTCAGGATGAAGATCCAGAGGCAACCACGCATCGTGGCGCGGTCGAGAACGTGCTGCGCCGCTGGCCCCGTCGAACCGACTGCTCCCTCATTCGCCATCAGCGGGTGGCTCGTGAGACGGCTATCCGAATCCGCGTCACCGATGCGCCGATCCAGCACGAAGAGCAACGCCGCCGCCTGCAGTATCGCGCACGCCGCGGTGGCGATGGCCAGCCCGACTTCGCCGACGAACCAGATCAACGTCAGGTTCAGAGCGAGATTCAGCGACAAGAAGGTGATGGACACGCGCACCGGCGTCCTGCTGTCGCCCCGGGCGTAGTAGGCGCGCGTGAGGAGGTGATTCAAGCTGTAGGCCCAGACAGCGGTGGAATACGCCGCCAGCACCGCCCCGACGCGCTCGACGCCGACCAGATCGAAGCGGCCACCGAGAAACAACGTGGCAGCAAGTGGCTTGGCTACCAGGAGCAACCCCACGCTCGCCGGCAGCGCGATGAAGAGCGACAAGCGCAAGCCGCGCTGCAACGTCTCCGTGAACGCCGGCCGATCCGATGCCAAGCGCGACAGACTCGGATAGATGGCGGTGGCGATGGCCAGGCCGAACACCCCCAGCGGGAACTGGTACAGCCGCTGCCCGTAATACAAGACAGCGTTGGACGCTTCGTCGAGCGGATACGCCACACCACCGAGCGCCCCCGGCAGCCACTCGGGCAGGGTCGGGCCGAACGTCACGGGATAGCCCGCGATCAGTCCATCGAGGAACGTACTGATTTGCAGTGCCCCCAAGCCCAGCATCATCGGGCCGGCAAGCGCCAGCATCTTCTTCAGATGCGCCCCCGCACCCGTGACGGGTCCGCGCCAATCAATGATCGAGCGCAGGGCCCAGGCCGACCAGCCAACCTGGAGCAGCCCAGCGACAAGCACCGCCACCGCCACCGCCCAGATGTTCTCCAGGAACACCAGGGCCGCTGTGATGATGCAGAGGTTCAGGACGATCGGCGCTGCCGCGGTCGGCCCGAAGCGGTGGTGCGTTTGCAGCATCCCGCCCAGGAGCGCCACGGCGCAGATGAGCGGCATGTAGGGCAGCATCAACATGGCGAGGCGGATCGCCAGGCCCCCGGTCTCCGCGACCGGCGTGAGCAGCAAGAGCGCCAGGACCACCTCGCCGAGCAGGACCAGGAGCGTCAGCGCGGTCATCACGCCGAGCAGGACCAGTCGGGCGAAGCGCTGGGCCGCTTTCTCATCTGTCTCGACGAGTTCCGCGTAGGTGGGCAGGAACGCCGCCGACAGCGCCCCTTCGCCGAAGAGCCGACGGAACAGGTTGGGAAGGAGGAACGCCAGGGCGAAGCTGGACCAGACGGGTCCGACGCCGAACACGCGCGAGCAGACCATGTCCCGGACCAAGCCGAGCACTCGGCTGACAAGCGTCAATCCCGCCACGACGCGGGCGCCGGAGATGAAGGAGGTCGCATGCTGTCGATTGGGGCTCGATGCGCTCACTGCCTCGGCAGCATAGCGAACCGGGGAAGGGCAGCGCCGGCTAGGAGATGGCTCGGGCCATCACTTGGAAGCCGTTCGGTTCCTGCTCGATGAGGCGTCGCAGGGCGGCAAGGCGATCGCGGAGCATTTCCTCGGAGTCGCGTAATTGGCCTTCCGTTTCAAAGAGATCATTCGCCAGGGCACGGCAGGCTTCCGCCATGTCCGCCAGCGAGCCCGGCGGGGTCGGAACGAGCTCCTCCCCACCGATGAGCCCCTCCGCACCGAGACGATCCAGAGCCACCTCGATCCGGACCAATGTTTCGGTCAGGTGCTCTGCCAGGACGCCTGCCGTCTCGCTCGGATCAGCGAAGTCGCCCTCGAGCACGCAGGAAGCGGCGTCCTCGATGTTGTCAAGAATGTCCTCACAGAGTTCTAGCAACTGAACAGCCATCCAAGGGTCCTCTCATGGGGCGGGCGGGCAGTGCGGTGTCGCGGCTCGGGGCGAGCACCGGGAGAAGCCGGCCTGCAACGCCAAGGGTATCGCACCGCGGATCAACAGAAGAGGGTCAACCGCCTGTGTATCCCCGAGTAACGCTACCGGGCGCGGTCCTCGGGATTCACCGCGCCCAGCCGCCGCGCCCCTCTGGGCTGAATCGGGCACGCGACGACAAGACTCACCTCCGCCCACATCCTACCGGCAGGCGCTGACGAATCCAGCATCATTCAAGATGACTTTCCCCGAGTTGGTCGTCTTTTGGCCCGCCAGGCGAGGCAGACCGCCACCACGAGGCATACCCCGGCGGCGTTGGCTAGGAAATCACTCCACATGACGTGGCGGTTGATGTAGGGCAGGCCCTGGGACAGCTCATCAAGCCCCGACCAGGCCAGCCCCACCAGCAGCGACCAGCCGAGATTGGACCGGCTGAGCGGCGCCTCGTCGAAGAACCGGGCTGCCACCAGGAGCCCCCCCAGTAGGCCGAAGCAGACCAGGTGCAAGACCAGATCCGGCCGCTCGATCAGGGGAGCGTCGATTTGCAGATTCGGCCAGTGTGTGGCCAGCGTCAGCAGAATCGCATAGGCGAGG
>SWCB01005446.1_pt1 | contig 11867 bp, 11 predicted proteins | sample 4692901 | NCBI WGS metagenome assembly SWCB01 (sample SAMN10267276, study PRJNA491770) | bioreactor metagenome | isolation source: DHS bioreactor inoculated with subseafloor sediment | place: Japan: off Shimokita Peninsula | collected 2006-08 | reverse complement strand
CATTACAAAAATCGCATCTCCACTATCTTGATAAATAGGTTCAAACAATGATATAGGATCTTGTATTGCATCCAAAGCAAATACTATATCTTCTTTAGACAAATTTAATTCTTTAGATATTTCAGATATAGTAGGCTCTTTTGAATTTTTGCTTATTAGCTGATCCCTTACTTGCAGGGCTTTATATGCCTTATCTCTTAATGACCTACTTACTCTAATGGCATTATTATCTCTTAAATATCTTCTTATTTCACCAATAATCATAGGCACAGCATAAGTTGAGAACTTAACATTTTGACTAAGGTCAAAATTATCTATTGCTTTTATCAAACCAATACACCCTACCTGGAAAAGGTCATCTACATACTCTCCTCTATTGTTAAAGCGCTGTATAACACTAAGTACTAACCTTAGGTTTCCTTGAATAAATTTTTCTCGTGCCTCCATATCACCGCTGTGTATTAGGGGAAATAATTTTCTCATTTCTTTATTGGTAAGCACTGGCAACTTTGATGTATTTACTCCGCATATTTCCACCTTATTGTTGTACATATCAAGCTGTCCTCCATTTCAATATAATTTTCTCCCCTTTCATAAAAAATTATTGCCTAAACCCTATTATTTAATACTTTAGAAAAATATATTAATTATGTTAATTTAATACAATATTACTATTTCAAAGAATAAATCAATTAGTTCATAGAAACACCCTACAAAGCAGACTTATTTTACATGTCTACTCTATAGGGTGCATTTATAGAAATTAGAACCTTTTTATATCATCCTATTAATTTCTTTTTTTAATCTAAATATTATCCTCTTTTCTAAGCGCGATATGTATGATTGAGATATACCTAACATATCTGCAACTTCCTTTTGAGTTCTTTCTTCCCCATTAGATAATCCAAACCTCAAATCCATGATTCTTTTTTCTCTATTAGTTAATTTTCTCAAAGCAATTTTTAGTAATTCTTTATCAATTTCTTCTTCTAAGTTTTTATATATAAGATCATTTTCAGTACCTAATATATCAGATAATAACAATTCATTTCCATCCCAATCTATGTTTAATGGTTCATCAATTGATATTTCAGTTTTAACTTTACTATTTCTTCTTAGAAACATAAGTATTTCATTTTCAATGCATCTTGAGGCATAAGTTGCTAGTTTGATTTTTTTATTAGGATCAAAAGTATTTACAGCTTTTATTAATCCAATGGTGCCTATAGATATTAGGTCTTCTACCCCTATCCCTGTATTCTCAAACTTTCTAGCAATATACACTACTAATCTTAAGTTTCTTGCTATTAATACACTTCGAACAGATTCATCTCCCTCTTGTAGTTTCTCTATAAACAACGTTTCCTCTTCAGAACTAAGTGGTGGGGGTAATGCTTCATTTCCACCTATATAAAATATTGTATCCTCTGTAATAATATTTAGTTTTTTAAGTACATTGAAAAAAAATAGTTTAAGCTTGATTTTATATTTATCTATTAAAAACACCATAGAACCCCCTAAATTTTTATACTAGTATATCTGGATTAAGTAAAGCTTTATAATCACCATTTTGGGATAATTCATTTATACTTATACCAATAATAATTTTGTTAATAATGATTGTATCACCTTCATTTATTAGCTTAACATTATCTGGTTTAAAGCCAATTAGCATTCCATTTGTCTTACCTAAAGACGTATATGGTATAACACGAAACCTGTTTATCCAACTGGAATTCCTTAATGTATCCATAATAATATCTAACTTACTAAAATTATTATTTATAAATATCTCTTTAATATTTTCAGGTAATATATCTTCAATAGCATTATATTCTACAATTATTACTGGAAAATTACTTATAGGATCTGATAAAGAGTTACCCGTATCAATCAATGCATTTATTTCTTTTTTCTTCTTATCAAATTCGATTGTTATTTGTCTAAAACTACGTTCATTTGAAATTTTATATTTGATGAGGTTGATACTTACCATTATTAATATGTAGGCTATAGCAACAGAATAAAGCAATATTCTAATTGTAAAATTATTAGTATAAAAAATACCGTTGCTAATTATTGAATTAAAATTAGTAAAGTAAAAAACTCCAAAGGCTGTGCCCCCAAAAACAAAGGTTGTAAGATAAAAAATACTTAAATACTTAAAGAACTCTTTACACCTATGTGGTATAAAAGTAATTATAATAATAAGCATAGATATTACAATTTTCATGGAAAAAGTAAGCATAAAATGTAATGACGGAAAAAAAATAATAAATGAATATAATGCACCTATTCCAGCTCCTAATATTATTTTTAATTTACTACCTTGATATTTCCCTAAATAACTAGTTATATCGAGTATTATAAAATTCATTAAAAAATTTTCTAAAAATAAGTATTCTCCATAAACTTCTATCAATTTTTCACCTCATTTAAAAGAGACAATATTAGATAATATACTTTATTCAATTGTGTGATAAGATATGTCTATTATATTATTAGTACTCTCAAAAAAATGTCATTATGTGAAGTCGAAACATACTTTTTATATATGAAATAATATAATAAATCGACACTATTATTTTTGACACATACAATTAGACTAAACTTTTAAATTGAAAACTTAAACAACACAAAAAAAGACCCAAAGGGTCTTTTTTATATGTGTTTTAAAATATGTGTTTTAAAAATTGATAGCTATCTTTTTTTTCTTAAAAAAGTAGGTATGTCTAAAACTTCATTCTGTTGTATTTCAGGTTCAATCTCATCCTCTACCGGAACATCTTTATTGATTTTAGTACTTGTATTACTGAAACCTGTTGCTATTACAGTTATTCTAATTTCATCCTTTAAATTTTCATCAATCACAGCGCCAAAAATAATATTAGCATCTGTATCCGCAGCTTGAGAAACTATTTCAGCTGCTTCATTCACCTCGAATAACCCTAAATTAGCTCCCCCAGTTATGTTTAATAATACTCCTTTAGCTCCATTTATTGATGTTTCAAGCAAAGGACTTTGGATAGCTTGTTTTGCTGCTTCAGTAGCACGATTTTCTCCATTAGCACGTCCAACTCCCATATGGGCAAGACCTTGCTCAAACATGATGGTTTTAACATCAGCAAAGTCAAGATTAACTAATCCAGGAATTGCTATTAAATCAGATATTCCTTGAACACCTTGCTTTAAAACATCATCAGCAATCATAAAAGCATCTAACATTGAGGTTTTTTTCTCAACCACTTGAAGTAACCTATCATTTGGAATTGTTACTAAAGTATCAACTTTTGTTTTCAAATCTTCAATTCCCTTTTCAGCATGGAGCATCCTTCTTTTGCCTTCGAATGAAAAAGGCTTAGTTACCACACCTACAGTTAGTATTCCCATTTCCTTTGCAACTTCAGCTACAATAGGAGCAGCTCCGGTACCAGTGCCCCCACCCATACCAGCAGTAATGAAAACCATATCTGATCCTTGCAGTGATTGATATACATCATCTCTACTTTCTTCAGCCGCTTTTTTCCCTATATCGGGATTAGCTCCAGCTCCAAGACCCCTAGTAAGTTTTTCTCCAATTTGAATTTTATATTCAGCTTTGGATGTAAATAAAGCTTGTTTATCCGTATTTATAGCAATAAACTGTATTCCTTTTAAGTTAGAATCTATCATTCTATTAACGGCGTTATTACCACCACCACCAACACCAATTACTTTTATTTGAGCAAATTGTTCTACATCAACATCAAATTCCAACACATTAAAAACCCCCTTAATCTAAACCTGTTAAGTATACGAATCATATTGATTGATATTATTTAAAGCAAGAGTTAAAAATAAATTCACACAATAATACTAATTCAACAAATAATTATAATATCCTTCTTACTTTTAGAAATAATTTACTTCATACTAATTTTTTCGATTAAGTGTCTTCTAATTATTGCAAAATTTTCAAAAAGTCTTGAACCAAAAGCAAAAATTGCTGCATAATATAAAGGAACACCCATTCTATCCCCTATATACGCTAATAAACCAGCAATAATTGCATTTCCTATAAAACCAGTAACAAAAATAGTTGGATTGAATTTATTTTCTAAACTAGCTTTAATAGCCCCAAAAACTGAATCGAGTGCAGCTAATATTGAAACAGACATATATAAAGAATATGATGTTGGAAAAGTGACAGGTATATAAAAACCAATAGCTAATCCTAAAGCTATTCCCAAAAGACCAATAAAAATATTAATCACCCTCTTTAATCTGTAAATATTTATAAGCAAATTCTTCTGAAAACTCATCAATCGTAATATTAACACTTGTATTAGCTTCTATAAACAAGCCTACATCAGTCAATAGATTACCATAGGTCCCAGGAGCTTTGATTGCAGCCTCAAGCTGTTTTGGTTCTCCTACAGCTTTAATTATAAATGGCTGTGCATATTCCTGATTGTTTATCTTTATTGTATAACTTGAACAATTTATTTCAGATGAAGCTAGTAACCTTTGACCATTTATCGAAATTGCTTCGGCTCCTGCAACTTTAAGGTCATTAACAATGTTTAATACGTCAACCTCATGAACTAAGACATTATTAGGGTCTTCACCGTCATATAAATCTCGACTTGCATCATCCATTATAATAAGAATTCCTGGACCCTGTACTTTAGTGAATCCAGATACTTTTTTTAAATCAGCAATTTCATTCCTTAATAAGTATGTAATGTCTCCCCCTTGAGATCCTGCATCCTCGTATTCTTTGATTTTCATCTCATTATTGTTAATTAATATTTGTAGATTTTCTATTTCTGCATTTTCTTTTTCAATTTCTCTCTTATAATCATAAATAACTTTAAGTGGAACGTAGTCATATCCATTATTTAAATTCTTAATTTGGAAAGAAATAGATATTCCTAATACTACTGTCAATACAAAAATAATGAATTTTGAAAGATCTAAATGCATAGTACCACTCCATAAATTATTATTGATCTACAGATTCTGCATATCTAAATTTTATTATATTATTATACCTTGGAATAATAATCTCATCAAATTGCTTTATATTTACTTGGAGTCCATAATTCTCACGCATATCCCATACAATTCCAAATCTAAAATTCAAAGCTGATTCTAAAGTGGCAGGATTTCCAATAGATTTTATAATAAAGGGAGGTGCCGTAGGAACATTGTTGATAATTACGCTATTACTAGCGTAATGTATCTCAGTTGTTGCCAATATCCTTTGTCCGTTTATTGATAGTGCCTCAGCCCCTGCGGATTTTAAATTATTGATAGTACTTAATAATAAATCATATCTTATTGTAATAGTACTTATTTCACTACCAAACTGAGAATCTTGAGGCGGGTCATCAATAACTACTTGTATTCCGGCGCCTTTAACATTTGTAAATCCTGCAAGAATTTTGTATTTTTCAAGTTCTTCGTTTAAATTTTTTATAAGAATGTTTTCATTAGCAGCGGTAACTTCAATTTCCTTCAGTTTTTTTTCATAAATACTCAATTCATTTAACAAATTTTCTTTGTCTGTTTTTGATTTCTTCAATTCACTTTCTAGCTCTATAGCTCTTTGACTTGGGATAGCTCCTTCTAAGTATTTTTCCTGCACTACTCTAAACTGTAGAGCCAAAACAATTCCTAGTATAATACACATGAATCCTATAAAAAACTTGTCCTTTACTTTTTTCATCACAAACCTCCTATTCACCAAAAGGACGGTATATTGGGTAACCATTATGACTTAAGTCAATAATTCCATTATAGATGTTTTTACCCTTTAAATCATCATAAATATCTAAAAAGTTTTTAAATTTTTTATCTATATCCTCTACATCTCCAAATTTAACTCTAAAATTGTCATTTATGTATAAAGAAATAGTATTATTTTCATATAATATTTTGGGTGCAATATCAATATCCCATTCTCTTATAAGGGTACTTAATCTTAATGCTCTTTCTAAAGCCAAGTTATCCTTAATGTTAATTTTATTACCCTCTATAAAACTATCTATTTCAAAACCTTCAATAAGCATCTCATCATTAACTTGAGAATCTGTTTTAAGTATATATCCTTCATTATCTACTTGAAAAAATATACCCATATGTGAAATAGTAACTAATTTCTTTCTTTCTTCAATATCAATTAATATTTCATTAGGATAGCTTCTTTTTATTTTTACATCTTTAATAAAGGGATGTTTATTAATTTTTCTTGTAATGTCAGAAATCTTTAATTTAAATATATTTTGACCCTTATAAATTCCGGAATAAGAAATAACTTCTTCATCTGTAACTTGAGTATTATTAAATATAATTATTTTTTGTATTGAAAAAAAATTAGTTTTTAGAATTAAAACTAAAATAATTGTAATTAATAAAATAAATATTAACAAATATACTTTTGTTTTATCATATAATACCCTTCTATTAATCCTTACTTTACCATACATTTCTCATTCACCTACTTAGATGCTTGTCTAGTTTTTCTTTATATAAATAGCGGCTTTTACCGCTATTTAGTTTATTCGTATAATACTAGCATTTAATTGTTGTAGCATAGAATCTAATCTGTCATATCCTCTCTCGATATGTGTTATATCGTCCACCACTGTTGTTCCTTCAGCAGCTAAACCTGCAAGTACTAATGCAGCTCCACCCCTTAAATCCTTGGCTGTTACTTTTGCCCCTGTTAAGTTCTGTATTCCCTTTATTACAGCTACTCTTCCATCAACTTTAATCTTAGCACCCATCCTAATTAATTCCTCAGTATGTTTAAATCTATTTTCAAATACAGTCTCAGTAACAATACTAGTTCCATTTGCAATGCTTAATAAAGAAACAAATTGAGCCTGCATATCAGTGGGAAAACCTGGATAGGGTAAAGTTCTTAAAATATCAACAGAGTTTAAAACCTTAGGTGAAATTAACTTTAATTGATTGCTGCTTTCTAGTATACTACATCCCAATTCCTTTAATTTTGCTATTACCGATACTATGTGGTCGGTAATTACATTTTCAATAATGATTTCACTTTTTGTTATAGCACCGGCCACTAGAATTGTTCCAGCTACAATTCTATCTGGCATAACTCTATGTTCTACCCTGTGTAGTTTTTTTGTACCTTCAATTTCAATAACACTAGTACCAGAACCATAAACTTTAGCACCCATTGCATTTAAAAAATTTTGTAGATCTATTATTTCAGGTTCCTTAGCAGCATTTCTTAAAATGGTTTTTCCTTCAGCTAGGACAGCAGCCAGCATTATATTTTCTGTAGCACCAACACTTGGATAATCCAAATGAATTTCCGTTCCTTTTAGTTTTTCAACTTCACATTCTAAAAAGCCATGGGACTCTGTTATCTTCACTCCCATTTCTCTGAGACCCTTTAAATGCAAATCTATTGGACGAGGACCTATTTCACACCCGCCGGGATAACTTATTTTAATTTTACCAAACCGTGCAAGCATAGGTCCCATTAAAAAGATGGATGATCTCATTTCACGAACAAGATTTTCAGAAACTTCAAAGGAATTGATATCCTCTGAATTTACAATTATAGACTCTGACGTCTTTTCAACCTTACAACCTATTGAGCGAAGAATTTTTATCATTGTATTTACATCTCTGAGGTCGGGATAATCTAGAATGACGTTCTCACTATTATTTATAACTGACGCAGCCAATATTGGCAAGACAGAATTCTTAGCTCCACTTATCTCAACCTTTCCACTGAGACTGTTTCCTCCATTAATTAAGTATTTTGACACTTATTCCACCTCCGAGAGTGTTTGGTGATTAGGTAAATAGAATATATACCTATTTTATGCGTTGTTTTCGAAGGTGTTACAAATAATTTTAGAAAACTTTTAAGAATCAAGTATACTTAGAAGGTTTATAATTATATTTTTATTTGCATTAGGAATTCCAAGTTTTTTACTATTAACCCCCATAGCTTCAAGCTTGATTTTATCATTCTTAAAGCTTAATAACAAATCGATTAAATTTTTATAGTTAAATTGTTTTTCTAGTAAAACAACTGCTGCACCATGTTTTTCTAGTACTTTCGCATTATATTCTTGATGATTGTTTGCTACATTAGGTGATGGGACAAGTATTGCAGGTCTCCCCAAGGCTGTTATTTCTGCTAGAGTAATTGCCCCTGACCTAGAAATAATTATATCTGATGATTTCATTAAAGAGGGCATTTCATCAACATAGGGAAGGATTTTAATATTTGAATTTAATTTAATATTATTTATTGAGTCCATAAAATCATTATAATAATACTTTCCTGTTATATGAGTTAAATGAATATCTGGAATATTATTAATTTCTTTAATTGTTTCTAACATAGTTTCATTTATGGTTTTAGCTCCTCTACTTCCACCAAATGATAAAATTTTGAATTTATTAGATTTACTATTACCATCAAATCTATGCATATTTGAATTATCTAAGAAATCATCTCTAATAGGATTTCCTGTAAAAACTACCTTGTTGCTTTTTACATTAAAATGGGCTCTTGAATCCTCAAAACTTATAAAAATCTTTTCAACAAATTTACTTAGAATTTTGTTTGTAATGCCAGGTATAACATTTTGTTCATGTATAGCACATTTTACATTCATTAGAGAAGCCATAAGCACAATAGGTCCACAAACATATCCGCCAGTTCCAATAACAATATCAGGCTTAAACATTCTTATGATTCTTTGTGATTCTATTAAACCTACCGCTAAATTTTTTATTGTTTTTAAATTTTCAATTGTTATACTTCTTTTAAATCCACTAACTGTAATTGTCTTGAACTTAATTCCAGCCTTTGGAACAAGTTCGCTTTCTAATCCTTTTTTAGTTCCTATATATAATATTTCTATATTATCATAGTTTTTTTCAAGTTCCTTTGCTATTGATATGGCAGGATAGATATGTCCACCTGTTCCCCCACCTGTTATAAGAACTTTCATTAGATTCATCCCCTGTCTAAATTAGAATATTTTGAAATATTTAATAAGATTCCTATGCCAGTCATAAAAATTGCTAGGGAATTTCCTCCAAAGCTTATAAAAGGTAAAGGTATACCGGTCACGGGCATAGAAGATGTTGCTACCGCAATATTTATCATAACTTGGATAGCAATCATTGATGTAATACCTGTTGCAAGTAAACATCCAAATAAATCAGGAGCGTTTATAGCAATTCTTATACCCCTCCATATTAGAAATAAAAACAATAGAATAACTGTAATACATCCTATAAAACCAAGTTCTTCACCAATAGTTGCAAAAATAAAATCATTTTGGGGCTCTGGTATGTATAATTTGTTTTGAATACTTCTTCCTAATCCAACTCCAAACAACCCACCGGATCCAAGAGCTAGTAGAGATTGTATGACTTGATAACCACTTCCTTTAGCATCAGCAAAGGGATCTAAAAAGCCAGTAATTCTGTTTATCCTATATGGTTCTAATAATATCATTAATCCAATCATACCAACGCCTGCTCCACCAAGAAAAAATAAATGTAACCATCGCATTCCTGCTACAAACAGCATTGCCATTATTATTAGTGAAATTGTAACGGCTGTACTTAGGTTTGGTTGTAGTATTATTAATCCAGAGTATAATATTATAATTAATAAATAAGGCAATATTCCTTTGGAAAAATTTTTAATGTTGTTAATTCTTTTTGATAAACTATTGGAAACAAATATAATAACGCATAGCTTAGCTATTTCACCTGGCATTATTGTTATACCACTTAATCCTATCCACCTTTTCGCCCCATTTAATTCTACTCCTAATGGAGTTAAAACTAGAATTAATAAAAACAAACTCACAATCAAAGCATAAAATGCCATCTTTTTATAATTAAGATATTTAAAGTTCATTGTAAAAACCATAGCTACTCCACCAATCATAGCCCAAATGAGATTTTTCTTCAAAAAATGAAAACTATCTTTATTGTAGTTATTGTATGAATAATAAAAGCTTGAACTAAAAACCATTATTATTCCAATTACTACTAATAACAGTACACAAATGAGTAATGTGAAATCATAGGATTTTTTTTGGGTCATTTGATGACCTACCTCCTTAAATTATAGACACACTCCTTAAAATGTTGTCCCCTATCTTCAAAGTTTGCATACATATCCCAACTGGCACAAGCAGGAGACAATAAAATAGTACTCCCCTTTTCTGCGCTCTTAAATGCACTGTTTACAGCTTCATCCATGTTATTGACTACTTCAACATTTGTAAAACACTTTTTAAAAGCTGTTTCTTTGATTTTACTTGATGTTTCTCCAATTAATATTAATTTTTTTACTTTATTATCAAAAGAATCAATAAACTCATCAAATGAGCTTTCTTTATCTAAACCACCAGCAATTAGTATTATAGGAGTATTAATTGCTTCCACAGCTTTCATAGATGCATCAGGATTGGTACCTTTAGAATCATTAATAAACTTAACTCCATCAATTTCATCTACAAACTCAATTCTATGCTCAACACCCTTAAAGGATAATAAAACATCCTTAATTATACCTTTATCTATTCCATAGTAAAAAGCTATTCCAGTAGCTGCAAGGGCATTCTCTAAATTGTGATTGCCTGGAATATATAATTCTTTAGCTTCACATATCTTTTCACAAAAATCCATAGACCTAATCGTAATATATCCATCATCTATATATATCCCACTATTTAATTTTTCTTTTCTACTAAAAAATACTACTTTACACTTAGCTAAATTTGCTAAGTTTCTTGTAATCTCATTGTCAAAGTTTAGAATTAAAATATCGTCTTTTGCTTGGTTTTTGAATATATTAGCCTTGGCTTCTATATAATTTTCCATTGTTTTATGTCTATTAAGATGATCCGGAGTTATATTTAATATTGCAGAAATCTTCGGGCTGAATTTTTCAGTAGTTTCTAGCTGAAAACTACTCACTTCAGTCATCATTACTGTTTCACTATCAGATTTCAGCGCTCTTGATATTGCTGGCAACCCAATATTACCTACTACAAAGGTTTTAAACCCTCCACTTTTGAAAATTTCACCTGTTAATGCTGTTGTAGTAGTTTTTCCATTAGTCCCAGTAATGCCTATATATATTCCTTTACTTAATCTATATGCTAATTCTAGTTCTCCCATTAATGGTATATCATTTTTTTTAATTTTTTTTATAAAATCTAAATCTGTAGGTATTCCCGGACTTAATATAACTAAATCATATGAATCAATATTTGTTGGATGTTGTCCTAATACATAACCTTCACACAAATCCTCTATTTCGATTAGAATATCTTTAAGATTTTCCTTAGTTTTAATATCATTAATGGTTATCTTAGCTCCAAGCTTCCACAAGACCTTCACTGTAGAAATACCTGATTTAGCGATTCCAATAACTAATACCTTCTTACCTTTCAAATTCATTTTTTCACCACCTTATTTAAATGAATATAGACCTATTAAGCATAATAATAATGTAACACTCCAGAAAACTATTACAACCTTAGTCTCCTTCCATCCACTTAACTCAAAATGATGATGTAAAGGACTCATTTTAAAAATACGTTTACCTGTAAGCTTAAATGATATTACCTGCAGTATAACCGATAGTGCTTCGACGAAATATATCCCACCTACTATGGGGATAAACAATGTTAAATTCATTAGTATTGCCATAGAAGCTATAGCTCCACCTAGTGCCATTGATCCGGTATCTCCCATAAATACTTTTGCCGGATGAGCATTAAATTTTAAAAAACCTAAACATGCACCGGTTAATGCTCCGGAAAAAACAGCTATACTTTCAAAACCTAAATTTAGCGCAA
>SWCB01005246.1_pt1 | contig 11871 bp, 12 predicted proteins | sample 4692901 | NCBI WGS metagenome assembly SWCB01 (sample SAMN10267276, study PRJNA491770) | bioreactor metagenome | isolation source: DHS bioreactor inoculated with subseafloor sediment | place: Japan: off Shimokita Peninsula | collected 2006-08 | reverse complement strand
CCTGCTCTTCTCAATTTTAATAGTAATATCTTAAGTTAATGACATTGAACCCCGTCCCCTTGCTTTGTTTTTGAGCAGGCAGTATCCACCATAACCAAAGGACGGATTGTTATAGTGGCTTCCTATCCTAGGATCTAAACATACACCCTCAACTATTTGCTTAGTGTCGAGGCTCCTTACTTCCGCATAGGTATCAAGTTCGTTGAAGTAAGCCACTCTCATGGCAAGGTATTTATTGGAAAATAATTTTAAAGCTTCTGCTTCTGTTGAATTTGTAAATAACTTAGTTTGCTATTTATCACATTTATACAAAATCGATCTTGCTTGAGATTTCTTTAAAAACTAGATTGTTTTTTATTCCTTAGTAACTGCCACGTCACTATTCATAATTTTATCTAGAACTTCTCTTAATTGCGTAGATGAAGTTCCTTTTGTATAAGGAAAATAAACTATATCTACTCCTACTTCAGCAAATTGGGTTTCAAGCTGATTCCATTTATCCGTGCCTTGCCAATCACTACCAACAAACATAACGTCAAATTTATTCTTTTCCCAAGCTTGCATTTTGTTCATGTTTTCTTGAGGTACTACTTTGTCAACATCCTTGATATTTTCCACAATTGCCATTCTCTCTTCATGTGGAATTATAGCTTTCTTATTCTTATATGACACTAATTCATCAGTAGTCACTCCAACAATAAGATATTCACATTGTTCTTTAGCATTTTTTAGAATATTAAGGTGCCCAATATGAAACATATCATACACACCTGTTGTATAACCTACTTTGTACTTTTTCAAAATTATTCCTCCCTTAGAACGTTAAATTCCGTCAACTTACAAAACTAAATGGTTCTTTATAATCGAAGTAATTCTCATAAGCGTATCCAAGCTATTACCAGGCAAATTATAAACTCCTGTCCACAAATTGTTTTTCCAAGTTTTATTTAAAAATTCTACTTCATTTTCATATCTGAGTATTACATAATAATGAATTTGCTTATCAACCCTCATTAACATAAGGCAATTCATAATATCATAATTAAATAACTACTTTAGTGTTTTTCAATAGACCTAATTATAGTATCAAGGTTAGAGTATCCCCTGAAATATAATTTCTCAAAGTAAGCACATTCCTTTTTTTAAGTAAGAATCCCTGCTTCTATAGTCGGTTGATGTAGCCGTAATGGCCAAGTCCAATAGTTAGTTTCAAAGATCTTCAACTCTTCAGTTTTGAACTTATTCTTGGAATTAACCACCGTTCTGTTCATTTTATTCACCTCATTAGTAGATTTAAATTAAATTGGGTCTTAATTATTTATTTCAACTCCTCTAATTCACCCTTGGCTACTTTCATCACAAAAGGCATTAAATTATTGGGAATTCCAGTAGGATCCTCACCAATCAACCATTCTCATGAGCTCCTACTGGATTGAAGTATTTTAATATACTTACTGCAAATCCACCATTTGCTTTCGCTGTATCAGTCAGAATCCTCTCACTCATAGCTTTGTTTTCACCATATGGATTGGTTATCTTCTTAAAATCCATATCCTCTCTTAAAGGCGGCTCTTGTCTCCATAAACTGTCGTTGATGAACTGAATACAAACTTCTCAACGCCATACTTCACACACATCTTACTAATCACAATATTATTATAGTAATATTCTAAAGGTTTGGAAACGGACTCCAGTTCCACGATAGTATGGCTGCCGATAAAACCTATACCGCCGGTTACTAATATGTTCATCTCGCTTCCAGCGGAAAAACTCTATTAATCACACTCCTGTGTACATCTGATCATAGTAGTTAGTGTAATCACCGGAGATGATATTTTCAATCCACTCAGTATTATTTAAATACCATTCAATTGTCTCTTTCATCCCTTGTTCAAATGTATATACCGGTTCCCAACCTAATTGAGTTGTAATTTTAGTATTATCTATTGCATATCTTCTATCATGTCCTGGTCTGTCTTTTACATATTTAATTAAATTATCAGACTTTCCAAGTTTTTCTATAATCAATTTTACAATTTCAATATTCGCTTTTTCATTATTACCACCGATGTTGTAAACTTCACCAACTTCACCTGTATGTAATACAGCATCAATTGCTGAGCAGTGATCCGAAACATGAAGCCAATCTCTAATTTGCATACCGTCACCATAAACCGGCAAGTCTTTTTCTTTCAAGCAATTGTTTATTATAAGTGGAATAAGTTTTTCGGGGAATTGATATGCACCATAGTTATTACTGCAACGAGTAATATTTACAGGCATACCAAATGTTTCATTATATGCCCTTACAACCATATCTGCACTCGCTTTTGATGCAGAATACGGACTATTTGGCATTAAAGGCATTGTTTCTACAAACATGCCTTCTTTACCTAATGCCCCATAAACTTCATCAGTAGAAACTTGAAGGAATTTAACTCCTTCTTTATATTCTTTGCAATATTTGTCTTTAGGATTAATTTTCCAATGTTTTTTGGCAACATCTAAAAGTGTTTGAGTTCCAATAATATTAGTTGTTAGGAACACTTCCGGCTCTTCAATGCTTCTATCTACATGTGATTCTGCAGCGAAGTTTACAATTGATGTTATTTCATTGTTTCTAAATAACTCTTCAATCTTTTCTCTATCTCTAATATCGGCTTTAATGAACTCATAATTCGAGTTTCCATCGATATCTTTAAGATTTTCCAGATTCCCTGCATATGTAAGGGCATCAATATTTATAATTTTATAATCCGGATACTTATTTAGCATTAGTTTTACAAAATTGCTTCCTATAAAACCAGCTCCACCTGTTACCAACATTGTTTTCATTTTATTTTCTCTCCTCAATACTCAATCTTCTAAAGCTGCTAAGTATCTATCTAAAGCATCTTCCCATTTTGGCAATCTATTAAATCCATTTTGATCTAGTTTACTCTTAGACAATCTAGAATTCAATGGCCGTTTGGCTCTCGTCGGGTACTCGGATGTCGGTATGGGATTTACTTTCATTTCAATCCCTGCCTTCTCAAAAATGGCGACTGCAAAGTTATACCAACTAATACAACCTTCATTTACACCATGATAAGTTCCATATTTTGTTGTTTGAAGTATATCACAAATTAATGCAGCTAAATCTGGTGTATATGTCGGCGCACCTATTTGATCGTTAATAACATTTAATTCATCTCTAGATTCAGCCAATTTAAGCATTGTTTTAACAAAATTATTTCCATTCTTACCATACACCCATGAAGTTCTTATAATAAAATATTTTTCCAGAATTTCCCTAACAACCTTCTCCCCTTGTTCTTTTGAGTAGCCATAGTAGTTGACCGGCTTAGTAGTTTTATCCTCCGGTTGCGGTTCTGTCCACAGACCGTCAAAAACATAGTCGGTGCTGATGTAGACCATTTTCGTATCTGCCAACTTGCAGGCCCCCGCAATATTCTTGGTTCCCTCCACATTGACCGCGTAACACTTTTCTTTTTCGTCCTCGGCTTTATCCACGGCCGTATACGCGGCGCAATGCACCACAACGTCCGGTTTGCAGTTCAAGATAAATGCCTCTGTCTGCTCCTTGTCGGTCAAATCAAAATCATCAATATCCACATCAACATGCTCTATGCCAAGAGCATCCAGTCTTTTTACAACATCGTATCCCAACTGCCCCTTGACACCCGTAACTAGAACTTTGATACTGAAATCCACATCGCTATCCTTCAAGAATGGCGCATTCAAATCTTTCTCCGATAGAATCGGCGCCTCAATGCCCCACCTAACGCTTAGTTCCGGATCGTCGAATCGAATGCTACGGTCATGTTCCGATGAATAATACTCATCCACCTTGTACTGCACTTCTACATCGTCCGTCATAGTTAAAAAAGCATGCCCAAAGCCCTTGGGTATGAAAAGCTGCTTCTTATTATCCGCCGACAACTCTATGCTAAACCATTGCTTATATGTATCGGATCCTTTTCTTAAATCCACCACCGTATCTATAATAGCGCCTCTTGTGCACCTAATCATCTTCGTTTGAGTCTTCGGACGTGTCTGAAAATGAATCCCTCTTAAAGTTCCTTTTTGAGCTGAATAAGACTGATTGTCTTGAACAAAATCAACATCAATACCGTTATCCCGAAACTTTTCCTTTGTATACGACTCAGTAAACCAACCTCTATGGTCGCCATATATATCTGTTTCTATAACTTTTAATCCTTTAAACTTAGTTTTAGTAATTTTCATTATATTCACTACTCCTTAAGCATTAATATCTTATTTTCCCATCAGCAACTCTTCTCAAATGCTCTCCATAAGGAGACTTTCCATATCGTTCGGCTGACTTTAATACAGTTTCCTTATCAATCCATTTATTTATAAAAGCAATTTCTTCCGGAGCCGAAATTTTTATGCCTTGTCTTTTCTCAATCATTTGAACATATTCTGCCGCTTCCATCAAACTATCTGTTGTCCCTGTATCTAACCAAGCATACCCTCTGCCTAATAGTTGTACATTGAGAGTTTCATCTTCAAGATACATTCTATTTAAATCCGTAATTTCAAGTTCTCCCCTTGATGAAGGCTTGACTTTTTTTGCATACTCAACAACACGCTTATCATAAAAATATAATCCAGTGATGCAATAATTTGATTTCGGCTTTTGTGGTTTTTCTTCAACAGATATCACTTTCCCGCTATCATCAAACTCTACAATTCCAAATCTTTCTGGATCATTTACGTAATATCCAAAAATACTCGCTTTGCCGTTTTTTGCATTCTCTGTTGCTTCTCTTAGCATTGATGTAAACCCATTACCGTAAAAGATATTATCTCCAAGGATCATAGCGCACGAGTCATCACCAATAAAATCTTCACCAATAATAAATGCCTGAGCAAGTCCATCTGGTGATGGCTGCTCCTTGTATGATAGGCTAATACCATATTGACTGCCATCTCCTAATAACTTCTTAAAGTTTGGTAAATCTTGTGGTGTGGAAATTATTAAGATATCTTTAATTCCTGCTAGCATAAGTGTTGACAATGGATAATATATCATTGGTTTGTCATAAACCGGTAATAGTTGCTTACTTGTTATCATTGTGAGTGGATAAAGGCGTGTACCCGATCCACCTGCTAAAATTATTCCTTTCATTTCAAATAGCTCCTTTATCTTATTCTAATTACGCTCTATAACATCATATATAAAATCTAAAATCTGTTCCCTTACACCTCTTTGATTATGATTACTGTAATAGCTATCTCGCAATGATATTCGTTCGTCTTCAAATTTATCAATATCAAATCTTATTAAGTCTTCTAAGCAAGTGGTAAGTTCATCTTTTGTTCCACACTGCGGTCCAACTATCCTATCTTTATATTCAAAATACATATTTCTTTCTTTGTTTAAATAGTATTCAAGGTCATATGCATAGAAAATAATAGGTCTATTCAAAAGCAAATAATCATAGTAACAACTCGAATAATCTGTTATCAGAATATCCGCTTCATATAGCAACGCTTGAGCATCGAGTTCTTCATTTGTAATATCAAAAATATCCTTGTACATAGATAAATCCTCAACTTCACTTCTATGATAGAAATGCTTTTTGATTATAAATACATGATTGTTATCTTCACAAACTTTCTGTATTTTTGCTAAATTAAGTAATTCATTCATTGGCATTTTAACTCTTCCATCATCTCGATGTGTTGGCATATATACAATAGCTTTTTTATTGTTTTTAATTTGTTTGACGATACTATTTACTCCTTGTCTAAGAGATTTATCATAAAAAACATCATTACGTGGTTGCCCTAAATTTAAAACTTGGGAGGGTTTCAGATGAAATGCCCTGATATAAATATCTTCGACCAACTTACTTGTAGCAACAATGTATTCTTCAATCCCGTTTCTTAATAAATCCAGATAGGCTATGGATCTTTTATCTTCTTTTGACTGTTGATCCGGTTTATAAAAATGATACTGATCATATTCTATTTGTTTTAATGGTATTCCGTGCCATAGATTTAAATACACACAGTTGCTTAAAAAAAACTGATTAAAATCATACAGACCAATTGTCGGCACTAATAAACTCGCGCGAATTTGTTTCCAAATAGCTTTGGGTTGAGATGATAACAAAACTGGCTTTCCCTCTTGTTTTAGCTTGTAATATATCTCCTTGTTTCTTGTATACCAATAAATATCCAAATCATCTCTTTTCAGTAAATACTCATACATATATTTAGTATTGTCGGCATATTTATTGCCAAACCAAGAACCAAATAGTATTAAATTACGTTGTTTGGGGATCAGCAACATTATTTTCTTTATAATAAAAATTGTGCACCTTCTCCCCTGATGCAAAAATGTTCGAATTATAACAGGCATTATAAGACCTCCAACTTTTTATTTGTTGTTAAATTTGTAACTCTTGGCTCCTAATAAAATTTTTTTTGCTGTACTACTTATTAGTTCTTTGTTATCTATTAATGTATATAAACATAATACAAGCATCAAAATAACGTTCCCTATGTTGCTTATACGGTAATAAAAATATAATGAAACAATACCTATAACAACAAGTAATAATATTTTTTTATAATCAATAGTAATCCTATAAAAACTACGCATACTTATATGCCTTATAATCCATATTCCTAGGTAGGCAAAAGTTGTTGCTAATGCTGGTGCAAACAATCCAATTTTTCTAATGAATATAAAACAAAACACAACATCAATAATTGTTCCAAAAGTAGTAGTCCAAAAAGCACCGCCTGTTTTTCCTGACGCTATATATCCAGCACCATAAAATGAAACCATTGCTGAAATACTTACGCCTATCATAGTTATCGGTATATACAACCATGCAGATTGATAATCGCTAGCTACTAAGAATGGCAACATGATCTTAATTAGTGGCGTAACTATAAAGCATCCGCAAGCAACTAAACTTAGGTATCCATTGAATACCTTTGAATAAAACTCTTCTTTATCCTTTTCATCATAAGCAACAATAGCGCTTTCTTGCCAAGCAAGTTTGAAAACATTAATTAAAACAGCTAATAATGCAGTGAATTTTGCAGTAATAGCATAAATCCCATTAGCACCTACTCCTAAATAACTGATTATTAGCAATTTATTAATCATAGAAACTGCCCACCAACTAATATTATTAGGTACAAGTGGTAACCCGTAATTAACAAACTCTTTAATAACCGAAACCTTTATATTCTTTAAAGAAAACTGTCTAATTGACTTAGTGTGATATTCTAAATATACACAAGTAATTAATGCCGCAACAGCAAAAGCAATAACCAAACCCTCTATTGTCGCACTGAAACAAATTAAAGCAATTGCTTGTGATATAATCATTACAATTGTATTTATAATTCCAGAAATAGCAAATTGTAAATTTTTTCCTAAGCTTCTCGCTACACGCTGATACATAGTAAGCATTACAGTAGCAATGTAATATAAATAAAGCCAATTCCAATAAGGTATTTCATATATTAATCTGTTAACAAAAAATAATATAATACCGCAAACTATACTTCCTATTACTACCATCGCCCATACATTTGATAACAAAATACTCTGTCTTTTAGTATCCGCATCAAAAAGAAATCGAAAAACCGCTTCTATTGACTGTACGGTGAAAATCGGCATTATAATCATAGTTATAGTAATAATTAAATCATAATAACCATACTGCTCTGTAGTAAGTTTATATGTAATAAGTGGTAAAATAAGTATTGTCATACTCTTACTTATAAACGTACCAATAAAATATACTACCGTTCCTTTGAATAATCTATCTACTGATTTTTGTTTAATTGTTTCTCCCATTCATTCACCCCTCGTAATTTTTACCGGTAATCAATATTAAAAGCTCTATACAGCAAAAGTATTTTTAAACTTCTCGGTAACCACTACTTTAATTGTTAATCACTGCAATTTAACATTATACAGTACTATTAATTAAAGAACAGAACTTAAGAGGATACAACTTTTTTTATTGTTTCAAGATATTCGTATTTATTCACTTCATCGGGTTCTAAATAACAACCCTCACCCCATTCATTCCATGCATTAATGTAAATAAAATCCCCGCTATCATTAATTTCATTTTGGATTTTTTTGAGTGACTTATAAAATAATTCAGGTGTTGTATTTTTGTAAACTAATCCTTTATAATCACGTCGTGGCGTATTATCCCACATCACAAATGTACCTTTATAAACTGGTATTTTACTACTAGTTTCCTTTTGATTCATTGCAGCATTTACCATCTTGGCATCTATTACACGTTCAACAATTTTATTAGTAAAAATCTTATTATATAATGTTCTTAAACCGGTATTTATATTAATAATATTTCGTTTAGACTTCGGAAGAATATGATTCAAAGTATATCCGGGTTCAAAATTATATTTTGCATCTACTAAATGTTCCCTATCCTCAAGTTCCCCCCCCGTATTTGCAACTATGATATATATCCCATTAAACCCATTTTGTATCGCCAATTCATTCCAACACTTAATCATTTTATCAAGGCAATCAATATCACTGCTCCTATAAATGTTCAACATTGGCTTATTATTTACTTTAATATATCGATCATCTTGAAAAAATTGCAAAAGATATTCAAAATGTTCCTTCCAGTCAGATTCATCACCATATTCCTGAAACATTAACACTTCTTTTTCTAACCCATACCAAGTTCTCGTCCATGATTCATTTGCCCAACAAATACAATATTTTGTATTAATATGTTTATTACTTAAAAGAATTTCCATTGGCTTCTCAAGCAATTGTTTTCCTTTAAACCAATAATGATATATACAAAAACCATACACTCCATATTGATTAGCTAAATCACTTTGTGTTTTCCATGCATTTCCACTTTTTTCTGACAAATCGTAATATTTACTATTTAAAGGCACCTTCGGTTGATAATGTTTTTTCATAAGTGGTCGCGCTCCTTTAACAGCAGTCCATTCTGTGTAACCATCACCCCACCACTTATCATTTTCTTCAATTCTATGGAATTGTGGCAAATATATTGCTAAAACTTTCATTTTTATCCCCTCACCAATAATTATATTTAAATAGTGCTAAAAACTCAGGCTACTCATGTCCGGTATCATTAACATTCTTTAATATTTTTACTTTGCAATTGATCCTTCCAATTGCAAACCAAAACATCGGTACAACTAATTGAAACGTTAAAATACTTGAACCAATTGCTTGAAATAAAATTCCTAATACTATACATAAATAAACCGAACATCTTCTATAATTCCTGATACCTTTCATTATTGTTGATACCATAATACCAATGAACATTATGGTTCCTATCAACCCAATCTCATAAATCATTTTAAAGTAATTACCATCCCGTATTGTAATAGCTTTTATGTACATTGCTCGATGGCCTCCTGTACCTAAGCCTCCACCAACTAGTGTTTCTATCCCTTGTTTCAATACATAGCCCCAGTTAGCACTTCTTCCATCTATAGCAGTTGTCATTGATGATATTCGTAAAAGAATCCTTTCTATTAAATTCGGGTATACTGAAACAACAATAGCAGCAACTATTATCACGATAAGCCCATATCTCATGATAAATTTAAAGCTCCTACGTTTATTATTAAATGTGGACATACTCATTAATATAATAGTCATCACGGCAAATAGCCAAGCCGATCGTTGCATTGTCAATATGATTCCTATCAATAGAATTAAGCTTACTAATATCGCCCGATATTTTTTACTCTTAGAGATAAAAAAATCCATTTCAAAAGCTAAACCCATGCAAGCAATAGAACCTACTCCAACTGACCCAAGAAAAGAATGCATTCTTGGGTCAGCTAAATACATTTGTTGATAATAATTGACAATTGATCGTTGCATATACTCAAAATAAATACTTGGTTTTACGATGTACATAAACATACCCGTTAACACCAGGAATAGGCACGCATATATAAAAGATTTCACGAACTTAGATTCTTCTAAATCACTCATATCTAGTGCAACAAAATAAAAAATTATTGGTAATAATCCATTTGAAAATTCTGATATACCTATTAAAGCTGAATAGCCATTTATAACACCAATAAATATAGTGAGTAAATTGTAAATTATATAAACAAGAATTAGCAAAGTTGTTTTTGTGACAGTTATTCTTACTTTGCTTGCTTTTCCAAGTATATAATTCATAACAACTAGCATCATAATAGCCGCACACATAACTCCAACCCTTATACTATTCCAATACAAATATGCAAAATTCACAAGCATCGCTAAAATATAATATTGTGTTGTAAACCATGTATATTTATTTGCTATAGATTTGCTTTTTTTAATATTTTTAACAGTTTGTTCCATATACATCTTCCTTTTATCTTTTATTTCCTCTCAGCTTATCTTTCATTATTTCATACAAATTCTTACTATTAAATGGATCAAAAAAAGCAACTTTATCATATCCATCCAATATCTCATGAGAAAAAGCACAATCAGAAGCTAATATTGGACTTTCATGCATTTTCGCCTCTAACAATGGTAAACCAAAAGTTTCAATATAAGAAGGAAATATGAGTATTGACTTACTATAATAATCATAAACGTCTTCTAAACTTATTTGCCCAATAAAATTTATAGGAAGATTATCTTCTTTTACTGACTGGTATAAAGTTTTTATATGGCTACTTTCATTACCTTTTAATGTAAAAATAACTTCAAAATTTTTAATTCCACGAGCAACCAGTTCTTTTGCTACCTCAACAATTATTTTATGATTTTTGTAAATCATCCCATTTGCAGGATAAAAAAATAATTTATTTCCATTATCTTCTTGTAAATACTTTTTCTTAACTACTATATTGACCTCTGGCTGCTCAACTTTAAATTTATTAGCATCAGTATCTACCTTTTTCAAACAAGCCTCTTTCATCCACTTTGTTTGAACTACTACTTTATCAGCTTTTTTTATTGAATTAAATATCATTTTACTAATTATATTTTGGTATACCCAAAGTTTAAAATTCTCTGTTAGCCTATATCGCTTTTCAACAAATGGTAATGACTGATGCAAATATAGTGTTTGCTTAACTTTCAAATTATCAACAATTACATTTTGCAATGACAAAACTTCATCTATTTTATACTTCTCGACTATTTTATGAGCTACAAATTTATCAAAGCAAAGTCTATGAATCCAACTTTTTTTAACCCAAGGATAATTAAATACTTTTATATTCTTACTATTTTCTAATCGTGGAGTGCTGACAACAAAAATCCATTCATTCTCAGAATCTTTCATTGCAAAATCATAATATTGATTTAATATTGTTAGTGCCCCTCCACTTTCAGCAGGAACATCAAAAATCATTATTCTCACGACTTCCTCCACACCATTTTATTTACTATCCCTGTATAGCTCTGAATAATCTTTACTACCTTAACACTAACATTCCTATCGACATAGTTTGTCACATCAACCCCTAAATCATCATTGGCGTTCATCTCTACCGCCATATCTACAGCTTGTAAAACTTGCTCAGTAGTTATGCTCCCTATAACCATATTTCCCTTATCTAAAGCTTCTGGTCTTTCAGTACTTGTCCTTACAGATACTGCTGGAAATTTAAAATAAGATGCTTCTTCAGCTATAGTACCGCTATCGGATACTACACAGAAAGAATTCTGTTGCAAGTGATTGTAATCACAAAATCCAAATGGCTGCAAGCTTTTTACATTTGTATGAAACTTGAATCCACGTTGCTCAATATATTTTTTACTTCTAGGATGAGTGCTATAAATCACTGGCATATTATAGGTTTCCGCCATAGTATTAACAG
>SWCB01009934.1_pt2 | contig 11884 bp, 10 predicted proteins | sample 4692901 | NCBI WGS metagenome assembly SWCB01 (sample SAMN10267276, study PRJNA491770) | bioreactor metagenome | isolation source: DHS bioreactor inoculated with subseafloor sediment | place: Japan: off Shimokita Peninsula | collected 2006-08 | reverse complement strand
TGTACACCCATGGTCTCTGGGGCTACAACCGTTACGAAATGTTCCAATGGGGCGCCCTCTGGGGTAACCCCGATCTTGGCATGGGCTTCGTCCCGCCTCTGGCCCTGCGCCTGCAAAGCGACATTCCGAACCTGCTGGGGCCCGGTGAGACGCTCGACGTCACCCTGCAGATCAGCGATGGCATGGAACAGTACCTCCCCGGCTCAGGCATGCTCTGCTGCCGCTACGACGGCGGCGTCTACGTGACGGACGCCCTCACGCCCCTGGGTGGTGATCTCTACCAGGTCACCTTGCCCGCCGTGAGCTGCGACGATGTTCCGGAGTTCTACTTCAGCGCCGAAGGCGATCAGGGAAGCGTCCTGACGCTGCCCTACGGCGCCCCCGCGGATGTCTTCTCCTTTGACATTGGCACCATCACCGTCGTCATGGCCGACGACTTCGAAGCTGACCTCGGCTGGACCACGGCCGGCGACTGCTCCGTCGGCATGTGGGAGCGCGGCGTGCCCGTCGGCGGCGGCGATCGCGGCGACCCCGCCAACGACTACGACGGCTCCGGGCAGTGCTACCTCACCGCCAACTTCGACGACGACAGCGATGTCGACGGCGGCACGGCCTACCTCATGTCGCCCACCATCGACCTGAGCACCGGAGACGCCGACATCCACTACGCCCTCTGGTACAGCAACAACTTCGGCGGCGACCCCAACAACGATCTCTTCCGCACCTGGGTTTCCAACGACAACGGCGCCAACTGGTCGCTCGTCGAGACAATCGGACCCAACTCGCCCTCCGGCTGGAACATGCACAGCTTCACCGTCGGTGATGTTCTCACTCCCAATGGCCAGGTGAAGGTGCGCTTCGAGGTCTCCGACCTTGGCTCCGGTTCCGTCGTGGAAGCAGGCATCGACGCCTTCCAGGTCGATCGCTTCGACTGCACCGACATCGACTGCCCCGAAGATCTTGATGGCGACGGCGCGGTCGGCCAATCCGACCTCGGCATTCTGCTCAGCGCCTACGAGTTGACTGATGCCGGCGACATCGACGGCGACGGCGACACCGATCAAGCCGACCTCGGCGCCTTGCTCGCCAGGTACGGCGAAGACTGCTGACGCATCAACCTGATTGGGCCGGACCACGATGTCCCGCTCGATCAGTGATAGAACGATCCGAGCGCAGCCCGTCGGCCCACCGGTCGGCGGGCTGTTCTGCGCGGCGCGCCACTACAAACGGGACAGGTATGCTCTGTAGAGAACCTCTGCCTGTGCGGTGTGTGTTCGCAGGCTTAGAGCTCTGGTCGTGACTTACGATTCGGTATGCAGACCTCCAAGTCACCACGGATGGTGGCGGTCGTCGCGTTGCGTATCGGCAAACGGAGCTTGCCGATGTACGCTCACCGCTTCTCGCCTCACACCTTCACACAGCCGCAGTTGTTCGCCTGTCTGGTGCTCAAGTCCTTCTTCCGCACCGACTATCGCGGCATCGTCGCCATGCTCCGCGATATGCCGCACTTGTGCCGAGCACTGGGTCTCCGGCGTCTGCCACACTTCACGACGTTGCAGCAAGCCAACCATCGACTGCTGCGCTTCGCCCAGATGTGCCTCCTGCTCAACGTCTCCTTCCAACTGCTCATGGGGCGACGCACACGCGTGCATTGTGCGGCGGCGGACTCGACTGGCTTCGAGTCCTCACGCATCAGTCCCTACTTCGTCAGGCGACGCGGTCGAGGCCAAAAACAGCTCAAAAACACGCTCTACGAGACCACCACCTACACTCGCTTTCCCAAGTTGGCGGTGCTGAGCGACTGCGACACGCACATGATCCTCGCCGTTCGCCCGACGCGCGGTCCGACACCCGATGTGGCGGAACTGCTCGGCCTGCTACGGCAGTTGATCCCGCGGGCGTCAGTCCAACGCCTCCTGGCCGACGCCGGTTACGACAGTGAGTTGAATCATTGCTTACTCCGCGAAGGTTCGGACATCCGTAGCTACATCCCACCCAAGCGCGGTCGGCCGACGGAGAAGCCCGCGACCGGTCGCTACCGCCGCTTGATGCAGCGACTGTTCCAGGATCCGGAGGAGCGGCGTGTGCTGGCTGAGACGGGCCAGGCGATGTGCCGCGAGGAGTTCAGCGCTGAGCGAATGGTCGAGCGTCTGGAAGTCGTGTACGAGCAAGTCCTGCGAACCATCAACCAACAGAAAAGGGGTCAGACCCCTTTCTTCGCAAAAGGGGTCTGACCCCTTTTTTCGGCGAGGAGCAGTCATGGCGAACATCGTTGTCTTCGGCCCCCATCCCGACGACCAGGAACTGGGCATGGGCGGCGCCATCGCCCGTCTCGCTGAGCAAGGCCACGATGTCCTGCTCTGTGACCTGACCAATGGCGAGCCGACGCCCTATGGCGATCCGGAAACGCGCGCCAAGGAAGCGGCGGCGGCGGCGAAGATCCTGGGCGTCAAGCGCACACTGCTCGACCTGCCCAACCGCGAGGTCGTGCACAATATCGAGTCCCGCCACAAGGTCGCTGCGATCATTCGGCAGCACCAGGCCCAGATCCTCTTCGCGCCCTACTTCGAAGACGCCCACCCCGACCACCTCGCGGTCACGCGCATCGTCGAGGACGCCCGCTTCGACGCCAAGCTGACGCAGACCTCCATCCCCGGCGAGCCGATCTACCCGCGCTGGCTGTTCTACTATTACTGCACGCACCTGCGGCACTGCGCCAGCCCCAGCTTCTGCATCGACATCAGCGGCTATCTCGAGCGCAAGCTCGACTCGATCCGGGCCTACGACACCCAGTTCGTGCAGCCGAAGAAAAACCGCCGCATTGTCGAATGGGTTGGCGAGGCGGCGGGATACTTCGGATCGAGGATCGGCACGCAGGCGGCGGAGCCCTTCTTCACCCGCGAACCGCTGGGATTGGTGTCCCTGGAGGGGATCGCCATCTAGCTGACTCGGGAGTCTGGCCACAGCTGACTCGGCGCGAAGAAACATCGAAGCGGAAGAGGGACTCGAGTCCCCTCGTTTCCGCTTCGGTGTTTGTCAAGCCGTGAACTACCGGTCGATCAGCCTTGGTAGTTGGCGAGGAGAACGCCCAGGTCAGGCTGGCCCACGCAGCCGTCGCCATCGAAGTCGGCGGCGGGGTTGTAGTTGGGATCGCCGTCACAGTAGTCATAGGCGGCGAGCAGCAGGCCGAGATCCGATTGATCGACCACGCCGTCACCATTCACGTCGCCGGGTGTCAGCCCCGGGTCCGCGTAGCCGACGTAGAGATGGTCGATGGTCGCCCAGACATCGACCACGTCGTCCGGGCAGTCGACGGACACCGTCTCGATCGGAATGTTGCTCGTAAAGCCCAGGAAGCTCGGGTTGCCGCCGTAGGGATCATCCGGATCGAAGGTGAGGGTCTGGCCCTGGGGCGAAGAGCAGGGCATTGGGCAACGCCCCTCCATCCGAGACAGCGGCAGAGTCCGCTCTGGTCGCCGGCACCACGTCGCTGGGGATCACTTAGGAACGTGCGTAAGTCGCCAAGGCGCGCTTCAGCGGCTCGAAGTGCTTGCCAAACTTCTCTGCCCGGCCGACGGAACTGGAGTAGATCGGCTGCTGCACCTGTTCGTAGCTCAACGTCATCACCATTCGTTTCGATTGGTGGAATCGCTCACAGTCATCCACCCACTCGAGGTCGATGAAGTCGATGATCTCTCTTGCGCGCGTGGCGAGATTCGCCACGACGTCCTCGTACTGCACGCGCAAGATCTTGATGTCAAGAGCATCGTGCCAATGTTCCACGAGGCGCTCGTACTGACGATACGTGTATGCCAAATCGTCCAGGTCGGCGGTGTAGGGCAGCTTGCCCAACATGAGTTCACTCATGTAGCAGGAAGCGCAGGTGTCCAGGGGGCTCCTTCGGCAATCAAGGAAGTACGCCTCTGGGAACAGCCGTGACAGCAGGCCGAGGTGTTGCCAGTTGAAGAGGTTCTTGTTGACGACGCGGGCAGCGCCGTCGCTGAGGCGATGCAGGCGGCGGAGGTGGCGGCTGGCGAGTTCCGTGAGGAGTTGCGGCGTCGCCCGCTTCAGGCACGTGGGGTACCCGCTGGTCCCCGGACATCGCCTGGGCAAGTCCGCTGCGATGTCTTCGAAGTCGGTCAACTCGCCGACGCCGCACGCTCGGGGATGCGCGTCGATGATCTGCTCGACCAGTGTCGTGCCGGAGCGCGGCATGCCGACGATGAAGACCGGCCGCTTCGAGGTGTTTGCCGCCGCAGGCAACTCTTCGAGGGCTTGTCTCGAGAAGGTCGCGATGAAGGCGTCGATCTCCTCCGCGAACGCCTCGCGATCGAAGGGCTTCCGCTTGAGCAGGCGGTTGGCCAGGGCGTAGGTCTCAAAGGCCTCGTCGAAGCGTCCGAGCTTCTCCAGCGACTTGGCGGCATAGAAGGCGAAATTCCGTCGCTCCAGCGGCGGCGTGGCTGCCAGGTCGATGTGCTTGCGGGCGAGCCGCACCGCCTCCTCGTGCTCCCTGGCGCGCTGCTTGGCGCGGACGTAGGCCTTGGCCATGTCGGCGTCTTCACGACCCGCAACCAGGAACGGGGCGATGAGCTGCAAGGCTTCCTCCGCTCGCCCGGCCCGCTCGAGCGTGAGCGCTTTCCAGCCCAACGCCTCGGTGCTACCCGGCTCGAGTTGGAGTACGCGATCATACCACTCCAGGGCATCCTCGAGCTGTCCCAAACCGGTGCAGGTGCGAGCGACGAACAGGGCATGCTTCGCGGACTCGGGTCGGAGCTTGAAGCAGCGCTCGTAGTGCTCCCGCGCTTCCTCCAATCGCTGGCGTCGCAGGGCAATGAGCCCGATCATCTCCCACGCTGGCAGCAGGTTGCGGTTCTTGCGAAGCAGCCTTCGACAAGCTCGTTCCGCGGCCTCAAGATCCCCATTCCGGAGGTGGGACTCGGCGGCGTCAAACTGGGCAGCTTCCTGGCGGGGCGGCATGCGGGACCTCGTTGCGATGGTGAACCTCGGCGACTCGATCGACGGCGCGTGGCCGGCCAGACTGTAGCGGATGCAGCGTCTGCGGTTGAGGCGCGAGCGAACGGCCCAAAGAACAAGGGCGCCTCCGGAGAAGCGCCCTTGTCTGCATGGCATGGTTGTGCTGGCGAAGTCGTCTTAGCGACGGCGACGCAGCAGGCCGGCGGCGCCCAGGAGGGCGATGCTGGCCGGGGCCGGAACCAGGTTCCCGACGTAGAGGTGGTCGACGGCCGACCAGGCATTCTGGAAGGTGTCGTCGGCGTCGATGCTGAGCGAGGTGATGGGCACGGCGCTCGTGAAGCCGAGGAAGTCGGTGCCGCTGCTGGGCGTGTAGGTGTGGCTCTGACCGTCGGACAGATTCACCGTGACGGACTCGGCGATGTAGAGGCCGCTGACGTCGCTGCCGAAGAAGAAACCGCCGACAGCGTAGACCGGATCGCCGGTCATGATGACATCGAGGGTGTCGCCGGCGTTGTTGGTCGACATGTTGCCGTCGCCGCCCCACAGGCCGAGGTAGGAGTAGAGGTCGTAGGAGAAGCCGTTGACAGGACCCATGGGGAGGGTGGTGTCGGGGTAGACGGCGCCGTAGTAGGACCAGTCGAAGTCCTCGAGGTAGTAGCTGCCGAGTTGGGCCACGAAGGCGCCCTCGTCGGTGTACATGTCGGCGGTGGCGGCACCGGCGGCAAAGAGGACAAGACCGGTGGCAAGAAGCTTGTTCATCGTGTTCCTTCCTAAGAACGTGTATCACAAAGACGTTACGAAGCGTCACTCTTCCTCAAACGCGGCCGCTGAACACAGGCGCAGCAATCGCCTGGCGCACAAGGACCGCCTGACGGCATCAAGGCCGTTCGATACGTCCGTGCAGCCATCTCGCGAGACGGGCTGGGGACGGTTCCTTCTGGGAGACGATAGGGGGCGGCGGAGATGCCGCCAGATCGTGTTTCCTCGCCTCCGTAACCAATGAACCGGCACAGCAATGCACCGGTTGCACTCCCAAACTATGTTGGCATAAGGAGATCTGTCAAGGACAAAGCGGCCGATTCGATCGACCTTCGACCTTTTCTGGCTGACAGCACGACAATCGCCGGGGCGAAGGCTCTCTCGAGCAAGCCAGTGCGTCCGATAGGCGCGTCGGGCCGCGGCAGGTTGTCTCGGCGAGATCGCCGAAAAGGGCAGAAGCCCGGTGAGGGGCTCCTGCCTGCATGGTTCAGTTGGGGCCGTGCTTCGTCCTAGCGACGACGCAGCAGGCCAGCAAGGCCAAGCAGGGCGATGCTTGCCGGGGCCGGAATCAGGTTGCCGACGTAGAAGTGGTCCACCGTGGACCAGGCGAACTGGAAGGTGTCGTCGGCGTCGATGGTCACGGAGATGATGGGAACGTTGCTGGTGAAGCCGAGGAAGTCGGGGCTGCCGCCGTACGGGTCATCCGGCAGCCAGGTGTGGGACTGACCGTCGGAGGTCATCACGGTGACCGATTCCGCGATGTAGAAACCGCTGATGTCGCTGCCGAAGAAGAAGCCGCCAATGGCGTAGACGGGATCGCCAGTCATGGTGAGGGTCATGAGATCGGTGGCCGTGGCATGGGAGAAGTTCCCGTCACCGCCCCAGACGCCGTTCGGGCTGGCGGTGATGTCATAGGCGAAGCCATTGACCGGGCCGAGGGAGTAGCTCGGATCGCCGCCGGCGAGGCCGTAGTACGAGAAGTCGAACTCTTCGAGGTAGTAATTGCCGAGCTGGGCCACGAAGGCCCCCTCGTCGGTGTACATGTCGGCGGTGGCGGCGCCGGCAGCCATGAGGACAAGGCCAGTTGCAACAAGCTTGTTCATCGTGTTTCTTCCTTTATGTCGTGCGCAATTCAGATCTGAACGTCCAGCCGAAACACGCACCGCGACGCTGTGCGTGCGAAGTGACATCCGCGCGAACCGCCAGCGCCCCGCGCGCCCTTCGGCGCGCTCAGTCGCCAGCCGGCGTCGCTCCCATGGCGACGACAGCCTGCAGCCCGCTTTGCATTCTCGTACGCCGAGCGCCCGCCGAGCCAGGCTCGCGCCTGCGGGGGCTCTCGTTCGTGGCGTCAAACCGCGTACCCGGCACATATTGACGCACCTCTACTATGAACTGATTCGGACACACGTCAAATTGAAACCCGATTGAAGACAAGGGTGAAGCCAGCAGATTTCTCGCTGTGGCACCCCGAAACTGGGGGTTGCTCAACCTCCTTCGGCGTTGCGGGAAGCGGCCCACTCCACCTAGGCTGCCAGCATGCACTGCACCGCCCGTCTGTTGACCGCTCGCCAACTGGGTGCCATCGCCCTGATCGAGATCCGCGGCGATGTCACGGTCTGCTTGGGCGACCTTGTGCCAGGCCCCCTTCCCGCGGCGGGGACGATTGCTCGGCGACGGTTTGCTGACATTGATGTCGGCTTGGTGGCCCGGCCGGCCGAGGACGTCGCCTGGCTCATGCCGCACGGCGGTGGGCGGATCGTCGGTCGGCTGCTGGGTTACCTCGCTCGCATCGGCTGTCGCCTTGACGCCGACCTCGCCGACGCCTTGGCTGCCTACCCCGAGGCGGTCGACGAGCTCGAGGCCCTGATGCTGGCGGCGGTCCCACGGCTCAGCAGTCCGCTCGGCCTGCAACTGCTCCTGGATCAGCCCCGTCGCTGGCGTCGCTGGGATCCTCAGCTGCACGCCTTGGCCGAGGTCGAGCGACTGTCGGCGCGGCTGAATCGCCTGCTGACGCCGCCGCTCGTGGCGGTCGTGGGCCCGGTCAACGCCGGCAAGAGCACGCTGACCAACGCCCTAACCGGGCGGGAGACGTCGATCACCGCGGACTTGCCGTGGACGACGCGGGACTATGTGGGAGCCATGGTGGACCTCGGTGGGCTGGTGGTGCGCTGGATCGACACCCCGGGGGAGCGGCTCTCGGAGGATCCCATCGAAGCCGAGGCCCAGCGGTTGGCGGCGGACCTGGTCGAGCAGGCTGACCTGGTCATCGCCGCCTGCGAGGCCTCAGCGGGCTCCACGAGGCTGCAGGCGGGCGGAGAGGGCGAATTGCCCCCTGCAGACGGCCAAGATCGGCTGTTCGTCGAAACCAAGGCGGATCTTCTGCCGGCGGGGACGGCTCCCGCGGAGGCGGGCGTGCACCGTTGTTCCGCCCTCACGGGCGTCGGACTGGCCGAATTGGCGGCGGCGGCGCGGGAGCGGCTGGTCCCCCAGGCGGATCTGGACTGGCCCGGGCCCTGGCTCCTTGACCCGCGGCTCATTGCGGCAGCACAGGGGCGGCCGTAGACTACTCGGCTCGACTGCACCCGCCAGCCAAGGAATCCCAGTGGACAAACGCCTGGATCAAATCAAAGAAGGCGCCGGCCTTGAAGAGTCGCGCATCAACGAGGAACTCGTCGAGTTTCTCAAGAAGCACAGCGACAAATTCACGCTGGTGATTCTCATCGCGGCGATCGCCATTGTCGGCCAGAAGTGGCTGCATCAGTACCAGGTCGGCGCCCGCAACGACGCCTGGGCCGAGTACTCCGAGGCCGCCATCATCGGCCCGCAGAACCTGGTGGATGTGGCCCGGAAGCACGACGGCCGACCCGGCCTGCGGCTGCAAGCCCTCAGTGACGCCGCCGACATGTACCTGGACTTCGTTCGCCTGGATCTGAAAGAGGTCGTGGCGATCAACGCCATGACGCAGCCCGGCGCCATCTGGAGCACCCAGTACACTGAGGCTGACAAGCTCAATGCCGACGAGCGAGAGGCCTATCTCAAAGCGGCTGACGACCTGTATGCGCAGGTCATCGACGAGGCGGGAGCCGACGAGAGCAAGCGACTCTTCGTGCTCAGCGGACTCTTCGGCAGGGCGGCGGTGGCGGAGGAGCGGGGCGAGGTCGCCGTTGCCGAGGACCTCTACGAGAGGATCAAGGCCGAGGCTGGCGATCTGTTCCCTGTCCTCGCGGCCCAGGCGGAATTGCGTCTGGCGTCTGTGGGCGATCTCAGTTCGGTGGTGATGCCCATCGTTGAGCCCGCGGTAGAGCTGCCGGCCGGTTTCAATTTGCCCGGTGATGGCACAGGGCTGGACTCAACCGGCTCCTTCCTCGACGACATGCTCAACCAGGGCGGAATCACGACCGACCTGCCTGTCGCACCGCCGGCGGACGACAGCCCCGCCGACGAACCGCCCGCTGACGCCGGCGACGAGCCCGTCGAAGAACCGGGCGATGACACCGGTGGGGACGCAGGTGGAGAGGAAACGGGCAGCGACGGATCCGGTGCATGACCGACCCTGGCGACGAGCCAACGGATGATTTGCTGAGTGGTGGGGGAGCGCTAGACCCTGTACTGGTGGCGGAGTTCTACGAGGAGCGGGCCGAGGCCGGCGAGCCGCTGTACGTGCATTTCGAGGTCAAGAAGCTCGTCGGCAAGCGGTTGGACAAGTACCTCGCCGACCGCATCCCCTACATGAGCCGGACGGCGCTGAAGCGGCTTATCACGGAAGGGGACGTGGAGGTAAACGGTGGCTCCTCCAAGCCGGCGATGTCGATCAAGCAGGGGGATCGGATCCGCATCCACGTGCCGCCGCCCCCCTCGCGGGAGATTCAGGCGGAGGACATTCCCCTGGAGGTGCTCTACGAGGATGAGTATCTCATCGCCCTCAACAAGCAGGCCAATCTCATCGTCCACCCGGCCCGCAGCGAGAAGACGGGCACGCTGATCAACGGCCTGGCCTACCACTTCCAGCATCGCAGCTCCGGGCAGCTCTCCGCGGTGGGCGAGGAGCACGCCCGCCCCGGCGTGGTGCATCGCCTGGATCGCAACACGACCGGCGTCATCGTGGCGGCCAAGACCGAGGAGGCGCACTGGCGTCTGGGCCGGCAGTTCGAACGCCGCGAGGCGGACAAGCGGTACCTGGCGGTGGTGCAGGGCGTCCCCTCACCGCGGGCCGACGTGATCGACCTGCCCCTGGGGCCACACCCCCGCCGAGACAAGGGGTTTCGCGAGAAGCGGGTCGTGCGTCACGACGAGCTGGGCAAGCCCTCCGTGACCATCTACCGTCTGCTCGAACGCTACCGCGGTTACGCCGCTGTGGAGCTGGAGCTCAAGACCGGCAGAACCCACCAGATCCGCGTGCACCTGGCGCACCTGGGGCATCCGATCGTGGGCGATGACATGTATGGCGGCGCGGCCCTGGCGCTGGCGGAGATCGACGGTCAGCCGGACGCCGCCGCTGAGCTGGGGCTGGAGCCGGGGATGGTGTTTCAGCGGCAGGCGTTGCACGCGGCGTTGTTGCGGCTGGCGCATCCGATCACGGGGCGTGAAATGTGCTTCGAAGCGCCGTTGCCGGACGATCTCTCCCGTCTGGTTCGCTACCTGCGTCTGGCTCGTCCGCCGGCGCGCCGGATTGCAATTGAGGGCGCGAGTCTGGATCTTGATAAGCTGGTCAGATGAGTTCACTCCCCTTGAAGAAGAGAGCCGAGGCCATGAAGAAGGCAGCCGTACGAGCAGGGATGATCGCCACCGCGTTGGTGTTGGCGGGGTGCGCCGGTCGGGGCGGAGACGCAGGGTCGACGCAGCGCATTTTCCCAGCCTACGACTATGAGAGCCCCCAGGCCAATCGCCTTCCGGAGCTATCGGGCCGTTACCTGGTGACCTTGGACGATGCCGATCCGCCCTGGGACGGCTACCCCGACGATCGCCGTCGGCCTCCGACGAGCAACGCCGGCGACACCCTGACCGTGGTTGGCTTGCCCCTGGGGCAGGGCGAGGTGTTGCCCGTCGGCCAGGTGGAGTTGCCGACCTGCGTAGGTGGCCCCAACCAGCCCATGTCGATTAGCGCCGACGGGACCATGGCCTTGGTCCTGCTCTACGAGGATGGACACCCCTCGGTGCTGCCCGCGTCGAGCGGTGGCATGGTACCGGCGACCGGCATCGTGCCGGTCGATCTCAGCGACCCGCTGAACCCGGTGGTCGGCGAGGTCTATCCCTTCGCGGAGGAGGCCGGAGCGCTCACCGTGGCGATTCATCCGGACGGCGACGTGGCCCTCGTCGGTCTGCGGGAGAGCGAGGAAGTGCTGGTGCTGCTGCTGGACGGCCCGCGCATCGTCGGCGACGTCGCTTGGCCGGTCTTCGGTGACGACGCCAACCCGAAGCGTCCGACCAGTATCCAATGGCATCCCTCCGGCCGCGGCTTCGCCATGTGCATGGCGGGGTACAAGCACGTCGCTTTCTTCAGCTTCGTCCGCCACGGGGCGAACGACATGATCGAGATCCACCAGTGGGGCGATCCGGTCCAGTCCGGTCCGTACCCCTTTACCGGCATCTTCTCACCCGACGGCGAGTACTTCTTCAGCAGCGATCTGGCCTGGAGCTTCCGCACCGGCTGGTTCGAGTCCGCCTCCGTCGGCTTCATCTCCGTCTACAAGGTCGATCAGATCATGGCGCCCGGGGCCCGGCACGAACGCATCGGCTCGATCTCCGTGGGTCGCAGCCCTACGTCCCTGGCGATCTCGCCGGACGGCAGCCTCCTCGCCGTGGGCAATGTTGAGGGCGGCCTCCTGCCCCTGCCCTACGAGAGGACGCCCAACGCCACCGACATGGGGTTGCTGCATCTGCTGCGGCACGACGGCTCCGGTCAACTCGAGATCCTCACCGAGGTGCCCATCGAGGCCATTCCCACCGGTGTGACCTTCTCGCCGGACGGCGGGCATGTGCTGATCGCCGGCTACGACGAGGACATCGTCGCCATCTGGGAAATCCAGAACATCAACGGCACGCCGCGCCTGGTCGACACGGTCATCGGCATCGAGACCGGCATCGGCCCGCACGACGTGCAGATCATTCCCTGACCAGCAAGGTCGCCGTCATGCAATCTGAGGAGTCGACC
>SWCB01004980.1_pt1 | contig 11916 bp, 12 predicted proteins | sample 4692901 | NCBI WGS metagenome assembly SWCB01 (sample SAMN10267276, study PRJNA491770) | bioreactor metagenome | isolation source: DHS bioreactor inoculated with subseafloor sediment | place: Japan: off Shimokita Peninsula | collected 2006-08 | reverse complement strand
GTAGATGATTTATATCCTTGGGCTATTTATAGTAAACTGCTTGAATATTTAAGCGTAGATTTTGCGATTATCAGACTTGTAATGATGTTAATTGTCTATGCCTATGTAAAAAACTTAACTGGACATAAAATTGTAATGAAGATGGTCTTAGCTAATGCAATCTTATCGTTTACTGTAAGTATGGCAGAAGCAATAAAAAATATTTTACTTCCTTTAATCACTAGAAATATGGATACTATGGAAGAAGTCGTTTCTTTTATGAATAATATTGGCTATATTCAATTTGGATTTTCGATTATTTTTATAGGGTTTGTAGCTTTTGTGGCATTTAATTTATATAAATATAGAATTATTTATTATCAACTTACATTTGTCTATGTTGGCGTGATGATCATTTCTAATCCATTTATTATGGAAACATTTTTTGGCGACTATATTGAACCAGGTTCATACATAGTTTTTGCTACTGTGTTCATTAGAATTGTATTATTGTGGGCTATATACTATTTATATAGCAACAAGCAATTTAATTTAGAAATAGGTCTTGAAAAACATGTAACCTATGATCATAAAGTAGAATAACCCTTAAAATAAATCTAGATAAACTGCTTATCATAAGCAGTTTTTTTATTGCAAAAAATTTATTCAAAACTCTTGACAAGATAAATATCTAGTGCTAAAATATAAGTGTAATTGGCACTTAGACACAAAGAGTGCTAAAAATAAAGGAGGTAGAGTTATGTTTGGATTAACGCCGTTTAATGATAGTGTTGTTCGTAGAAACAAAGGACAACAATCACTATCAGATTTAGTGGATGATTTCTTTGGAGATGACTTCTTCCCAATGAGAAACCTTAGACATGATACCTTTAAGGTAGATGTCAGAGATGATGATGATAAGTTCATTATTGAAGCTGACATGCCAGGTGTAAAGAAAGAAGAAATCCAAATTGATTATCACGAAGGTTTGATGAGCATTTCAATTACTCACGAAGAAACAAAAGAAGAAAAAGAAAAAGCTTATGTACATCGTGAAAGAAGACGTTGCTCAATGAGCAGAAATCTTAATTTAGGTGATCTCGATTTCGAAAAAATAGATGCATCACTTAAAGATGGTATCTTAAAGATTGTAGCTCCAAAAGCTAAGGTTGTTGAAAATAAGAAACGCATTCAAATCAAATAAGAGTTTTAAAAAAAATATACAAGCGATTTCACTTGTATATTTTTTTGCACTTTTTACTTTACATTTTCTTTGAATTGGTGTAGTATATGATAGTGAGCACTAACATTAAAGGAGGAATCATGAGAAAGATTGCAGAATTTATGATCAAAAGACCAGTTAAAATTATGCTTGCTATGTTTTTATTAGTGATTGTTTTAGCTATTGGCGCAACCCAAGTTAAGTTAAATACTGGAAATGATACATTAATATCAGATGATACTGATATTTATTTAGAAAATGAGTCCTATCAAATGGAATTTGGTAGAGATCCAATTATTTTAATTTTTGATGAAGATAGTTTATTTGAAACAGATACCTTATATTTAATTCAAAAACTTCAAGAGGAAGTTAAAGATTTAGATGGTATATTTGCGATTAATAGTCCAGTTACAATTATTAATCAGATGAGTGTAAATATGTATGAGCAAACTGATCAAGGCCTTGTGGCAATGGCAACAGGATTAATTGAAATATCAAATCAACTTGAAATGCTTGCAACACATATTACAAGCGATGATGATTCTGATTTACCTGATCTAGAATTATTACAATCAAATATTAATCAATTAGTGACCGCTCAAGATCAATTGGGTACAGGACTAGTTAATATGTTTAATGTATTAGCAATGCTAGATACATCATTAGACGCTTTAAAAGTTGATTTAGTTGATTTAAAAGTAGAATTAGAAGCTAATCCAGGATTAGTTGATGCACTTGCTATCACAGATGACTTAGAATCCAATGCAAATGGATTATCTATGAGTGTTAAACAGTTGATCTTAGGTGATAGTATGGCTACAATACCGACCCAAACTTCTACAGCTTTGGGACAATTGCTTATTAAGCTATCAGAATTATCTACTGTTATGGATGATCAAGTGACTGCGATGACTCAATTGTCAACAATGTTAAATACATTAAGTGTAAATATTAGGAATATGGGAACAAACCTTAATCAAATGAGTCAAAACTTTAATGCGTTTGCTCCATCATTTCCAACTTCAAGTGAAACATTAGAGATGATGGTCTTTGATGAAGGTGTAGTTAGAAGTAATTATCAAGACTTTATTGTTGATGAAACTAAATTAAGAATGGTCATTATCTTAAATGGAGACGCTACTGATGCACAAATAGATGTCATTAGTACTGCGTTAGAAGAGCTTTTAGTAGAAGAAGGAAAAGAAGATCAAGTCTTAATATCGGGAAAACCTATTTTAGATCGTTCTATTAAATCATCGATGATGGAATCTATGCAATATATGATGGCATCTGCTGTCATTATTATGATTTTAGTTTTAACACTTATCTATAGAGTTAAGATGAGATTACTACCTATCTTTATGATATTGCTTGCGGTTATCGCAACCATTGGCATGATGGGATGGTTATCCATTGGACTAACAATGGTATCAATGGCAGTCTTTCCAGTCTTAATAGGATTAGGTATAGACTACTTTATCCAATTTCAAACAAGATATGAAGAAGAGAGGGCTGCATAATGGAAAACAAAAATAAACAAGCACTTATAACAACCATTAAGAAAATGGTTCCAGCTGTATTGATTGCGTTAATCGCAACTGCGCTTGGTCTTTTGAGTTTGTATCGATCTAAAGTTCCGATGATTAATGATTTTGGCAGTATGTTAACTATAGGTATTATGGCAGCATTTATGATTGCTGTATTAATTTTCTTGCCATTTTTATATATTAGAGATACCCATTTTCCAAAAGAAGAAAAGTTAAAAAAGAAAGCAGAAAAATCAAATAAAGTTATTTATAAAGTAGTAGGATTTATTATTAGACTTAAATATGTAATTTTAAGTATCGCAATCATCTTAGCTGTTATTGGTATTTATGTTGATCAAAGTGCAGAAGCAGAAACAAATCTTGAAAACTTTATGCCTCAAGATAGTCAAGCTTTAGCAGATATAAGGGAATTAAGAGATATTTTAGGATCAACTGAACAAATTGCGATCATCTTTGAAGATGATGATGTATTAAGTGCTGAATATTTAGATAACATAGCTTTATTAGAAACTGGAATTAATGACCATTTAGAGGGTGTAATTGAAACTCAATCTGTGATTAAGTTATTTAATCAAATGGGTATTTATGATACAGCTTTGATGAATCAAGTGACCCTAGCAAATCTACCAAGTGATCAAACAAAGTTATTTATCAATGATGAGTATACAAAAACTGTTATTAATGTATCGATTGCTGAAATGTCAGATGATGAGTTTACAAATTTTCTTGATGATCTTGATGCATTTATAAGAATAGAAGTAGGAAATATGGATATCACCATTACGGGTCAATCAGTTATTGATAGTCAAATGATGATTGCATTAACTTCAGGTCGTTATGAAATTACAATGATCGGACTTGTATTAATCTTTGTAAGCTTACTAGTGATTTATAGAAAATTTTATAGAGCAATCCTACCCATTATCCCAATTGTTTTAATTGTTGGATGGAGTGGTGGTATGATGGCAATCTTTAATATGAGTTATACACCACTTACTGCAACACTTGGAGCTTTAATTATGGGGATTGGTACTGAGTTTACAATATTAATTACTGAAAGATTTGAAGAAGAAAAATTAAAAACTCATGACCGTAATGAAGCGATCAAAATTGCATTATCTAAAATGAGTAATCCAATCTTAGTATCAGCACTTACCACCATGGGTGGATTTAGTGCACTCATATTTTCAGACTTCATCATTTTATCTAATTTTGGTATAATGACATTAGTCAATTTATCATTAGCTTTACTATCTACAATATTAGTTTTACCAGCAGTACTAGCAATATCATTTAAAAAAGAAGCAAAGGAAAAAATATCCTTAGCTTCCACTTAAGAAAGACGGTGAGGATTTGAGAGATACAAGAGATTTGATTTTAGATGCTAGCTTAGAAGTGTTTACAGAAAAAGGATATACACTAGCTACAACATTAGATATATCTAAAAAAGCAGGTGTATCTGAGATGACATTGTTTCGTCATTTCAAGACTAAAAACAATTTATTTATTTTAGCGATTAAAAAGGCTATGGGAAGTTCCATTGAAAAAAATCTTGAACCACATTTAGATTTGAGTTTATCAGAATTTGTTATTGAAATATTAGATGAAAAATTAATGATTATATCTACTCAAATTGATGTGATTAAAATGTTGATTGTGAAACTTTGTCTCATACATTAACTGAAGATCTAGCATTTACGAAGATTATTTCTAATCAAGTCATCCAAAAGATTTCACTTTATACTAAGCATCATCAATTGGATATGGATCCTTTAGCATTTGCTCAACTGATTGTTGGATTATTGCTTAGATATGCCATTATGGAAGAAAGACCTATTTATCATCAGTTAGGAAAAGATGAAAAAATTAAATATTTAAAAAGCTATTTAAATATATTAAACATTTAAGGAGAATAAAAAATGATAGTCGCAGCATTTTTGGTAATATTGACAGGACTTGCAATATTTGCTAGTCCATTTATAAGAAAACATAACGTAAAGATTTATATAGTTGCAATCGTTATTTCAGTTATATCTTTTATTCTAAAAGACAAACCGATTGCATTACCATTTGTTCAAGGATTCTTAGGATTGAGTTTCTTTTATATCGTTATGATTACAGGAGCTTTGCCTAAGAAGAGTAAGTTAAGAAAAAATTTTATGGGATTAAGAAGAGAATATTCTATTATAGGATTTATTGTCATTAGTCCACACGCACTAAAGTATATTATACAATTTCTTGATGGCACAAGATCTATTGAATGGTTTGGACTTATATCATTTGTGATTATGATTCCACTATTTATTACATCATTTCAAGTCATTAGAAAAAAGATGAAGCTCAGTAGCTGGAAGTTATTACAATCATTAGCTTATATCGTTTATATCTTATTATTTATTCATTTGATTTTAAACTATAGTAAGACAATTAATTTAGTTTTATATCTAGTGTTGTTCATTACTTATTTTGTATTAAAAATATACTATGAAGTTCATAAATATATGATAAAAAGAAAAGTAGCAATATTAAAAACTACATAAGTTTGAATATATAATTGCCCTTAAGCATACAAAGTGATAAAATAATATCATAGATGACGGCTGGGGGCTTTTTTAATGAAAAAAATGTTGGTTGTTTTAAATATAATATTTTTAGCACTTATGTTTTTTTTGACGCTTAAAATCATTAGAGGTAATTATGATGATTTTAGAATTGTCATAGTCGCAATCCTAGCTTATTTTGCAGAGGCTATTGTTTTTTTATATTCGTTTTTATATATACCAGATCGCATAAAAATAAAAATTGGAAAATTACTTAATATTTATTTGATTGTTGTAGGATTAATACTTGTATCCATAGCTTTAATTCAATGGATTACAGGATGGACATTTATCTTATATTTGAATTATCGATTTATCATTTATGCATTTTTTATATATCCTGCCATCTTAAAACTATTTCTAAAACTAATATCTTATTATGATTTTAAAGAAAATATCTTTTTAACTGGATTAGTAAGTTTTGTAGTGATTCTTATCATGGGGATTAATGGATTATTTTTTGGATTTGATATGAGAGATGTATCAATGGTTAGTTTTGATAATCCTGAAGTTGAATTAGTATTAGTTGCAGATAAAGGATTATGGAGTTCAAGTCACTCTTTATATGTGAAAGAAAATGCATTATTTGTTAGCCAGCTACAAGGAGATAGAAGTTGGAGTTGTAATGATTTTTGTGTTATTGGAGATCCTGATGTATATCATTGGGTATGGTTAGATGCTGATACTTTGGAAGTATCTGGTGGGGGATTGCTTTATAGTATTATATTTAATATTAATGAAGCATAAGAATTACATTTAGATATAAGTATATGAATTGAAAGTGAATTGAAGTAACAAATTTGGTAAAATAATTCAAATGAAAGTAATTGAATAACATAGTATTTTAAACAAATGATTGCATATTATCAGTGTTTTTAAGCGCTTAAATAAAAACAATAGGATACTATCTTAATTAGATAGATGTTAAGTTTTTTGTTTGAATAAAAATAAATGATGAAGGAGATTAATCTTTAAAATGAAAAAGTTATTACTATTTTTGATAATTCTATCATTTTCAATTTCTTTATCTGCTTGTGTAGATAAGGATGAATCAACAACAGTTACTGTTGTTGATATGGTGGGGGATACTGTTGAGGTGCCTAAGAGTCCTATGAAAGTTGCAGTTATTGCAAGAGCTGCTGCAGATATGATGATTGGGTTTGGGTTAGGTGATTCTGTTGATGGAATCTATTATAGTGTATTAAGTAATCCCTGGGTAGAAACCATTAGTCCGGGTGCGACATCAATCTTTTATAGTTATCAATATAACGAAAGTGCGGAACTCTTTTATAGCAGAGGTGTTGATTTGGTTTTAGCTCCAGAAAAATATATTGCTGATGGATTAAGAGAAGCTGGAATTAACGCTATCACTGTTAGTTTATATGGAAATCCAAATTATGATGACTATATATTTTCTTTATCTAATTTAATAAAGCAAATATGGCCGGAAACAGAAGATAAGGTAAATGCTTGGCAAAATGAGTTGCAAGCAGCTCTAGATGATGTAACTGAAATACTTAGTCAAGAAGATATTCAAAGACGTTCAATATATTATGTTCGTGGAGACAAAAACAACGGCATTGGCTATACTGATACTGGAGGATCTCTTCTTCAAACAGTTTATGAAACATATTTAAATATGACTTATCTTGGTTCTACATTTGAATCTAATAAGCCCTCAGCAGAAGAGATTATGGCAAAAAATCCTGATGTAGTAGTAATAGGTGGTATTTATCAAAACAAGCATATTGATGATATTAAATCTATAGAACCATATAAATTACTAGATGCCGTCACTTCTAATAACGTTTTTAGTATTCCAATAGGATTTGTTATGTGGGAACAAAACAGTGTTGTTCTCCCAATATTTATCTATGATCAAGCAAATAAATTATATCCGAGTTTATTTGACTATGACATTGTTAATCTTACGAGAGATAGTTTTAAAAAATATTTTGATATAACACTAACTTATCAACAAATTAATTACATGTTAAATGGTTTAGATCCTGAAGGGAATCAAATGTATAATTAATGATAAAAAAGAAGATAGTTGCATATAATCTAATATTAATTGTTACTTTACTCATAGTATTTATACTAGCACTTATGATAGGTAGATATCCGATATCTATTAGTAGTTTTCTAAAAATTATATCGGGCAAATCAGAACTATATCCTATTGAATCTAGTATTATTGTAAATCTAAGATTACCAAGAACACTCATAGCACTTCTTGCAGGAAGTGCTTTAAGTGTTGCAGGATTGGTTTATCAAGAAACATTTCAAAATAAATTAGTTTCACCTGATTTTTTAGGAGTTTCTAGTGGCGCATCAGTTGGTGCAGCACTTGCAATCATTATTGGTGTAAGTAGCATATGGCTCAGTGGTTTTGCATTTATTTTTGGTATTGGAGCAATGATTCTTACCATTACTATAGCAAAAATAATGAAAGACCATTCACCAACAATACTTATTTTATCTGGTATTATCGTAGCTTCATTTATGAGTGCGACCTTAAGTTTATTAAAGTATTTAGCTGAAACTGAAACACAACTAGCAACCATTACTTATTGGCTTATGGGATCTTTTGAATATTCAGTCATGAGAGATGTTTTTATATTAGCTCCGATTGTTATTGTTTGTTCTAGCATTTTATTTATTATCCGTTGGAGAATAAATATCATTGCACAAGGTCCAAACGAAGCACAGACACAAGGTTTGAATTATAAACTCTATAGAGATGTTATCATTATACTTGCAACTCTCTTAACAGCAAGTAGTGTCGCTTTTGCTGGAGTTATTGGTTGGGTAGGTTTAATCATTCCTCATATTGTTAGATTGTTTGTTGGAAAGAACACAAAACATACAATTCCTTTAGTCTTATCTTTTGGTGCTATATTCATGATTTTAACGGATATTTTATCAAGAAGCTTTACAGGTGCTGAAATCCCACTTTCTGCAATCACAGGATTTTTAGGAGCTCCAATCTTTGTTTTTATATTATTAAAGAAAAGGAGAATGCTAAATGGTAAAGTATAATGTGGATCATGCTTTCTTTAAATATATATCAGATTATGTAATAAGGGATATAACACTAGATTTGAAACCTAATACGATCAATGTTTTAATTGGGTTAAATGGTTCAGGAAAGACAACATTAATTAAGTTGTTATCTGGTATATTAAAGCCAAATAAAGGAACTATAAGTATTAATGATAAAGATATATTTGATTATACATATTTAGAACGATCAAAGTATATTTCTTATGTTGCTCAAGGAATTCATACAGGTGATGATTATTTAGTTGAAGAGTATTTATCATTTGGATTGATGAACACGTTAAAATTTTATGAATCTCCAACCAAAGACAGTTTGAAAAAAGTAAAAGAAGCGGCAGTAAAATTTGGTATAGAGAAATTTCTAGATAAGAAGATGAATGAATTATCTGGGGGAGAGAGACAAGTTGTATCCATTTGTAGAGCATATATACAAGATACTAAAATTATGATTTTAGATGAACCAACATCAGCTTTAGATTTTAAGAATCAGAATTTAGTATTAAACATATTAAAAGAAGTAGCAAGTATAGGTAAAACTATTATCTTATCAACACACAATCCTAATCATGCATTATATTTAGATAGTTATGCACTTCTAATTGATCAAGGGGAGATCGTTAAGAGGGGTAATGCTAGAGATGTTGTTACTAAGGAAGTTTTAGCAAGCGTTTATGGTGATGACCTTAAGTATTCTAAGGAATTAGAATATGATGAGATAACAATTTAGTGAAGAAATATTTATGATTTTAATTATGATATAGAGTAAGAACATGTATAAATAGACACGATATTTTATTTAAAGTATTTCAGTTTATAGCATTGTTTATGACCTTTGAATTGTGGATGTTTCTCATTGTATTGCTTGGTATAGCAATTATTATTTCAGCTATATATTAAATAAATTATAAGATTATTTAATGAGAAATTGAATAAGTGTAGTGATAATATAATCACCAGTTTGTATTAATTAGATAGGTTGCTTGATATTTTTTTAAATATATAACAAATTTACTATATTACATACAAAAAATAACTATAAAAACCTTGATTTTGTGGTAAAATTATAGAAATACATATATAAGTTTGGGAGGATTTATGAAAAATTCAGTTATTGCTTCAAAAGAGGTCGTATTTAGAGGATTGGCAGGAGATGTTATTTGGAAAAGTGATGTTTCAATTTTAACAAATACAGCTAAAATTTATTCTAGAAAAGATTGTGATGTTGTTTTCTTAAGAAAAGGCGCATTCATGGGTGCATTTAATGATCGTGAAGAGTTCTATTTAGTAGATACTGCTAAACAAGGCTTTCTTAGCAAGTTATTTCATGGTGAACCTACGAGCGATGATTGCGAAATCTTTTACATTAATAGACTTGCACAACTTGAAAACAAGTGGGGAACACCTAACCGTATAGATATCTATGACAAAGATTATGATATGCATACTTCAGTTGGAGCGAATGGTTCATATAAGTTCTCAATTAATAGTTCCATGAAGCTTCTATCGAAGATTCAAGGTGCTGCTGGGTCGTTATCTCAAGATAATGTTAGAGAGTTTTTTAGATCAGAACTTAATATGGAAATAAGAAATGCTGTTGCTAATGTGTTCTACAAGAATAAATATGGTCTAAAAGATATTGCAACTATAACAACATTTGAAAAAAATATAGCTGGCGATATGAAAGATATATTAGTTCCAATCTTTGAAGATTATGGAGTTAGTCTTGACAAATTCTTTATCTCTCAATTTACTTATGATGATGATTTTCTAGTTCAGATGAAAGAGATTAAGAAAACAACCATTTTAAATAAGATGAAATTTGATGCAGAAAAAGAAGAAAGAAAAGAAAGTAAAGAAAACTTTAAATTAGTTACTGACGCAGCAGAAAGATTACAAAAGTCAACTCCAAATAAAGAAGTACATATTATTCATGAGCAAAACGGATTTAAATTTTGTAATGAATGTGGCCATAAAAATCCAGCTAATGCAAAATATTGCAGTAGTTGCGGTTCGAAATTGTAGGTGATGATGATGTGGTTTAAAAAGAAAAGTGAACAAGATGCAAGAACTGAAACTTATCAGACGATATTTGATTTAGTTAAAGAGATTGAAGCAGTAGAAAAGAAAGCAAAGAATGATAAATTTGCTAACTATCTAAAGAAACTCAAAGAAGATTTGCAATTCTCTGTAAATAACAATAAAAAAATCCTAAGACGTTATCCTAAGAAAGTTAGAGCAATATTAGAAGATATATACGATTTACTCAATCACGAAATCTGGAATAGTAAGCGTATTAAAAAGAAACTTAGACACATGGATGAAATTATTAAAGATATAGAATTACTATAAAAGATCTTTTTTAGATTTTACCTCTATTAATGACAGCAGGAGGTGAATGGGTGGATTTAAAATTGGTCAGATGTACAACTTGCGGTAATCAAATAGAAGTGACTCCTGAAAGCAAAACAGTGATTTGTGATGCTTGTGGAAATAGTTTTCTTGTGAGTCAAGGACATGAGTTATCGAAAAAAGAAGAAAAAGACATCATACAAATTAAAAAACTTAGAGAAAACTTAGAACGATCAATTAAAATTGATGATATAAACTCTATTTTGCATTTTTCTCAAGAAATCTTATCTGTTATACCTAGTGATTATAGATCTGGGTACTTTTTTGCATATGCTACAAGCAAACTGACTAATCCAAAAGCCCTATATGCCTTTTACCAACATATGAACATAGAAGCAACAGACACTGAAATTGATACTGTGTTTGATCATATAACTAGAAACTTTGATTTAAGAGATTACAGTATTGTTAAAAATTATTTTGAGATTCTTCATCCAACAAGGATCAACCAACTAAATCAAGACTTTGACTATCGCTCTAGACTTGAAGATCACTATGCAAATGTACCAAGAGATGTATTTATATGTCATCGCTCCACAGATGCTATAAAAGCCCAAGAGATTTTAAGTGAATTGGAATTAGATGGTCACCAATGTTGGATATCTAGCAGAAATTTAAGACCTAATGATAATGAAAATTATTGGAAAAATATATCTGAAGCTATTGAAAATTGCTCGATTTTTCTCGTTGTCTCGTCAAGAAATTCGATGCTTAGTAAAGATGTTCAAAGAGAAATATCAATAGCTGAAAAGCTTGATAAAGCACGTATAGAAGTCAAAATTGATGACTCAGTCCACACGACACTATTTAAACATTTCTTCAATGGTATTAAGTGGATAAATGCTATTTCTTCTTTAAATCTTGCTATGGAAGAACTTAAACAAAGAGTTCTAGATTTAGAGCTAAATAGCAAAAGAGATAAAAAAATCGATTCCAAATATATTAAATCAACACAGGGTATTCAATCATCTGTAGCAACTGCAAATGTTGGTAACTTAATCAAACGTATGATGATGGAACTAGAAGGTAAGAATACTGTAACTGCATTAGAGTATGCTGAGCGTATATTAGATATTGACGTCGAGACCTATGATGC
>SWCB01002692.1_pt1 | contig 11921 bp, 7 predicted proteins | sample 4692901 | NCBI WGS metagenome assembly SWCB01 (sample SAMN10267276, study PRJNA491770) | bioreactor metagenome | isolation source: DHS bioreactor inoculated with subseafloor sediment | place: Japan: off Shimokita Peninsula | collected 2006-08 | reverse complement strand
CTTGTTTAACATGCGTAATTGCATTTTTTGGTTCTTTAACAAATAAGAATATTGCAAGCTGAGATCCTATAAATATAAGCCCAATTACAATTGCAAGTATCATAAATGCCTGTCTAGGTCCACCTGCATAATTTTGATAGAAAATAGGAACAAACGCGATAACTATGAACATCCCTAAACTTGCAAAAATTCTTGCTAGTGATCCAATGCTTTCTCTTTCTTTAGGCTCTGTTGTAAATGTAGGATACATAGACCAATAACTAATATCATTCATCGTAAATGTCATCCCAGATAATACATAAAGTATTGAAAACACAATGACAAACGGCCAACCTAGCAATCCAAAATCTTGGAATAGAGCAAAGAACACTACTGCAGAAGTTATTGCTCCGAGCAATAACCAAGGCTTAAATTTACCAAATCTACTTCTTGTGTTATCTATAATAATACCCATAAAAGTATCATTTATTGCATCCCATACTCTCGCAATCGCAATTATGACACCTACAGCTACTAACTCCCAATCTGGCAATCCAACTGCATTGGTTAAAAAAACAAGTAAATACGTTGAATATAAAGCATACATCATGTCTCTACCAATTGCTGCTGTTGAATATACATATTTCGACTTTTTGTCAAATTTTTGAATCGTTGCCATCTTTATTCTCCCTTAGTTTTAGTTATTTAGTTTTTTGATGCCTTTAATTAGTTTTAAATTTAGTATATCTACAATACCTTCTGCTTGAAATAATGATAAAGTTTCATTACTGAATAAAGCTAGCATACGGATTGGTGATTCCATTAAAGATCTTTTTATAACTTCTTTCATCCAATGATCTTGGATTTTCTTTGTTTTTTTAGCAGCAATATTAGATATTGCGATTTTTATAATTTTCCCCATGAGTGTGTGTTCTGCTTCTCTAATAGTAGTTGACAGTGTGTAAGGTCTAGTTCTTTTTACATTTTTCACAGGCAAGTCTTTTTGATAAATTTTTGAAAAATCGATAGGATTATACTCGTATTGATTATAGCTAACCAATGGATGTTTAATATCTTTACCTTCAATATGTATTTCTGCTTGATCTAAGATAAGCCCTGAATGCTTACATAATTGTATTTGATAATCTCCTGTTTCTGTAACAAATCTCTTTTGATAAATATCATAAAAACTAAAATCATCTTTTGATAGTGTAAAGGAAATGGTCTTAATTTCGTTAGGTTTTAATTCTATCTTATCAAAAGCTTTTAATTCTCTTTTAGCCTTGTAAACACTACTTTCATTATTTTCTACAAATATAAGTACAACTTCTTTACCAACCATTTTTCCTGTATTTCTAATCGATACACTTATCTTATAAAGATTATCTGTTTCTTCAACTAAAAAATCTTTATATATGAATGTCGTGTAACTAAGTCCGTGACCAAAATGATATCTAACGGGTTTTCTAAATGTTTCATAATAACGATACCCGACAAATATAGATTCATCATAAAAAATTGCATTATTATCGTCAGTTATAGAAACATTACACATTTTTTCATCATCTATCCATGTTTCAGCTAATCTTCCAGATGGGCTTATTTTTCCATATAAAATATCCATAAATGCTAACGCAGATGCTTGTCCGCCTAAATAAGCTATTAAACATCCTTTTGCTTTTTCAAAAGGCTTTAAGTTAACAACTGATCCACTCATAACAACAATAATGATATTTTGGTTAACTTGGTATAATTTTTTAAATAATTCTACCTGATTTATCGGTAAGTCAAGTGTCTTTCTATCAAATCCTTCAGTTTCTAAAACTTCAGGAACACCAATTGCATAAATAACTTTTTTAGATTGATTGGCAAGTTCTAATGCTTCTTTTTCTAATTTGATATCTATTTTTTGATGATCTATAGAAAACCCCTTGGCACACTTTAAATTTTTAGAGTAATTGCTTGCGATATCAATGATATTAGCTACCTCAGTTGCGTTAACATGAGAGCTACCACCGCCTTGATATCTCATTTGATCATAAAATCCTGATATAAAAACTATGTTCTCTTTTTCGTTTAATGGAAGTATATCTTCATTTTTCGTCAAAACCATAGATTCTCTTGCAATCATACGGGCTTGCTCATGCTGCTTTTTATAATCCAGATCAATAGTTTCTTGTTTTTTATACTTTTTGATCATGTTTTCAATTCTTAATGAAGAATTTAAAACTTCTTGTTTTAAAACGCCATCTTTTAAACTATCTTCTAACACTTTTTTTGTCCAATATCCATGACTGGATGGCATTTCTAAATCGCAAGTCATTTTAATGCTTTTACTTCGATCATTGATTGCTCCCCAATCACTAACTAATACGCCTTGGTATCCCCATTTATCTCTTATCATATCTTTTATGATTGGATGCTCTGAAACATACTGGCCATTTAATTTATTATAGCTGATCATTAAACTTGCAGGCTTTTCTTCTAATGCTCTTTTAAAACCTTTATAATAAATTTCGTGAAGTGCTCTTTCATCAACGATACTATCAATTGAAAAACGATATTTCTCTTGATTATTACAAATGAAGTGCTTTAAAGAAGTCCCAACATTCATACTTTCTGAGCCTTTGATATATGCAGCAGCTAACTCACCTGAAAGTAAGGGATCTTCTGACATATATTCAAAGTTTCTTCCACATAAAGGAGTTCTTTTAATGTTAATACCTGGACCTAAAACCATTTGTACACCATGATGTATAGCTTCTTTAGCTAGGTTTTCACCTAATTTCTTCATGATAATTCGATCAAAAGAGCACGCAGTAAGACTTGCAGTTGGATAGCATGTAGCTTTAACACTACCACCAACTCCTATATTATCAGATGTATCAATTTGTTTTCTTATACCATGAGGACCATCTGTCATTAACATACTTTCTAACCCTTCAAATGGTTTTGTATGCCATGTATCTAATCCATCTAGTAATTTAACTTTTTGTTCAAATGTTAAACTCATTTAACAATTACCTCTTTTTCTATGACTTGACCACGAAGAGTTACTTTGATACTACCTTTTCCTTTTTTAAGTGATCTTACCCATAACGCTATTTGTCCTGAGTTAAGTGATTGTATTTGTGGACCTATAAGTTTAATGGATCCTTTTGTTTCAATTTGAATCGGATCAAATAGGTATTGTTTAACATTATTTTTACTATCTTCACAAGTGAATTCAAATCTCATCGTATCATAAGTATCTTCAATTACCATTTCTGTTTTGTTGGTTCTTAATTGACATATGAAACTTTCATCATAAGTCTTTGTGATTTCTTTGACTTTGACATCTTCTTTATATCCTTCAAATCTATATGATACAAGTTTATCTCCCCATCCAGTTGTATACTTATAAAATAATTTCATACCATCATCTAAAGATAGTTTATATTTTTTTAATAACCAAGCCATCATTAATTTATATCTCAATGAAAGATTCGTACCTTGAGTTGCAACAAATCTTATAATTTTTTTGAATTTTTCAGCATCTTTATGGCTTATATTTTCTTGTTCTTCCATCATTTTTCCAACAAAATCTCTAATGATTACTGGTGGATGTGCTAAATGTGGATATGCTTTATGATCTGGATAAAATGTGTCTACAAGATGATCATTCTTATATAGTTTTATAGAATCCAAATTTGTAAATACATAAACTTCTTCTATGAATCCACCTGGATATTCACCAAGATTCATATTAGAAGAAAGTTCTAAAACAAACGGTGTTTCTTTTTGTGATAAATAGCTATATGATGCCATTTTAGGCATACGATATATATCCCTTACACCATGATAACATATACCATCTCCACTACCAAACTCAGGATGTGTATGATAATCATTCATCACCCATCCTATAGACCCACTAATTCTACTTTTAGGATTCATCATATCATTAATGACTTGAAGATGTCTTTTTGCATGATCTAACCTTTTGGATTCTGAATCATAAGCTTTTGTAGGAAACATGTGTCCGTTATGTTCAGAAATCATATAAGGTACATCTTTTTTAGCAATTTCTAATTTCCTTTTTACACCAGAATTATTACCTGTATGTGAAAAATCATTGTAAGTATAAACATCTTCTAAAAATTCACTTCCATCAAAATTTCTAATCCCACATGTTTGTCTATATGGATCTAGGGTTCTTGCAATCTCATTTGTTTTAGAATAAAAATCATGATCATCTGCTGATTCATTAATTCTAACACCCCATAAACAAATGGATGCATGATTTCTGTCCCTGTGAATCATGCGCTTTAAAGAATCATAAGTAAACTCTTTAAACATATCATCGCCTATATATTGCCAACCAGGAATTTCCTCTAAAACTAATAGGCCAATTTCATCAGCCCTATTTAAAAAATGTTTGGAACAAGGATAATGTGAGGATCTTGCTATATCTAAACCTAAATTTCTTTTTAAAATGTCTGCATCTTCTCTTTGCGCTGATTTAGGCATTGCATATCCTTGATATGGAAAACTTTGATGTCTATTTAATCCAATGAGTTTTTTTAACTCATTATTCAAATAAAATCCATCAGATCTAAATTCTAACGTTCTAAATCCGAATTTATGAACATATGTATCTACAATTTTTTCATCTTTATAATCAATTATTATTTCATATAGATATGGATTGTCAAGTGACCATAGCCTCTTATTTTCAACTTCTATTTCAAAAGAAGATTTTTTATCCTTAACAGTAAATGATTTTTTTACAACTGATTTATGTTCCATGTCTAATATGTCAACTTCTAAAATACCGTTTGTTTTTGATGTTTCTATTTCAAAAGTTAATATGTTATTATTTAACGGATCTTTTGCATACATAAAAACATTTTGAATATGCATCAAATCTAATAGATTTAAATAAACTTCACGATATATACCAACATATCCTAAATAATCAACAACGCCACCAAATGGAGGAACATTCTTTCTTTCTAAACCTGATACTATAACCATTAATTCCTGTTTTTCTAATGAATGATCTACATGTTTAGTTATATCAACATTAAAAGGTGTGTAGCCACTTTGATGGTGACCAACTAATTTTTTGTTTATATAGATATCACTTTCAATCGCAACTCCTTCAAATTGAAGCTCAATCATCTCATGATTTTTGAAATCAACATCTTGAATATAATAAAGATAAGTATATTTTTGACGAATATTATCCAATTTGAAAAAATTATTGTCTATATTTATGGGTTGATTTGGAATATCTACACTCTCAAAATCTTTTAAATCAATGTTTTTTAAATCTTTTTGATCATATTTTTTCACATACCATGAAAAATTAATTGGAATAATTTTTTTCATTTTCTCATCTACTTTCCTTAATTATATATATTTGTGATCCAAAATCACCAAGCATTCTAGTTTGTTCGTTATAATAAGTTCCCATAAATTGTTGCTGCATTTTATAGCCTTTCATACCTACATTACCTGAAATATGCGCTTCTTCAGTTGCATTATCTAATTGCTTAAATCTTGAAATCAACCTAAACAAAGCTTTATTAGGATTTAATTTTATTGGTAAGGCATGCGAAATCAAATGCCCAAATTTTTCTAATGGTAATTTTTGTTCCATAGATTTTAGGTCGTATATTTTTGTGGGATTCAAATTTTTGATTTTCAAAATCTCTAAATTAGGATTAGGCTCTGCTAAAACTTGGTAATTACCTAAAACATGTGTGTCCTCAAAACTTACTTGGAAGTTCATACGTACTTTAGGATCTTCATTAAATCGATAAAATTGTCCAAATTGTAATATATGACGATAGCTTTTATATATTTCAATATGCTTTTTTATAGAATTAATCTCAAAAGTATTCAGTAATTTGAAATCTAACTCATATCCTAAAACACCAAACATTGATACATTAAACCTAGTATCTATCGGTGTTTTTCTTAATGTTTGTTCATGTGGACTCATAGAGACGTGATTACTTATGCATGATTGTGGATAAAAATATGATATGCCTTTTTGAATAGATAATCTGGCGATAGGATCTGTATTATCAGAAGTCCATATTTGAGGACCATATGTTAACATACCTAGATCAAATCGATTCCCACCACTGGCGCAAGTTTCTATTAAGATATGTGGATATTTTTTCCTTAATTGTGATAAAACATCATATAAACCTAGTATATAGCTATGATAGAACATACCTTGATTTGGAATATGTTTTGAATACATATCTGTCATATCTCTATTCATATCCCATTTTATATAATCTAGATTAGTATCATCTATAATTTTTGATATTTCATTAATAATATACTTTCTAACTAAAGGGTTTATCATATCTAAAACAAGTTGATGTCTGCCTAAAGCTGGTATTCTACCTTCTATTTTTATTGCATATTCTGGATGTTTTTCATATAATTTTGAAACAGGATTAATCATTTCTGGTTCAAACCACAATCCAAACTTCATACCCATTTGATGTATCTTATGTGATAAACCTCTTAGTCCATGCTTAAGCTTCTTAAAATTAACATCGTAATCTCCAAGTCCTGATAAATCATTATTTCTAGATGAGAACCATCCATCATCTAAAACAAATAATTCTATCCCTAAAGATTTGGCTTTTTTAGCTAAGTTTATTAGCTTTTTTTCATTGAAATCAAAATAAAACCCTTCCCAACTGTTAATCACTATAGGTCTATCTACGCCTTTAAATTGCCTGGGAATAATGTGTTTATTGATAAAATCGTGCATATGGTGACTTAAATCATTTAATCCTTTAGATGAAAAGCTTAAAACTGTAGTTGGAGTTTCAAATGATGTATTGGTATTTAAATCCCATTCAAACATAGATGGATTAATACCTTGCATGACACGGAGTATTCCATGACTAGATTGGTCAATAGCTGTGTAGTGATTTCCACTATAAATCAAATTAAATCCATAACAATTGCCAAAGTCTTCATGCGTACCTTTTTCAAGTAAAATCACACCGGGATTATGCTTGTAACTAGAATTACCTGTAATTGAGCTGTTTATATATGTTCCCTGAGCAATAGGTGTAATATGTTTTTGTGCTTCTTTAATTGCTCCACCATCAAGTGTTAACATATCATAGTTTGATCCGTATATGTCAAAACTCATACTCATGATTTTTCTTAAACTAATAGTTTCTTTTTCATTATTTCTAATGATTGTTTTTCTAGAAATAATATTCACATCATAATAAGTAGTATAAATTAAATCAATGTAAATATTAAATTTAGTATCTTTCAAAGTGATGATAAGTGTTTTTGTATTTTTTTCATCATCATAAGGAGTAGGTAATGTATCACTAGGTAATATACCCTCTATCATTTCATGTTTTTGATATGTGAAGTCTGAAACAAAACTTTGATCTGGCATCTTTAATTCTATAGGTGATAATTTAAAATCTCCTTTACCTGAAGATGAAAACTCTAAACAGATTAAATCTAGCGGAATGTCTTTACCTTTTTCTTCTAAGTAATCGATGACTCCTCTAGCTTTTGCAGATAGCTTAGTATGCAAAAAATCCAGATCTGTTTCTAAAATTTTATCGCCAAAATATAAGTGCTCCAAATGTCCTGTTTCTAAAATCTTGATTGCATAACTTAAACTCTTAGTTTCGATAATAAAATAAGGTTCGATAAATTTAATCATGTGATATCTCCTTTATGTATATTCTCGTTTCATAAGGCGATAATACACAATTATATTCATTCTTTTTAATATTGCTTATCAAAAGTTTTCCTTCACATATAGATTTAATTTTTTGTGCTTTTCTAGACATATTCAAAATAATGATCGCTTCATTTTTTTTATCAAATCTCTTAAATATATATATAGATTTGCTTTGTAAAATAGATTCGAAATCTCCATATCTTAGTACTTTAGTATGTTTTCTAATGTTTATTAGTTTTCGGTAATAGTTCAGTATAGAATCATGATCGTGTTCCTGATCTAAAACATTAATGTTTTTCGTGTTAGGATTTTGTTTTAACCATGGATCTACCTTTGAAAAGCCACCTTGTTTAGTCCATTGCATCGGAGTTCTAGCGTTGTCTCTTGATGTTTTTTGCATCATTTTAAATCTTAAACTCTTTGGTATTCCTAATTTTTTTGCAATCTTATAGATCGTATGAGTTTCTACATCCTGAAATTCACTCATTGTTTTAAAATCGCCATTTGTCATTCCAATTTCTTGACCTTGATAAATATAAGGTGTTCCTCTTAAAGTCATTAATAGAGTTGCTAACATCTTTGCACTTTGTTTATGATATATTTTATCGTCACCAAATCTAGAAATTGATCTAGGTTGATCATGATTTTCTAAATAGTTTGCATTCCAATAAACTTCTTCTTGCCATGTTGATAATACTTTCATTAATTTTTTTGGTCTGAATTTAGTTTTAAACCATTTATTACTGATTTGATCAACTTCCATATGTGAAAAACTAAAAACCATATCTAACTCTTGATTTTCAGGATATATTAAATCGTTTGCTTGTTTTGGTGTTACCATTACAGTTTCTCCAACTGTAAAAGTATCATAATGATTTAAAACATCTTTTCTTAATTGCTTGAGAATTTTATGCATGCCTTCTTGTTGATGATAATGTTCTTTTCCAGTTAAGACAAAATGTTTTTTACCATTTTCTAAACTTGATTTGAAAATGATATTGATCACATCACATCTAAATCCATATATACCTTTATCTAACCAAAATTTCATAACTTTTTGAATATCTTCCATCACATCAGGATTATGCCAATTTAAATCTGGCTGTTTCTTGCTAAATAAGTGTAAATAATATTTATCACCAATCTTATCCCATGCTTTTCCACCAAAAAAACTTGTCCAATTGTTTGGTGTATCTCTCCAAATATAGTAATCCTTATATTTGGGATCATTAGCTACACTTTTTTTGAACCACACATGCTCATCAGATGTATGATTGATGACTAAATCCATTATGATCTTTAATCCTCTTAAATTAGCTTCGGATATCAGTTTATTCATATCTCTCATATTTCCAAACTCTGGATTTATATTAAGATAATCACTAATATCATATCCATTATCATCATTTGGAGAACAGTAGACAGGTGAAAGCCAAATAACATCTACACCTAATGATTTAATATAATCAAGCTTAGATGTAATCCCTTTTATATCCCCAATGCCATCATCATTACTATCTTTAAAACTTCTTGGATAGACTTGATATACAACTAAATCCTTTTTTAATCCCATATTAATAACCCCGTTTTTATTATTTTGTTACTCCTATTATAAAACTTATTTACAAAAATAAAAAGACTATATATCATATTGATAAAAAGTCTTCATATTTACATATGTTTTTTGAGATGCTTTACTACTTTATTCAATGGTAGTCCCATTATAGTAAAAAAATCACCATCATACTTTTCTACTAGATGTCTGCCTTCTCCTTGAATACCATAGGAACCAGCCTTATCCATTGGTTCTAAAGTTTTAATGTATGCTTTGATCTCTAAATCACTTAATGATTTCATACATACTTTTGTTTGATCATAAAAAGTATCTTCGATATCTCCTTTTATGATTGAAACACCTGTATAAACTAAATGACATTGATTAGATAGCATTTTTAACATACGAAAAGCATCATCTTCATCTATTGGTTTTCCTAAGATATGATTATTGTATACAACAATAGTGTCAGCACCAATGACAATATCATTTTCATAAGATGAAGCAATATGTTTTGCTTTTAGTTTCGCGAGGTACATAGCTACTTCTTTTGGTTCTAAATTCGGGTCAAAAGTCTCTTCAATATCACTAGTAACAATTTTGAACTCAATGCCAGCATCTTGTAATAATTTTGCTCTACGTGGTGACCCACTTGCTAGTATTATCATTAATTACCTCCTACTTGTGTATCATTATATCATAAGAAAACGTATCCAATATTTTAATTTTACTTGTCTGTCGTTCAGTATCTTTAATACATGATATAATGTAATTATATTGGAGGTGTTTCTTTGCAACAAATCATAAGTAGATTAAATGAAGAAGTCAAAATTCCAGCTAAGGCAAAATGTATAATATCAGTAAGTGGAGGAGCAGATTCTATGATGCTTCTGTTTTTGCTCATGCAAACAGATTATCAAATAGAAGTTGTTCATTTTAATCATATGAAGAGAGAACAATCTAATACTGAAGCAGACTTAGTTAAATCTTATTGTGAAGAACATAACATCCCATTTCATTATTATTTCATAAAAGTTGATGAAGGTAATTTTCACCACAAAGCACATCATTTAAGAAATCACTACTTAAAAGAAGCTGCAAAAGTATCCAAATCAACATATATATTTACAGCGCATCATTTAGATGACCTATTAGAAAATGTTTTAATGAAAATAACTAGAGGATCAAATCTTTTAGGGTATGCGGGTATGCAATTAGCTCATAAAGAGAAATCCATTAATTATGTAAAACCATTACTTTATACATCTAAAAAAGAAATACTAGATTTTGTTAAAGAGCATAACATTCCATTTTTAGATGATCAATCTAATGAAGAAAACACTTATTTACGAAATAGATATAGACATGCTGTTGTGCCAATTATGAAACAAGAAAATTCTAATCTTTTAAATCAAATTGCACAATACAATATGCAAATCACAAAAGCTTTTAAATATATTAGAAAAACTACACTATCACTATTAACTCACAAAAAGGAAATTGATTTATCAATATTTAATGCTGCTGATCCTACCATTCAAGAAGATATGATTGCCTATCTTTTAGAGACATATCATTTTAATATCTCATATGATATGATTATGCAAATTAAAGAAATGCTCTTGCAAAACAAACCAAATGCAAGATATCAACTTTCAAAAACCCATTATTTTACAAAAACATATAAAAAGGCTTCAATAAAGGAAATTTTAAAAAAGAGTGTTGCTGAAATTGAAGTCAAAAACGGTAAAAACAAACTAACAAATGTGGATATTTTCACATTTTTAAATAATTCAAACACTCCTACTGAAGATTTAGAAAAATTATGTTATAATAAATTAGCATTTCCATTGATATTAAGACATCGTAAAAACGGTGATAAACTCGCCTATACTTATGGCCATAAAAAATTAAAAGATTTACTTATTGATAAAAAAGTACCTATGGATAAACGTGATCAATTATGGATTTTAACAGATCAAAACAACGAAGTTCTATGGGTCCAAAACTATTATATCAATCAAACACTTGGAGATAAAAATTGCGTATATTTTAATTTAAAGGAGTCCAAAAATGCATAAAGATATATCAGAGATATTAGTATCAGAAAAAGAAATAGTAGAAATTTGTAACACTTTAGGTGAACAAATAACACAAGATTATAAAGATAAAAATCCAATTTTAGTGGGTCTACTAAAAGGTTGCATGCCTTTTATGTCAGATCTATCAAAAAAAATTAACCTAAAAGTGGATATGGCTTATATGTCTGTTAGCAGTTATCATGGCGGCATCAGTTCTTCTGGTGATGTAAAGATCAAAATGGATTTAGATATTCCAATCCATAATCGTCATGTATTAATTGTTGAAGATATTGTTGACACAGGAAATACAATCGTTACAATTGTAGAACTACTTATGCATAGAGGTGCAGAGTCAGTTGAAATTGTAACTTTATTAGATAAACCAGAAGGTAGAGAAAAACCTTATATTCCAAAATATGTTGGTAGAACAATCCCTAAAGCATTCGTCGTAGGCTATGGCTTAGACTATGAAGAATACTATCGCAATCTTCCATATGTTGGCATATTAAACCCTAGAGTATATACAAACAAGGAAAGTACATAAGAGGTGAGCATATGAATCAAAAACCAAAAAAAC